>Ga0180017_100541_pt1 | contig 12030 bp, 9 predicted proteins | sample KR46_S_MetaG_FD_129674 | JGI IMG/M metagenome (GOLD analysis project Ga0180017, IMG submission 129674) | Groundwater microbial communities from the Olkiluoto Island deep subsurface site, Finland - KR46_S_MetaG | ecosystem: Environmental > Aquatic > Deep subsurface > Groundwater | place: Finland...
CCCGGCGCGACAGCACCGAAAACACCCTGCAGAGTCCCGGCATCCGCGTGGTCGCGTGGTCGCTCCAGCAGACGGCGGCTGGGGGACAATGGATGCGCTGGCAATCGCCGCCGCTGCGTCGCCGCGATGAACTCGCGCAAGCCTGGGACCGGGCCTCGCAGTGGGGCCTCGGTGAACAGCAGCGCGATGGAGCGGGCACCAACGACACCGCGCTCGCACTCATCGGCATCGACCGCTGGCAACTTTTCTACCACCGCGGTGCCACCTGGGGCCATCCGCTGTCCTCCATCGGCAACGAGGGCAGTGGCGTGGCGGGCGTGAGCCTGCTGCCCAACGGGGTGCGCCTGGTGCTCAGCCTGTCCGCGGGCCAGGGCCTCTCGGGCACGCTGGTGCGCGACTGGGTGCGTCCGACGCTGACGGCCGGATCGCCATGATGAACAACCGCCGGCGCTTCGTCAGTCGCCAGCGCGGCGCCGCGCTGCTGCTGGCCATGCTGGTCGTGACCCTGGTCGCCACGCTGGCCTCGGCCGCGGTGTGGCAACAATGGCGTTCGGCCGAGGTGGAAGCGGCCGAGCGCCAGCGCGTGCAGGCGAGCTGGATACTCACCGGGGCGCTGGACTGGGCGCGCCTGCTCCTGCGGGAAGATGCCCGTGGCAACCGCAACAGCGGCCACGCCGATCACCTGGGCGAACCCTGGGCCACGCCGCTCGAAGAAGCCCAGCTCTCCAGTTTTCTGGCCGCCGACAAGAACAACAACAGCAACAGCGCCGACGATCTGATGCCGGCCTTTCTCTCGGGCGAGATGGTCGATGCGCAGTCCCGCCTGAACGCCTTGAACCTGGTGCGCACCACCGGCAGCGGCGCGAAAACCCAGGTCGAGGTCTCTCCGCCCGACCTGGCGGCCTTCACCAAGCTCTACCAGTTGCTGGACCTGCCGCAGTCCGAACTCGACACCCTGGTCTCGACCCTGCTGAGCACGTCCAACCTGGCGCTGAACGACCCCAAGCCCTCACCCACACCGCTGACCCCGGCACGCTTCGCGCAGCTCGGCTGGCTGGGTGTGGGCCCGGCGAGCCTGAAGGCCCTGCAGCCCCACGTCACGGTGCTGCCCGATCGCAGCACCCTGAACCTGAACACCGCCAGCGCCGAGGCGCTGAGCGCCAGCATCCCCGGTCTGGACCTGGCCCAGGCGCAGCTGCTGGTCTCCGAGCGCGCCAACCAGCCCTTCAGGGACCTGCCCGCTGCACAGGCCCGCATCCCCGGCGCCACGAACGAAACCGTCAACAGCCAGCAACACGATGTGCGCAGCCGCTATTTCGAAGTCCGGGTCCGGTTGCGGCTGGACGACACCGTGACCGAAGAACACTCGCTGGTGGTGCGCAACGGGCTCAACGTCAACGTACGATGGCGCGAACGCGTTGCCGCCCGCCCATGACGACCCGGCGTGATATTCAACACCGCGAGCAATCCGCCGGCACGTGGCCGGTCCCTAAAATGAGCGCCATCCCGCGTGCGCGCACTTTTCCCTGATTCAGGCCCGACGTGCTGATCCTCACACCCACTTCGTTCTCCGTCACCAGCGCCACCGCCTCCGGTGCGGCGCTGGACTGGGCACGTTCAGGCAACGGGCAGCAACTGACCGAACATGGCACCTGCGCGGTGGCGCTGCTGCCCGCCGACGACGACGTGGTGCTGGTCCTGCCACCCCACGCCGTGTCCTGGCACCGCGCCACTCTGCCCCGCGTCGCCAACGCGAGGTTGCGCGCCGTTCTCGACGGCGTGTTGGAGGAGCACCTGCTGAGCGACAGCGCCGATCTGCATTTCGCGCTCGAACCCGGTGGCCGCGCCGGACAGACAGTCTGGGTGGCCGCCTGCCACAAGACCTGGCTCAAGGCCTGGCTGCAAGTGCTTGAAGACGCCGGCCACCCGGTCTCGCGCATCGTGCCGTCGATCTGGCCCCACCTGGCCTCGGCCCGCCATCCGTCTGCCGCGACCGTTCACTGGGCCCACCATCAGGCCGGCCGGCCCTGGCTTGCGAGCGCGAGTGCGCTGGGCGTGGTCTGCACACCGCTGCAACCGGGCAGCGCGGGTGCTGCGGCGCTGGTTTTGCCCACCCCGGGCGACACCGAAACGCCCGACGGCGACACCCAGTGGCTGGCCGAACCCGCCGCCGCCGCCGAAGCCGAACAACTGCTCGGCCAGCGCTTCGAACTCGTGGCGCTGCCGGCCTGGCTGCTGCGCTGCGCCCAGTCCGAATGGAACCTGGCGCAGTTCGACCTCAGCCTCTCCAGCACCGCCCGGCGCGGCCAGCGCCTGCGCCAGACCCTGCGCCAGTGGCGCAGTGCGCCGGCCTGGCGGCCGGCGCGCTGGGGTCTGGCCGCGCTGCTGGCGGTTCAGCTCGTCGGCCTGAATGCCGCCGCCTGGCAGGAGCGCCGGGTGCTCGCCGCCAAACAGCAGGCCCTGGGGCAGACCCTGCAGCGCAGCTTCCCGCAGGTCACGCTGGTGCTCGACGCGCCCCTGCAGATGCAGCGCGAACTGGCGCGCCTGCAGCAGGCCAGTGGCATCCTGTCCCACGGCGACCTCGAAGCCATGCTCGGCGTGCTGGGCCAGGCCACCGAAGACCCTTCGACCACGCTGAGCCGCATCGATTTCAGCAACCGCGAAGGCCGCTTCACCGTGGTACCCGACAGCGAAGTCAGCCTGACCGCCCTGGAGCAGACCCTGCAGCGCAGCGGCTGGCAGGCGCAGCGCCAGAACACCGAACTCACCCTGCGCCCGGCAAACCCGTGACACCGATGAACACACGCACCCGACCCACCGCCGCCCTGGCCCGTTTCGGACAGGGCCTGGGCGCGGCGCTCGAACGCCTGTCGCCCCGGGAACGGCGCGCCGTGTTCGCCGCTGCCTGGGTGGTGGGCCTGGGTCTGCTGTGGTGGCTGGCGCTCGCGCCGGCCCTGGTCACGCTGCGCCAGGCGCCCGAGCGCCACGCCCGGCTGGACGCCCAGCTCGCGCAGATGCAGCATCTGGCCGCCAGTGCCGAGCAGCTGAGCTCGCTCAACAGCAGCCCGCCGCCGGGCCGCGCCGCCACCCTGCGCGCGCTGGAGCAGTACACCAGCCAGCTGGGTGGCAGCGCGCAGGTGTCGGTGCAGGGCGACCGCGCGAGCGTGAACTTCCGGGGCACCACGCCCGAAGCGCTGTCCCAGTGGCTGAACCAGATGCGCGTCAACGCCCGCCTGCTGCCGGTGCAGGCCCAGCTGGAACGGCAGGCGAATCCCGTCGGCTGGAGCGGCCAGCTGGTGCTGGCAGGCCCCGGTCTGCAGTCGGACGAATGATGAGCAGCCGCTGGCCCCTGCGCCTGGCCTGGCTCGGCGGCTGCCTCGGCCTGTTGCTGGCCGTGCTGGTGTTTGCGCCGGCGCGCTGGCTGGCCGAAGCCCTGCACACCGCCAGCGAAGGCCAGGTGCAGCTGGTCAACGCGCGCGGCAGCGTCTGGCGGGGCCAGGCCGATCTGCTGCTCACCGGCGGCGAAGGCAGCCGCAGCCTGAGCGCCCTGCCCCAGGGTCTGCGCTGGCGACTGGCGCCTGCGTGGGCATCGGGCCAGCCGGCCGTCGCCGTGAAACTCATCACACCCTGCTGCTCGCCCGAACCGCTGGACATCCTGTTGTTGCCCGGCTGGCAGGGCATGGAACTGCGGCTCGCCGCCTTCAGCAGCGAGTGGCCTGCCGTTCTGCTGGTGGGCCTGGGCACACCCTGGAACACCTTGCGGCCCGACGGCCAGCTGGCGCTGCGCTCCAGCGGCCTGAGCGTTCGACAGGTGCAGGGTCGTGTGAACCTGCAGGGCGGCCTGACCGTGGACGCGCTGGACATGGCCTCGCGCCTGTCCACCCTGCGCCCGCTGGGCAGCTACCGCCTGGAACTGCAGGCCGCGGCCGACGGCCACAACGCCACGCTGAACCTGAGCACGCTGCGCGGCGGGCTGCGGCTGCAGGGCAGCGGCCAGTGGGTGGGTGGACGGCTGCGCTTCCAGGGCGAGGCCCAGGCCGCACCCGGGCGCGAGTCGGCGCTGGACAACCTGCTCAACATCCTCGGGCGCCGGCAGGGACCGCGCTCGATTCTGAACATTGGCTGAGGCGCGGCACAGCCGATGCCCAGCACTTCGCGATAGGATCAAGCGATGAACCGCAACCCCTCCCCAGACCAGCCCACCCGGGTCCACCCGAAACCCGGGCAGACAGCGGGTCTGCTGAGAACGCTCGCCCTGGCCGGCAGCCTGGCCCTGTGCCTGCTGCCGGGGCCGGTCGCGCTGGCGCAAGGCGGGCGCAGCGAGCCCGTGGTGCTGAGTTTTGTCGACGCCGAGATCGAAGCGGTCGCCCGCACCATGGCCTCCATCAGCGGGCGCAACGTGGTGGTCGATCCGCGCGTCAAGGGCACCATCAGCCTGTCCACCGACCGGCCCGTGTCGCCTGCCGCTGCACTCAACCAGTTCAGCGCCGCGCTGCGGCTGCTGGGTTTTGCCCTGGTGGACACCGGCGGCCTCTACAAGATCGTGCCCGAGGCCGATGCCAAGCTGCAGGGCAACCCGGTGAACGCAGGCCCGGTCAGCGCGCTCGCATCGTCGAACCAGATCGTGACCCAGATCTTCCGCCTCAACCACGAGGCGGCCAACAACCTGGTGCCGGTGCTGCGGCCGCTGATCGGGCCCAACAACACCATCAACGTCAACCCCGGCAACAACTCGCTGGTGATCACCGACTACGCCGACAACCTGCAGCGCATCGGGCGCATCGTCGCCGCGCTCGATGTGGCCGGCGCCACCGACGTCGAGATCATCCCGCTGCAGCACGCCATCGCGATCGACATCGCCCCGCTGATCACACGCCTGATCGAACCCGCCACCGTGGGCGCCGGCCAGGCCGCCGACACCTCGTACAAGACCACCCTGGTGGCCGAGCCGCGCAGCAACACCCTGGTGCTGCGTGCGGCCAACCCGGCACGCCTGGCGCTGGTGCGCTCGCTGGTGAACAAGCTGGACCAGCCCCGGGGGCAGGACGCGAGCGGCAACATCCATGTGGTCTACCTAAAAAACGCGGACGCCACCTCGCTGGCGGCCACGCTGCGTGCGGCGCTGGCCGGAGAAAGCGGCGCAGGCGGCGTCGGTGCGTTGAGCAACGCCCCCACGGCCGTCGCTGTCCGGGCCGCGACCGGGTCCACCGCCGCTGGCAGCCCCCAGGCGACGGCGCCAGTGGCCGCCAGCGCCGGCCCGTCCACCGGCGGGCAGATCCAGGCCGATCCGGCCACCAATGCCCTCATCATCACCGCGCCCGAACCGCAATACCGGCAGTTGCGCGCGGTGATCGACCAGCTCGACGGGCGCCGCGCCCAAGTCTATGTGGAGAGCCTGATCGCCGAGGTCAACGCCGACAAGGCGGCCGAATTCGGCATTCAGTGGCAAGGCCCGCTGGGCCGTTTCGGCGACAGCGTGGTGGGCCTGATGGGCACCAACTTCGGCACCGGCGGCAACAACATCCTGACCAATCTGCTGCCCGTCGCGCAGGGCGACACCGCCAGCATCACAGCGCCTGGCACCGGCCTGAACATCGGCGCCGCCCAGCAGCGCAACGGCGTCTACATCCTCGGCTTTCTGGCCCGCTTCCTGCAGCAGAACGGCGAGGGCAACATCCTGTCCACGCCCAACCTGCTGACACTGGACAACGAAGAGGCCAAGATCGTGATCGGCCAGAACGTGCCCTTTGTCACCGGCCAGTTCACCAACACCGGCAGCAATGAAGGCTCGGTCAACCCGTTCCAGACCATCGAGCGGCAGGACGTCGGCCTGACCCTGCGTGTGAAACCGCAGATCAGCGAGAACGGCACCATCAAGATGACCATCTTCCAGGAGGTCAGCAGCGTGCAGGCGTCCTCGATCAACTCGGCCACCGGCCTGATCACCAACAAGCGCACCATCGAATCAACGGTGCTGGTCGACGACGGCGGCATCGTCGTGCTGGGCGGCCTGCTGCAGGACGAATACGCCGGCAACCAGGAAAAAGTGCCCGGCCTGGGCGATGTGCCCTTCTTCGGCAACCTCTTCAAGAGCGAAACCCGAAGCCGCAAGAAGACCAACCTGATGGTGTTCCTGCGCCCGGTGGTGCTGCGCGACGCACGCGCCACGACCAGCCTCTCGCTCGACCGCTACGACCTCATGCGCGCCACGCAGAAAGACGCGCAGCCCGTGCCCAGCAGCGTGCTGCGGGTGAACACCGCGCCCGTGCTGCCGCCCCAGCGCGCGCCCGAAATGCAGCCGCCGGCAACGCCCGCCGCGCCGGCCCACTGAACCCATGAGACACCCGCTGCCCTATGCCTTTGCACGCCAGCACCTGTGGCTGCTCGAAGACAATGGCCAGGGCCTGACCCTGCTGGGCAGCAGCACGCCTGCGACCGACCCGGCCGTGCAGACGCAGCGCCTCTCGGCGCTCTCGGAAATCCTGCGCTGCCACGAGGTGCGCGAGTTTCTGTGGGAGCCGGGCGACACCCTCACGCAGCGCATCAGCGCCGCCTATGCCCAGGGCGAATCGAGCGCGGCCGCCGTGGTGAGCGAGGTGCAGAGCGACGCCGACCTCAGCCGCATGATGCAGGATCTGCCGGCCATCGAAGACCTGCTGGAGACCGCCGACGACGCGCCCATCATCCGCATGCTCAACGCCCTGCTCACGCAGGCCGCACGCGACGGCGCCAGCGACATCCACATCGAACCCTACGAGCGCCATTCCAGCGTGCGCTTCCGGGTCGACGGCGTGCTGCGCGAGGTGGTGCAGCCCAACCGCGCGCTGCACGCCGCGCTGATCTCGCGCCTGAAGATCATGGCCGAGCTCGACATCTCCGAGAAACGCCTGCCGCAGGACGGCCGCATCTCGCTGCGCATCGGCACGCGCGCGGTGGACGTGCGCGTGTCCACTTTGCCCAGCGCCCACGGCGAACGCGCCGTGCTGCGCCTGCTCGACAAGAGCGAGAGCCGCCTCAACCTTGAAGCCGTGGGCATGCAGGGCGATGTGCTGGCCCAGTTCGAACACCTGGTGCAGCAGCCGCACGGCATCATCCTGGTGACCGGCCCCACCGGCTCGGGCAAGACCACCACGCTCTACGCCGCCCTGCAGCGCCTGGACGCCGGCACGCTCAACATCATGACGGTGGAAGACCCGATCGAATACGAGCTGGCCGGCGTGGGCCAGACCCAGGTCAACCCCAAGATCGACCTCGACTTCGCCAAGGCCCTGCGCGCCATCCTGCGCCAGGACCCGGACGTGATCATGATCGGCGAGATCCGCGACTTCGAGACCGCGCAGATCGCCATCCAGGCCTCGCTCACCGGCCACCTGGTGCTCGCCACGCTGCACACCAACGACTCGGTGAGCGCCGTGACGCGCCTGACCGACATGGGCGTGGAGCCTTTCCTGCTGTCGAGCTCGCTGCTCGGTGTGCTGGCGCAGCGCCTGGTGCGCAAGCTCTGCGTGCATTGCCGGCGCCAGGATGAAAACGGCCGATGGACCGCGCCCGGTTGTGCGCACTGCAACGCGGGCTACAAGGGCCGCACCGGTGTCTACGAACTGCTGGTGGTGGACGACCCGATCCGTTCGCTGATCCACAGTCGGGCGGCCGAAAGCGAACTGCTGGCGGCCGCACAGGCCAACGGCCTGCGTTCCATGCGCGAAGACGGTCAGCGGCTGGTGAACGCCGGCGTGACCAGCCTGGAAGAGGTCCTGCGCACCACGCGCGACTGAAGCCTGGGCCGCAACGGCGCAGAACCTGCGTCCGGCCCGGCACACCAGGCCCCGACAGCCGCCACATCCCCGGATACAGACAGTTGCCGACGCTTCACGGCAGACCCGTCCTGAAAGCCAGACCAGGCACCCAGGAAGGGACGGTGCGCCCTTCGCGGCCATCCCTCAGAGGAGGGAAATCTGTCGTCATGAAACTTAAAAATGTAAAAGTTACACAAAGAAACACACGCATTGAAACAACTCACAAATATCAACCCAGGCTGATCCAACGTGTTTCGGCGACTTTCCGGTATCAACATTTTCATCAATGTGAATACTTTAGAAAACGTTATGTGCAAAACAACCACGGCCCTGGGTACCCATTTCTGGTGATTGACGCGTTACATCGCCCGAAAAACACTGTCTCCAACGGGTCACACATGTAATGAAAAGCGTGCTCCCTGTTCCAGCCCAGCCCGCTGTTACAGACACATCTGACAAACATGGCAGCCCGCCCGGAAAGCAGGAAACCGGCATTCCCCGGACCCTGCCCCCTCTCACCAGATCGGGAGCCATGAAATGTCTGACACCATCACGCCAACAGGGCCGCGGCTGAACCGGCGGCAATCCATCCAGCTGGGCGCCTTGAGCGCCGTTACCGGTGTGGCAGCGGTCCGCCCCGGGCGACTGGCCCATGCCGAAGATCCGCCCGCGGGTCCCCGCACATCGGCCTGGGCCATGCCGCTGCCGGTGCCACAGCCCAAACAGACGGTGGCCTCGCTGTCCCCGGCACCCGACCTGTACCCCGCGGCCGGAGAAGCTGGCCGGGATCCGCACCAGACCTGGTCCGGCAGCGCACCCGACAAGCTCTACACCATCCACGTCAAGGAGGCGCTGCACTCCTTCCACCCGCAGTTGCCTGCCCAGACCATCTGGGGCTACGACGGCACCTTCCCCGGCCCCTGCATCGTGGCGCGCTACAACGAGCCCTGCCTGGTCCGCTTTTACAACGAGATCAACCCCTACGCCGTCGGCTACGGCTCGCCAGAAATTTCGGTCCACCTGCACAACCTGCATTGCGCATCGGAAAGCGACGGCTTTGCCGGCGACTACTGGAGCTCCGTTCGTTACGGCCCCGGCCTCACCCGCGCGGGCCAGTTCAAGGACCACCTGTTCATGAACCACTACGCCGGGTTCTCGACCGACCCGGCCGGCATCGGCGACACCCGCGAAGCCCTGGGCACCCTGTGGTACCACGACCACCGCCTGGACTTCACCGAGCAGAACGTCTACCGCGGCATGGCCGGCCTGTACCTGATGTTCGACGAACTCGATTCCGGCAACGAGAAGGACCCCAATCCACAGGCCTTGCGGTTGCCCAGTGGCGTCGGCCAGTACGACATCCCGCTGGTGTTTGCCGACTTCCTGTTCGACCAGAGTGGTTACACCTACTACAACCCTCTGGAAGGCAACAAAGGGCACCTGGGCAACAAGGTCACCGTCAACGGCAAGATCCAGCCCTACTTCAAGGTGCAGCGGCGCAAGTACCGCTTCCGCCTGCTGGATGCCAGCGTGGCCCGCTTCTACGAGTTCTACCTCATGAACGGCAGCACCAGCCAGAGCTTCACCTACATCGCCAACGACGGCAACCTGCTGGAAGCCCCGCTGACCATGAACGCCGTGCGCCTGGCGCCGGCCGAGCGGGCCGACATCGTGATCGATTTCAGCAAGTACCCCCACGGCACCCGGCTGTACCTGGTGAACCGCCTTCTGATGAAAGACGGTCGCGGCCCTGAAGGCCTGAGCAGCCGGGGTGAACAACTGCTGCGTTTCGACATCGATACCGACCCCATGGAACTGGACGTGAGCCGGGTGCCCGCCCGCCTGCGCGAGCTGCCCCCCATCAACCTCAACGACGTGGTGCGCACCCGCAGATGGGAGTTCGACAAGGACAACGCCATCTGGACCGTCAACAAGAAAATATTTGATCCGGAGAAGGCGGCGGCTGTCGTCAAGCGCAACACCGCCGAGATCTGGGAACTGCGTGGCAACGGCAGCTGGCACCACCCTGTGCACATCCACATGGAAGAGATTCGAATCCTCTCGCGCAACGGCAAACCGCCGCCGCCGCATGAACAGGGACGCAAAGACGTGATCGTGCTGAAACCCGACGAAAGGGTGAAGGTGTTCATCCGTTTCCGCGACTTCACCGGCAAATACCTGCTGCACTGCCACAACCTCTCTCACGAGGACCACGCCATGATGGCCCGCTGGGATGTGGTGGCCTGACGTCTGAACAACTTTTTGCAAGAGTCCAACCCCTGAGGGAGACCACCATGAACAGCAAACGCAATCTGCTCCGCCTGGCCGGCGGTGCCGCCCTCATGCCCTTCGTGGCGCAAGCCGCCGCTCCGCGCCCTGCGGGACGCAGCTCCATGGCCGACTACTTCCCCAACGTCGTGCTCGAAACCCACGACGGCCGCAAGGTCCGTTTCTACGACGACCTGATCAAGGGCAAGGTGGTCGCCATCAACATGATGTATTCCATCTGCACCGGCGTCTGCCCCACGGGCACGGCCAACCTCAAGCAGGTGCAGCAGGCGCTGGGCAAGCGGCTGGGCAAGGACGTCTTCATGTACTCCATCACCCTGCGCCCCGAATTCGACAACGGCGCCGCGTTGCGCGACTACATCAAGCACTACGACATCCAGCCCGGCTGGACCTTCCTGACCGGCAAGCCGCAGGACGTGGACCTGGTGCGCCGCAAGCTGGGCTTCGTGGGCGATGACGAAGCGACCGATGCAGACATCAACCAGCACACCGGCATGGTGCGCATCGGCAACGAACGGCTCGAACGCTGGACCATGGCACCCGCGCTCGGCTCGCACCGCCAGATCCTGCGCACCATCCTGGAACTCACCTGAGGCGAAGGCGGCACAGAGCGGTTGGTCGCGACCTGGCGGTGCACAGGCCGCGCTAACATCACCGCATGCCCGCCTACTCCTTCGAGGCCCTGGACGCCCAGGGCGCCACGCAAAAAGGCCTGATCGATGCCGACACCGTGCGCGCCGCGCGCGGCCTGCTGCGTGCGCGCGCCCTGGTGCCGCTGCTGGTGGAGCCCGCGGTCAACACCCAGGGTTCGGCAGCGGGCAGCGGATTCAACATCACGCTCTGGGGCGGGCGCATCTTCAACGCCACGGGCCTCGCGGTCTGGACGCGCCAGCTCGCCGGCCTGGTTTCGGCCGGGCTGCCACTGGAGCGCGCCCTGTCCGCGCTGGCCGAGGAGGCCGAGGAAGAAGCCCAGCAGCGCCTGGTGGCTTCGCTGCGTTCCGAGGTCAACGGCGGTTCACCCTTTGCCCGTGCCCTCTCGCAACACCCGCGCGAGTTCTCTGATATCTACACCGCCGTGATCGCCGCGGGCGAACAGAGCGGCCAGCTCGGCACCGTGCTGGAACGCCTGGCCGACGATCTGGAAGAACGCGAAGCGCTCAAGAACAAGCTCATCGCCGCCTCGCTCTACCCGGCCATCGTCACGATCGTGGCGATCGTCATCGTGGTGTTTCTGGTCAGCTACGTGGTACCGCAGGTGGCCGGCGTGTTCGCCAGCAGCAAGCGCGCCCTGCCCATCCTCACCGTGATGATGCTGGCCCTCAGCGCCTTCGTGCGCAGTTATGGCTGGCTGATGCTGGGCGTGCTGATCGCCGCAGCGGGCGGGCTGGTGATGGCGCGGCGTCAGCCGGCGCTGCGCCTGGTCATGGATGCTGCCTGGCTGCGCCTGCCGCTGGTGGGCAAGCTCGCACGCGGCTACAACGCCGCGCGTTTCGCCGCCACGCTGGCCATGCTGGCGGCCGCGGGCGTGCCCATCCTGCGCGCGCTGCAGACCGCCGCCGAAACCCTGAGCAACCAGGCCATGCGCGCCGACGCGCTGGACGCGCTGGTGCTGGTGCGCGAAGGCGCGCCGCTGGCCTCGGCCATCGCCAGCAAGAAGCGTTTCCCGCCGCTGCTGGCCATGTTCGCGCGGCTGGGCGAGCAGACCGGCCAGCTGCCCGCCATGCTCGGCCGCGCGGCCAAGCAGCTCAGTGCCGAAGTGCAGCGCCGCGCCCTGCACCTGGCCACCATCCTGGAGCCGCTGCTCATCGTGGGCATGGGCGCGGTGGTGATGCTGATCGTGCTGGCGGTACTGATGCCGATCATCCAGCTCAACCAACTGGTGAGGTAGGTCCCCCCCCGTCGCTGCGCTCCGCCCCTCAAGGGGCCATGCGAGCGGCCCGGCAAA
>Ga0180017_100542_pt1 | contig 12030 bp, 8 predicted proteins | sample KR46_S_MetaG_FD_129674 | JGI IMG/M metagenome (GOLD analysis project Ga0180017, IMG submission 129674) | Groundwater microbial communities from the Olkiluoto Island deep subsurface site, Finland - KR46_S_MetaG | ecosystem: Environmental > Aquatic > Deep subsurface > Groundwater | place: Finland...
CGAGACCCTGGAAGGCAGCATGTCCATCCGGGCCAAGGTGGTGAGGAACACCAATCTGGATTTCAGGCTGGAGCCTGGAGATACTGTAGTGAGTCGTCGTGGCGGCATTTATTCGTATTATGGTGGAAATAAGTGGAGACAAGCAGAAACATTATATCGATACTTGCTTGAAGCTTCAGTTGCATTAGATCAGTATGGAAAGCCAATAGTTATTAAGACCAGAGTAGGGTATTTAGATTATCTTAATCTAAGAAATCAAGATTTGATAGTTCCTTTTAAAAGAAATTCGATGATAATCATTCCTCATGAAATATCAGTGCTTAAGCTGGATTTAAGCAGGAAGACTTTTTCGAGGATGGAATTAAATAACGCAATTTTAGATGCTGAAAGGCGTTTTGAAGAATTCGGTGGAACAAGTGCTGAAATTAATGCTGTTAATAGGGTAAAAAATGAAATTAAATCAAGAAATGTCTATATTGCAGTACAGGCATATAGGTATATCAAGGATGCTTCTGCTTATATTGATACAATAAGAAGAGATCAAGCTGTAGGGGTAAGCAGCGGCGGAACGATAGCCGCCGCTGACAATTTGAGCATAGATGGAGAAGCTGTCACGAATTATTTGAGCAACCTGAGCACCTCAGTTGGTGATATCTATATCACGTCAGATATTTTTGAGAACAGTGGCCAAGCCATATATGAAACGCACACAGTAGATTGGGCTTCCGGCCACCCAAGCAACCACGGTTCTCCGTGGCTTGCAGTTGAGTCCTATGGCAGGGAAACATTCAAAACCCCCGTCGACTATGTCTACGGTACCGTCAGCGCCGGCGGCAATGTGCTCATCACCGCAGATCACGTCAATAACGGAATATCGGAAAACACGGGCGTAGCCAGCAGTGACAACGGCAAGATCTCCTACAAAGGCGGCATCGGGCCTCAAGGCGGGGTGATCGCTCCGCCCAGGCCCGAAGATTTGAGCCACAGCATCGGCGATGTCGGCGAGATCATCGGGGGGCTGCCCAAAGACGGACTGTTCTTCGTCAACAAAACCCCCGGACACCGCTACCTCATCGAAACCAATCCCGCTCTGACCAGCATGGCCCTGTTCTATGGGTCCGACTATTTTCTGAGTCGAACCGGCATCGATCTGGGCAAGACCCAGCAGCAGCTTCTGGGTGACGCCTTTTATGAAACCAGACTGGTGCGCGAGCAGATTTTTGCCCTCACGGGGCGGCGCTTTCTTTCGGATTCCCTGTCCGGCGACGCCGAACAGATGCTTGCGCTCATGGACAACGCCGTCGCCGCTCGCGAAGGCTTAAATCTGAGCGTGGGTGTGGCCTTGACCGGAGAACAGATCGCCAGTTTGTCATCGGACATCGTCTGGCTGGAAACACGCGTGGTGGATGGTCATGAAGTCCTGGTTCCCGTCGTCTACCTCTGCCGAGGCAGCCTCGACACCATTGCCCGTGGCGGGTCTGTCATCATCGGGCGCGATGTCGAAATCCACACCGCGGGAGATACGGCTAACAGCGGCGTGATCAAGGCTTCGGGAGAGCTGGCCATCAATGCCAGAAATGTTTTCAACACCTTCGGCACCATCCAGGGCGACACGGTGACTCTGAATGCGGTCGATTCGATTTTCAACACCAGCGGGCTGATCAAGGGCCGCGACCTTGCGCTTCACGCCGGGCAGGACATCGTCTCGGACACGGCCAAGACCACGTTCAAGGCTGGAGGGAAGACCCGCAGTACCTTCACTCGAGCCACCAGCGAGACCGTCGGCCAGCGTGGCTCCATCGAAGCCGCGGGCGATCTGACCATGCAGGCCGGGCGGGACATTGGGATCGTCGGCAGCGACGTGAAGGCCGGCGGCGATGCGACGTTATCCGCTGGTCGCAACGTGATTGTCGTGACCCAGAATCTGAAGTCGCACAACTCCATGAAGGCAGGAAGCGCCAAAGGCCACCTCAACACACAGACCAGCAAAGCGGCCACCGTCGAAGCAGGCGGTTCGGTAAGCATCAGCGCTGGCCAGGATGTCGCCGTTCACGGCAGCAGCGTGTCGGCTGGAGCGGACGTAAACATCGAAGCTGGCCGCGACGTCTCCATCACCGCCGCCACTGACGGCTACGATTATTACTACAAAAAAAAACGCAAAGGCGGATTCTTCGGCGGTTCAAGCTCGGAGATGCTCACGGGCAAAGCCACGACCAACGTGGCTTCCGCCATCACGGCGGGCGGCGATGTGAATGTGGTGGCGGGCAAGGGTGGAAGCGGCGACCTGACCGTCGCAGGCAGCAAAGTACGTTCGGGCGTAGATATGAGCCTAAAGGCCGCAGATGACGTGCTTGTCACCTCCGGGCAGGAAAGCGCTTTCCACAGTTCGAAATCCAGCGCGTCGGGTTTATTGAGCAAAAAAAGCAAATCCGATCAGCGGCAGGACGCGTCTGTGGTGAAGAGCGAGTTGAGTTCGGGAGGTGACGTGCGCGTTGAATCCGGAACATCCGGCGATGGAGATATATTCATTCACGGCAGTAAGGTCCAAGCTGGCGGGGATGCCGAATTGAAGTCAGCGGGCGACCTGCTGATCACTGCGGATCAGGAGCAGAAGGCGGCATTCTCCGAGTCGATGGACTCCGGTTTTGCCAGTCTCACGCCTTCAATGAAGATGAGTAATTACCAAAGGGTTACGACCGTTGGAAGCGAAATCGATGTTGACGGGAAGGTCGCCCTGGAAGCCAAGAAGGACGTTGCCATCCAGGCCTCGACAATCAGGGCTGGCGAGTCGGCCACCATTACCGCCACGGAAGGTCAGGTAGCGTTGCTGACCAGCAAGGATGTCCTTTACGACCAAAAGATTACGCAGAAAACCGGTCTGTTGACCTGGAAATCGACCGACAAGGGCCAATCGGCGGAAACCGTCGTGCCGACGATCATTGAAACCGGCCAGGGTCTGAACATCATCGCCCGTAATGGGGTGGTGGTCGAATACGCAGAAACCGGCGACGTGCGCCGCGATGTTGAACTGCTTGCGCAAAAGTCGGGCCTGGAGTGGATGGCCCCCCTGCTGGAACGGGATGATATTAACTGGCAGGCTGTCCAGGAAAACTTCACCAAATGGAACGGGTCAGACAGCGGACTCGCCCCGGCCGCGACCCTTGTAATTGCCATCGCTGCCGCTGCGGTTACTGCCGGCTCCGCATCCAGCCTTGCCCTGAGCGTCATGGGTCTGGAGGTTTCGACCCTCACCGGGGCGGTGGTCGTCGCAGGCACTCAAGCTGCGGCGACATCCGTCCAGTTGGCCATGTTATCGGCTTTAACTGCCGGAATTGCCTCAATCGGGGCCCGCCTGGCCGTCAATGTGGCCGATGCCGCTGCCGGAGGTGATCTGGGAAAGAATCTGGAAAGCATGGTTTCAGAAGACAGCGCACGTTCACTGCTGACAACCATGGTCACTGCCGGTGTCTTGAGCACCACCGCCAGTACCTTCGCCTCGTATGGTCCGGCAGGGGAAATTATGGCCAACACGGCGGTAAAGACCGTCACCAGCACTCTTGTGGGTGGAGAGGATCTGGAAAAAGCTTTACTCACCTCCTTGGCGTCCAGTTTTGCCAGCTACGCCAAAAGTGAGATTAGCGCGGAAGAACTCGACGAGGCCGTGAATATCGTTATTGCCGGTGCTATTGGAGCAGCAAGCGCCGCAGCTTTGGGTGAGGACCCGGTGCAGGGGGCCATGAGCGCAATTGTCGCAGAGCTGGCCAATACCTATTTGGCTCCGGCTTTGAGTGAGGAACAGAAGAAGAGAGATGGGCCGATGGTCAGGCTTGCGGACTGCAATTACAAGGAGGGGTGCACGGGTTCGGACGATTATGAGCTGGTTAGTGATGAAGAATTGCTCAAAGCAAAAATAAATCCTTCAGACATGCGTGATGATCAATCTGGATACAGAGCAAAAGTTTATCATAACAAGGAATTGAATGAGTACGTTATTGTATTTATGGGCACTGATGAAACAAAAGACTGGAGTACGAATTTTGCTCAGGCTTTTGGATTGGTTGGAAATCAGTATGAGCAGGCTGGCGATTTGAACATTCTGGAAAAGTTGTCAAACTTGGCTGATTCTACCGGAGGGACATTGGCTGCAACGGGGCATTCTCTTGGGGGTGGATTGGCCACAGCAGTTGCCTCGACGGGATATATCGATCGGGCCGTGGTGTTCAATACGGCGGGTGTTCACGAAAAAACTATTGCTACCATTGGCGGCAGAATCGAAACTGCCAGAGTTGTGACCACCGCGTATGCCAGCCGTGCGGACATTCTCAATAATTTGCAGGACATTATTCCCAAGATGCCCTCGGCTTTGGGAACACGAATTGTCGTGGAAGCAGGCGGCTTGCACGGCATAGAAGCGATGGTCAAGGTCTTTGAGCCGAATTAAAGCCAGCAGAACATTTGGAGGCAGCATGGCAGCAGGCAAATTATGGATCGCATTGGGTATGATCCTGTTACTCCTCACAGGATGCGCTGGACTGGGTCAACGTTCGAAATCATCTGGGCCCAAAGGGCTCATTTACATGAGCGCAGCAGAAATGTTTCCGGGCAATCCTCAGGCGCAGGCCCTGGCTCTGGCCGCCGGTCGGGGGGATATTGCGGAAATAGACAGGCTGGTAGCAGCCGGGGCGGATGTTAATGCCATAGGTACCTATGGTGTGACTGTTCCTGCGTGGCTGCTATTTCATCCTAATAAGGCTGGCTTTCGACGACTGCTGGAAATGGGTGCTGACCCAAATAAGATATGGTTCATCCGTTATGACGGGACTGAAAAGCAGCTCTCATTACTCCATCGTTCGGTTGAAAATGCACCACATATAGGTACGGATTTCTTGCGCATGTGCTTGGAAATCGGAAACGGCGATCCGAATTTACTTCCGCCAGACAAAAGATACCGTCCTATACAAATGGCCCTTCGTCTCGGAAACGAAGACGCATTCATGATGCTCATCAACGCAGGCGCTGAAATAGATTACAAGGATAAGGATGGACATCCTTTGGTTTATCATGCAGCAGCTTCCAAAAATTTCGAGATTACTTTATTCCTTCTCGAGCAGGGGTTCGACTATTCATCTAGCGGCACTGGTGGAGGAATTAAAGACATTTGCGAAAGTATAAATATATATCTGGGCCGCCATAATCTGGCTCGCGACAATACTGTCCCGCATTATATGTGGTTCTGGCGCTGTGTTGATTTCCTAGAGAAACGCGGAATGGTCTTCAACTACACACCCAAAGGAAACCGCCCTCCGGCCGTGAAACCTGCCGTTTTGGACACCATCCCGCCCCTGACAAAATCGGCGGCGGAGCGCATGCCGCTGACAGACTCCGTCTTGATGTATGAGGTGCACCTGACCTATCCCATTCCATTCTGGGCACAGACGCCGGAGACGAGATTCGACGTTCAGGGACGTCAAACCCAAACGAACGGAAAGATCAGTTACGAGTATCTGCCAACCGGGCAAACCCTGGACGATTGGAAGGCCATACTGACCGTGTCCGCCGTCTATGCGCCGGGCGTGTCGTTTCAGGATTTCCTCAAGGTGGCCGCAAAGCAGTCGGGCTTTGAGGATATCCAGACTATCGAAGAGTCGTCAGACCATTCGATCCGCAAGGTTTCCGCACGGCAGGGGCAATCTGTCGAAGGCATTCAATATCTGGGTAGATTCGAAAACACCTTCGTTGTTGTCTGGCAGGCGTGGCGTTCCGTTGATCCCGCAACGGCCCGTGATTACCAAACCAAAGCCCTGGCCGACGCCAGGCGCATCGTGATGAAGAAAGGAATGAATGTCATTACACTTGATTGAAAAACCAAAATGCAAACTCAGGACATTGAATATGAATATCAGCTCCACTGCACTCATATGGTTCAAGGTAATCGCAACAATTATTTTCATGACTGCCGTCATACTACCAAAAGCTGTCCAAGCGGGAGAGTCGATCAAGATAAATCAGGTTATTAAGATTTATGAAGGAGTGCTGCACTACCCTCCTCCGTTGTGGATGAAAGCGAAAGATCAAATCGGAAACTTTAATGTCTATAGAAAGCAGGAAGAGAATACATTCACTTTTGAAATAATCCCGAAATCGCAGGAGTTCGGCAGTTGGGCCAATATTTACGGGGTCTATGCATGGCAACTTCCTGAATATGATTTGAAACGATTCTTCGAAGAATCCCTCCATGCGCTTTCCTTAGGCTGCAAGAAGCAGGCGAATTCCTCTCTGGTTGCTGTCGAAGACGGTCGGATGGTCATGACATATCATTGCCCGTCCCTTGCTGACGAACTCGTGTGCGACGGAAATGACGCTGAGAGCGGATTTTTGTATTTGTCCCAGGTCAACAGCACCTTCGTTAAAGTGTACCAAGCTTGGCGCTATGAGTCCCGAAAAATCGGGACGGAACAAACGCCCATGACCAGGGATTTGATTGTTGAAGCGGTGGAAGACATGAAATCGATCCGGTTCATGAGTGCTGAATGAATCCATCGCTTTCATGGAATGTGTTTCACCCCACCCGCACCCTGCGAATGGGTTTCGATTTGAGAGTCACTCGGCCATTGAAGGACATCGACCTCGTCCCAATGCTTAGAGGTTCGGAGATCTGCAATAATTGTATCGATCTAAACTGAGTTGGTAGATGTGAACATGATTCTTGAGAGTTGTCCTCTGGCCGGTGTCGATTTATATTTTCCAATAAGTGTACTTATTTGTAAGTATGAATAATGTACTTATTAATTAGTAATTTTTAATAATTCTAGGTAAAAAATTGAATTTTTTTGTTTATTAAATACTTATATCTGCGGATTGTTATTGTATAGAAGTGCGTATAATAGTAGTAAAGTTTGTTTTAAATTTTAATTAACTTAAGCATCGTGTAAGTTGCTGCTTTTAAAAGGTGTTTTAATGTTCTTTAAGAGGTGTGTTTCAGATAAAGAAATTGTGGACACAGGTATGGCAGCTACACTTGTGTTATTAATAGTTGGTGTATTTATGGAAGATGATTCTTTCATGGCATACGCTGCATTCGCGCTTGTCGTGAATATGACATTTTTCAGGTTGTATACGTTCGTTGCAAAACTTTGGCTGTCTTTGTCCCATTGCCTGGGCTTGGTAGTTTCGACGTTTGTTCTGAGCTTGGTCTATTGTATGATCGTCGTGCCGATCGCTTTGGTTCACAGGTTTTTCGGACATGATCCGATGCGTTTGCGTGACTGGAAAAGCGGAAATGATTCCGTGTTCGTTGAACGAAATTTATCTTATGGCGGAGAAGATCTGGAACATCCATTTTGAGGGATAACATATGGACTTTTTGATAGATTTTATCGGCTTTATGAAGGTTAGGAAAAAATACTGGCTGTTTCCGATCATCATCGTTCTTCTCTTCTTCGGCGCCGTTGTCGTCCTGACTAGTGGTTCTGCGATTGCTCCATTCATATATACGATTTTTTGATAATGGTGCGAAACGCAATACTTGGTATATCCGCATACTATCACGATTCTGCTGCCGTTCTGGTCGAAAACGGTCGGATAGTTGCGGCGGCGCAAGAAGAAAGATTCAGTAGAAAGAAGCATGATCCTGTGTTTCCAGAAAATGCCGTGCGTTACGTTTTGGATGAAGGTGCGCTGGCTTTGGAGGAACTGTCTGCGATAGCATTTTACGACAAACCTTTTCTGAAGTTCGAGCGATTGCTCGAGACGTATAATGGTTTTGCCCCGAAAGGTCTGCGCAGCTTTCTGGCCGCCATGCCAGTCTGGATCAAGGAGAAACTGTTTCTCAGAAAAATGTTGCGTGACGAGTTGGGAAAATTTGGGATCCTCAAGGCTCCGTTGCTTTTTCCTGAGCACCATCTTTCCCACGCTGCAAGCGCTTTTTATCCGTCTCCTTTCAATGAGGCTGCCATCCTCACCGTCGACGGCGTCGGCGAATGGGCCACCACGACGATTTGCAAGGGCGAGGGCAACCGCATTTCCGTACTCAAGGAATTGCACTTTCCGCATTCCCTCGGCCTGCTCTATTCCGCATTCACCGCCTACTGCGGATTTCGGGTTAATTCCGGCGAGTACAAGCTGATGGGTCTTGCTCCCTACGCGATGGCTTCTTCCAAGCGGGTTTGCAACTGGAAGCGGGCTATTATGGAGCACATGATTGATGTTCGCGAAGACGGTTCGTATCTTTTAAACATGGAGTATTTCGCCTACGCTACAGGACTGCGGATGTTTCACGAAGCCCGTTGGCGGGCCTTGTTCGGAATCGGGCCACGCGAGACTGAAAGTGATATTTCGCAGGAATATATGGACATGGCACTGGCAGTCCAAGAGGTTACAGAAGATGTTGTTCTTCGTTTAGCCAGGACCGCGCGCGAGACAACCGGGTGCCCCAGACTTGTTATGGCGGGCGGTGTCGCTCTCAATTGCGTGGCTAACGGGAGGCTTCTGCGCAGCGGGCTGTTCGATGATATCTGGATTCAGCCTGCTGCGGGAGATGCAGGCGGAGCCTTGGGTGCGGCCCTTGCCGCGCATCATATCTGGCGCGCGGCCGAGCGCGTTCCCGAACTTCCTGACGGGATGCGCGGCGCTTATCTCGGCCCTTCGTACCAATCCCGTGACGTGGAAAAAGTCATCCGGAGATATGGTGCGCGGGCAGTGCGCTACGATGATTTCAGCTGTTTGTGTCGTGACGTTGCGGGTATGTTGGCGGACGGTGACGTTGTGGGCTGGTTTCAGGGGCGCATGGAATTCGGGCCGCGCGCTCTGGGTGCCAGGTCCATCCTCGGTGATCCGAGAAGACCGGAAATGCAGAAAAAGTTGAATTTGAAAATTAAGTTTCGCGAAGGCTTCAGGCCTTTTGCGCCTTCAGTGCTTGAGGAGTCCGCTACAGACTATTTCGATCTCAAATGTCGTTCGCCATACATGCTGTTTGTTGCGCCAGTCACGGTCCATGAAAGATCGCCCGTGCCGGAAGACTACCCAATGCTGCCCATGTACGAAAGGTTGTATCTCAAAAGATCAAGTATTCCTGCCGTTACGCATGTAGACTTCTCGGCGCGCATCCAGACTGTAAGTAAAGAGACAAATCCCCGATATTGGGAGTTGATCAGAACATTTCAAAAACGTGAAAAATGCGGCCTGCTCGTCAATACAAGTTTCAATGTTCGAGGTGAGCCGATCGTTTGTACGCCTAAAGACGCATATAGATGTTTCATGAATACAGAAATGGACTGTCTTGTTATTGATGATTATGTGTTTATCAAATCCGAGCAACCAGATTATGCTGTCGAAGAAAACTGGATAAATAATTTTAAAAAAGACTAATCATGAAAAAGTATATCAAGAAATTTTTATTGATTTCTCAAAATGCCTTTTTTGTTTTGCTGATAACAGCATTTATGCTGGAGTTATGTTCTTTTTTATATATTAGATATGCAGATACAAATGTACCATTGCCAACGTACAGCTTCATAAACGCCGGAAGCAATTTCTGGACGTATTGTAGTCCGCATTTTGGGGTCTGGCATGAGGCAGGATCGAGCTATTTACACCACAAATCGTGTTTTGCAGTGTTCTATACCGCCAATCGCTGGGGTATGCGTGACAAAGAGAGAACTCTGGAGAAAGCGACGGCAAAGCGTGCAGTTCTCTTGGGCGACTCATTCATAGAAGGGTGGGGCAATGAAGCTGAAGATCGCCTTTCCGACAGGCTGGAGCAAAGGACTGGTCAGGAAGTCTTGAATTTTGGGACGGCCGGAGGCTTCGGGACCATTCAGGAGTGGCTTCAATACAAGCATCTCGTAAAAAATTTTGACCACGATGTCGTTATGCTCGGCATATTACCGCACAATGATTTTCAGGATAATTCGTATGAGCATGGCTTGACGAAGCAGACCATCTATAAGCCGTTTCTGGTCGGTGAGTATCCTGACTACAGACTCGTGTACTATAAAGAGCAGATGCCCGATGAAAGGCAGGCATTTCCCATTTTGAAAAGCTTTGATTTCACGCTCAGGGAATGGAGCAGTCTCTATCGACTAGTCCGCTACCTGCATTCTTTTCGCTTACGGGACAGTTCCCTCATTCCGCGATGGCTTGCCGAGCAGGAAGATCGCCCTGACGGGTTTCAATCGAAGTACTATGAGTTTACAGAAGAAGAATGGAATATCATGAAGTATTCCCTCGAACGGCTTCGGGAAGAGTGCTCAGACCGACGTCTCATCATATTTACCATACCATCGCATCAGGATTTTCTCAGATTTGATGGAACGGTCGCCCCCCTTACAGAAAAGCTCGCAAGGCTCTCGGAAGCACTCGATTTTACCTACGTCGACCTGCTGCCAGCCATGCACTCGAGTGGATTCGGTGCCAGAGATCTGTTCTTCGAATGCGACGACCACTGGAGCCCTGCAGGAAATCGGGTAGCTGCGGATATACTCGAACCTTATGTCCGCAATGCTTTGGCGCAGTAAGTTATAGTGTTTTCTGTTTTTTGTTAATCTGGCTTGGGCATCTAAACAGACGTCACTGCAAAAAGTTGTCATCCCCTTGAAGAAGGGGACCCATGCCTTTATTAACTATCTGAAAAGAATGGATTCCCGCCTTCTCGGGAATGACACTTAGGTTCTTTTGCGACTTTTTGCAGTGGAGTCTAAACACGTTTCCAAGTTTTCCAGGAGTTGGCTCGATCTGTTCCGCCATCAGCTCATCTTGCATCCTGCTGAATGATCAACAGAACTGCGGTAACGCCCATGACCTGAAACGTGATTGCGGAAGCTGCAGAGGAAATGAAGTCCCCCCGATTCACGAGGGCTAAACGAGTTGATTTTGAATTAATCGCATTCACCCACACGCACACCCCGCATGGACACCGATCCCAGCGTCACTCTGGCATTGAAGAACGCCACAGGTTCTCCCCCTTCCGCCGCCCCCAGCACGTAGAGCAGGGGCAGGTAGTGTTCTTCTGTGGGGATGGCCTGGCGGGCGTGGGGGAGTTTTTCGTAGTCCACCAGTGCCTGATGCTCTGCTGCGCCGATCAGTTCCGCCATGGCTTTGTCGCTTTCCAGCGCCCAGTCGAAGCCCTCTTCCTGCCAGGCCATGACCCGCAGGTTGTGGACCATGTTACCGCTGCCCAGGAGCAGCACCCCCTCTTTTCGCAACGCCCCAAGCTCCCTGCCCAGTGCGTAGTGAAAATCCGGCGGCGCGCCTGCGTCCAGGCTGACCTGCACCACCGGGATGTCCGCCTGCGGGTACATTCGGCAGAGCACGGACCAGGCGCCGTGGTCCAGACCCCAGGAGCGGTCCGGCCGGATGCGGGTTGAGCGCGCCGAGGACATCACCTTTTCAGCAAGTTCCGGTGATCCCGGGGCCGGGTAGCTCATGTTTTCCAGGGCCGCCGGGAATCCGGAGAAATCGTGGATGGTCGCGGGATGCTCCATGGCTGTCACGCAGGTGCCATCTGTTTCCCAATGCGCGGAAACGCAGACGATGCCCTTGGGCCGCGGCAGGGATCTGCCAAGCTCCGCCCAGGTCCGGCTGAACTCGTTGTCTTCGATGGCATTCATGGGGTTGCCGTGGCCGACGAACAGTGCGGGCATGCTCATGGTCTTCCTCAGGTCTTGATGTTGGTGAAGACCCTGGTCCAGGCCAGGGTCAAGGCGATGGCGAAGAGGGCGGCGACGATGCCGAGCGCCACATCATACATGGGCGGGGCGGCCAGGGCCAGGCGGATGAAGAGGGTGCACAGCGCATAGCCCGAGTTGCGGAACACTGCGTGAAACGACGGCCGGAAGCACTGCGAGATGAGCACCACCAGGATGTCGGTGAAGATGAGCAGGGTGTAGAAGACCGGGAAAAAGTCGATGCGCGGCAGGCCCGCGAGCATGTAGTAGATATTGCACAGGCCCAGGACGGCAAAAGTGAAGAGGAGCAAGAGCGCGATGCCCTTTTTCGCCGCCACGAATCGGAACAGGTCGTGGGGCAGGCCCA
>Ga0180017_100543_pt1 | contig 12010 bp, 9 predicted proteins | sample KR46_S_MetaG_FD_129674 | JGI IMG/M metagenome (GOLD analysis project Ga0180017, IMG submission 129674) | Groundwater microbial communities from the Olkiluoto Island deep subsurface site, Finland - KR46_S_MetaG | ecosystem: Environmental > Aquatic > Deep subsurface > Groundwater | place: Finland...
CACCATCGGCTCCATCTGCGCGTCCATCGGCGCATCTCGGGCGGCGCGGGCCGCCAGAAGTCTGGAAGCCGCCTGCCGTGCGCAGAACGAGGCCCGGCCTGCCCTTGAAGCCCTGGAGGCGGAGATGGCCTCCCTGCGCGGGCTCATGGACGGAAACTGAGCCACTCCTGATATAACGGGTTTTACACCTTCGCCCGGTTGGGCTATGCACAGGGTTCAGTGGACCGAGGCCAGCCTTGCCGGAGCGTTCCGGCCAATCGGCGGCAGACCTTGTGTGGCGGGAAAGTGGCAACAGCCCGCCACCATCCGGCAACAGCCCGCCACCATCCGCCCGCAGCGGCCCGCCAACACGGGAGGAGCGCCATGCCCGACCAGTCCCTCGCCGATCTCAGGAAGTTCGTGGCCCCGGAATTCGTCTTCGGCCCCGGCGCAGGGTCCCTCGCGGGCCAGTTCGCGGCCAACCTTTCGGTCAAGAAGGCCCTGATCGTCTCAGACCCTGGACTCGTGCGGCTCGGTCTGCCCGACCAGGTGGCCGCCAGCCTGCTGGCCGAGGGCGTGGACTGCGCCCAGTTCTACGATGTGACCGCCAACCCCCGCGACTCGGAGGTCATGGCCGGGGCCGACCTCTTCCGGCGCGAGCAGTGCGACGCCCTCGTGGCCGTGGGCGGCGGCAGCCCCATGGACTGCGCCAAGGCCATCGGCATCGTCTGCACCAATGGCCGCCATATTCTTGAATTCGAGGGCGTGGACAATGTCGAGCGGCCCGGACCGCCGCTCATCTGCATCCCCACCACGGCGGGCACGGCTGCGGACATCTCCCAGTTCTGCATCGTCAACGACACGGGCCGCAAGGTGAAGATCGCCATCGTCTCCAAGACCATGATTCCGGACGTGGCCCTGATCGACCCGGCCCTGACCATGAGCATGGACGCGCACCTGACCGCCCACACCGGGCTCGACGCCCTGACCCACGCGGTCGAGGCCTACGTCTCCAACGCCAGCTCGGCCATCACCGACCTCCATGCCCTGGAGGCGGTGCGTCTGGTCCACCGCCACCTGATCCGGGCCATCGAGACCCCGGACGACATGGGGGCGCGCACCGGCATGATGCTCGCCTCCACCTATGCGGGGCTGGCCTTCTCCAACGCCATCCTGGGCGCGGTCCACGCCATGGCCCACAGCCTGGGCGGCCTGCTCGACCTGCCCCACGGCCTGTGCAACGCCATCCTCCTCGACCACGTGGCCGACTTCAACCTCGCTGCCGCGCCCGAGCGCTACCGCCGCCTGGGCAACGCCCTGGGCGCGGACATCCCGGCCAGCGCAGGCGAGGAAGATATCAGGCGCGGCACCCTGGGAGCCATCAGGGAGCTCAAGCGGGCCGCGGGCGTGACCCAGACCCTGTGCGACCTGGGCATGACCAGGGCCGAACTGCCCCTGCTGGCAGAAAATGCCCTGGCCGATGCCTGCATGCTCACCAACCCGCGACAACCCACGGCCAGCGAGGTCATCGGCATCTATGAAAAGGCGTGCTGACCGCCCAGCGCCCGATCCAGGGGCGGAGCGGGAAAAACTGATCGGCCTGGGCAGACGGTCCATCGGCAAGAGCTATTATCCAGAACTCAGAAACCGCCTGGATGAACTGGAGCGGTTCCGCGCCCTGCTCGACCGCGTCAGCGACGCCATCTTCGTGGTCAACGCCGACACTGGGCTGATCGTGGACTTTTCCGGCGCCACCCTGTCCATGCTCGACTGCGGCAGGGAATCCCTGCTCGACATGCCCTTCAAGGGGCTGCTGCCGGAACACATAGCCCGCTATGCAGACAATCTCTTCAACATCTCCACAGAGACCCTGAGCCTGGAAACCGAGTTTCGCCATCCGGCCACGCCCGATCGGCTGCCGGTGCCCGTGGAGATGACCCTGCGCATCGTGGAGCATCGGGAGGTGCGCCAGGCCATTGTCGTGGCCCGCGACATCTCGGAGCGCAAGCGCAGCGAGGAGTCCATGAAAAAAAGTCACGACGAGCTGGAGGTCAGAGTGCGCGAGCGGACCAGGGAGCTGGCCAGGGCCAACAAGGCCAAGACCGAATTCCTGTCCATCGTCTCCCACGAGCTGCGCACGCCACTGACCTCCATCATCGGCTTTGCCAAGATCATCCGCAAGAAGCTGGCGGAGCGCGTCTTTCCGGCGGTGGACCGGGACCGCGACCCCAAACTTTGCAAGGAGATGGACAGGATCGGCAAGAACATCGACATCATCGAGGCCGAGGGCGAGCGGCTGACCGCCCTGATCAACGATGTGCTGGACCTGGCCAAGCTTGAGGCCAACAAGGTGGAATACCGCATGGAGCCGCTGGCCCCGGCAGAGTTTCTCCGGCCTGCCATGGATTCGTCCTCGGCCCTGTTCCAGGCCTCGGAGGTCCTGTTCCTCAACGAGGTGGGCCCGGACCTTCCCCAGGTCATGGGCGACCGCCACCGCCTGATCCAGGTGATGGTCAACCTCTTCTCCAACGCCGCGAAATTCACACGCCAGGGCAGCGTCACCTGCCGCGCCGAGCTGGTGGGCGCCCACCTGCGCGTCAGCGTGGTGGACACGGGCGCGGGCATCCCCCAGGAGCAGCAGACCTCCATCTTCGACAAGTTCATCCAGGGGCAGGAGAGCCTGACCGACCGGCCCACGGGCACGGGCCTTGGCCTGCCCATCTGCCGTCAGATCATCAAGGACCACCAGGGGCACCTGTGGGTGGAGAGCGCGCCCGGCCAGGGCAGCAGGTTCCTCTTCACCCTGCCCGTCATCGCCGACGCCAAGCCGGAATGACCCGCCCGCCGGACGTGAAAAAGGGCCGGTGCGCACCCTGCGCACCGGCCCGGATCGTTGCGTGTCGTCATGGCCGCAAGGCCGTCCCTTCATGGCTAGAACCGGAGCAGGTAACGGTGGGCAATGTCCCTGTAGGTGCCGTCCCGGCGCATCTGGTCCAACGCCCGCTCCAGCTTCTGACCCACCTCCGCCTTCTCGGGATAGTCCGAGGCGCGGGACAGAACCACGTAGGCGGGCTTCTTCTCCAGTATCTTCTTTGGCAGGTAGATGATGGAACTGGTCATGCCCATGGTCTTCAACCGGTTGTAGGTCACGTCGATATTGCCCGCGTAGGCGCTGACCTCGTCGGAGATGAGTCCGCTCAGGGCCGAGGCCTGATCAGGGTAGGTGCGCAGGGTCATCTTCCCGGCCTTGGCAGCCGCCTCGAACTCCTCGCCCAGCGACACCCCGGCGGCACGGCCAATGGTCTTCCCGGCCAGGTCGTCGAAGGAGCGGAAGGAGAAGTTGGTCCCCACCTTGGTGAAGAGCACGTAATCGCTGTAGTGGAGGGGGACCGCTTCCAGAAAGATGGCGTATTCCTGGCGCTGCTCATCCTTGAACAGGGCAAAGGCGCCGTCGCACTCCCCGGCCTTGACCATGCGCACCAATTCATCCCATGGCCTGAGCAGAATCTCGATCTCGACCCCGGCCCGGCGCGCGGCCTCGGTCATGACCTCCACGTCGATGCCCGAAGCACGGCCCTGGGAGAGCATGGAATAGGGCGCGAAGTCCATGTCCGAAACAAAGGTGAATGTCTGGGCTCGGACGGCCTGGGCCATGAACGTCACGACCAGGACCAGGGCGGCAAGAAGGGATCGCATCGGGTGTCTCTCCGTGGGGTGTGGGGTTGTGGCTTTCCGTGTACCGCAATCGGGCGTTGTACACAATCGCCTTGCGCGCCCGTGATGATCACAAAAGTTTATCATATGCACCTTCATCTTTGTCCGGCAATGGCATAGGATGAGCCAACAGACTTCTGGGGAGGGGACGATGCAGTGAAGCCGGATCACATCCTGATCATAGAAGACAGTCCCGAATTCGCAAGACTCGTGGCCCATCACCTGGAAGCCAGCGGCTTCTCTGTCCATCTGGCCGAAAACGGGCGCGCGGGCCTCGACGCTTTTGGCGGGCGCCGGTTCTCTGCCGTGCTCTTGGACCTGCAACTGCCGGACATGGACGGCCTGGCCGTGCTGGCCGACATGGCCGACCGGAGCGACTCCATCCCCCTGATCGTGGTCTCGGGCAGCAACGGCATCGAGGACGCGGTCCAGGCCGTACGCCGGGGCGCGTGGGATTTCGTGGTCAAGGGCGAGGCCGTGCTGGCCGAACTGGATCATGCCCTGTTCAAGGGGCTGGAGCGCGCCGCCTATCTGGCGGCCCAGCGCGCCCGGCTCGACTTCGAGATCGCCGAACACCAGCGCACCCAGAAGGCTCTGGGCAACCAGATCGCCTTTCTCCAGACCCTCATCGACGCGGTGCCCAACCAGGTTTTCTACAAGGATGCGCAAGGCCGCTACCTGGGCTGCAACAAGGCTTGGGAGGAGTTCGCGGGCATGACCCGCGAGCAGGTGGTGGGCCGACGCGTCGAGGAGTTCGCCCCGCCCGCCGAGAGCCCCGTCTTTGTCAGCAAGGACCGCGAACTCATGGCCACGGGCGGGCACCAGGAATACGAGCAGGTCACCCGCTTCGGCGGCATTGAGCGCGACATCCTCATCCGCAAGGCGGTCTTCAATGGCCCTGACGGCACCCCTGGCGGCATCGTCGGCGTCCTGACCGACATCACCCGGCAAAAGGACATCTCCCGCAGACTGCAAAGGAGCGAGGAACGGCTGCGCACCATCCTGGAGACCTCCCCCCTGTCCATCATCGTGGTGGACATGGAGAGCGGCCAGACCCTGTTCTGCAACGCGCGAGGGGCTGAATTGTTCGGCGTTGACCGGGCCAGGGCCCAGGGCATGTCCACCAGGGCATTCTACGCCGACTGGCAGGCCCGCGTCGATCTCTTCGAGCGCATCATGCAGGAGGGGCGGCTGGACAACGTCGAGGTGGAGATGGTGCGCGCCGACGGCAGCCGGTTCTGGACCCAGGCATCGGCTGTGCTCATGGTGCTGGACGGGCGCAAGGCGGCCTTCATCGCCTTCTGGGACGTGACCGCGCGCAAGGATATCGAGGAGTCCCTGCGCAAGTTCCAGTTCATCGCCAGCGCCTCCCAGGACATGATGACCCTGATCAACCGGGATTTCGTCTTCGAGGCGGCCAACGAGGCGTACCTGGACCACCACGGCAGGCCTGAGAGCGGCGTCATCGGCCATCCCGTGGCCGAGCTGTGGGGCGCGGGCCCATTTGAGAAGGCCATCAGGCCCAGGCTGGAGAAGTGTCTGACCGGACGCAGCGTCGTCTACCGCGAGTGGTTCTCCTTCCCGGTCTCTGGCCGCAGATTCTACGAGGTGACCATGTACCCCTACTGGGGCGAGGGCAACGATGTCACCCATGTGGCCACCGTGACCCGCGACATCACCACCCGCCAGTACAACGAGACCGTGGCCACCATGCTCTACCGCATTTCCGGCGCGGTCAGCACCACCACGGACCTCGAGGACCTCTACCAGCGCATACACGCCATCCTCAATGACAACATCGAGGCCGCCAACTTCTTCATCGCCCTGCTCGACAAGCAGCGCACCCGGCTCGAATTCCCCTACATTGAGGATGAGAAGGACGATTTCAAGGGCAAGATCATCCCTCTGTCCGAAGAGGACACGTGCAGCCTGACCGTGGAGGTCATCCGCACCGGCAGGCCGCTGTTGGTGACCAGCAAGGAGCTGGCCTTTGTCGATGTGCCGGGTCCGGGCGATCCCGGCCTGCATCCGGTGGACCGCATGGTCCGCAGCGAGTTCCTGCGCGCCAAGGGGTGCGAGGCATCGATCTCGGTGGGCACCCCCTCGGAGGTCTGGCTCGGCGTGCCCCTCAAGATCAGGGGCGAGGTGGTGGGCGTCATGGCCGTGCAGTCGTACACCGACCCCTACCAGTACACGGCCCGGGACGTGAACCTGCTCACCTCGGTCTCCGAGCAGGTGGCCCTGGCCATCGAGCGCAAGGCCAACGAGCGCGACCTGCTCAAGGCCAAGGAACTGGCCGAGGCCGCCAGCCGGTCCAAGAGCGAATTCCTGGCCAACATGAGCCATGAGATCCGCACCCCCCTCAACGGGGTGCTCGGCATGCTCCAGCTGGCCCAGACCACCCGGCTCGACGCCGAGCAACGCGACTTTGTGGACACCGCCCTGGCCTCGGGTCGCAGCCTGCTGGCCATCATCAACGACATCCTCGACTTCTCCAAGATCGAGGCGGGCAAGCTTGAGGTGATCACCGAGCCCTTCAGCCTGACCCCGTTCCTCGATGACGTGCTGACCACCTTCCGGGGCGAGGCCCGCGACAAGGGGCTGACCCTGGCGGTGGACATCTGGCCCGGCACGCCCGAGCATCTGACCGGCGGCAAGAGCCGGGTGCGCCAGATCCTCTTCAATCTGGTGGGCAACGCCATCAAGTTCACGGACCAGGGATCGGTGACCATCTCGGTCTGCCCCCTCGGCCCAGACCCCAGGGACGGCAGGACGCGACTGCTCTTCAGCGTGAGCGACACGGGCATCGGCATCCCGGACGCCATGGTGGACCTCATCTTCGAACCCTTCACCCAGGTGGACGGGTCCTATATGCGCCGTCATCAGGGCGCGGGGTTGGGGCTTGGCATCGTCAAGCGGCTCATCGGCCTGCTGGGCGGGTCCATGTGCATCGACAGCAAGACCGGGCGCGGCACCACCCTGCATGTGGTCCTGGGCTTTGACAGCGCGACCCAGGCCGACGCCGCCGATGGTTCGGACAGGATCACTGGCCCGGCCCGCCAGGGGCTGCGCCTGCTCGTGGTGGAGGACAACCGGGTCAACCGGCTCATGGTGGCCCGCATGCTGACCATGATGGGCCACGCTGTGGAAACGGCCAACAACGGCGAGGAGGCGCTCAAGACCCTTGAGACACAGCCTTTTGACGCAGTGTTCATGGATATCCAGATGCCGGGCATGAACGGGGTCCAGGCCACCCGCCGCATCCGCGAGGCGGACCAGGGCTCCGGCATCGACCCGGCCATTCCGGTCATCGCCATCACGGCCCACGCCATGGCGGGCGACAGGGAGATCTTCCTTGAGGGCGGCATGGACGACTACATCGCCAAACCCGTGGAACTGACGGAACTCGAGGCGGTCCTGGCCCGGCTCTTTCCCGCGGCGTGACCGACATGAGCGCCCCGGCCCTCTCCATCATCGTCCCCAACCACAACTACGGACGCTACCTCCCCCGGCTGGCCGCCAGTCTGGCCGGGCAGCAGGGCGGCCTCGACGCTGTGGAGCTGATCCTGGTGGACGACGGCTCCACCGATGACTCGCGCCAGGAGGCCGCAGCCCTCAAGGCGCTCCCCCTGGCCGGATTCTCGGCCCTGTGGCTCGACCACTGCGGCCACCCCGGCCCGGTGCGCAACGCGGGATTCGCCAGGGCGCAGGGCGGGCTGATCCTGTGCCTGGACCCGGACGACATCCCCGGCCCCGGCTACCTGGCCGCCTGTCTGAACGCCCTGGCCGAGCGGCCCGACGCCCATCTGGCCTACACCGATTACACCCACATCGAAGACGGCCACGCCCGCGACATCCCCCTGCCGGACTTCGACCCCGGGCTGCTGCGCGTGCAGAACATCCTGCCGCCCGCAGCCGTCATTCGCCGCAAGGTCTGGGAGGCGTCGGTCGGCTACCGCGCCAACACCGCCTACGAGGACTGGGACTTCTGGGTCCAGGCCGCGGTCAACGGCTTCGGCTTTGCGCGCGTGCCCGGCCCCCGGTTCGGCCACCCCATGCACGGGGCCAACCTCTCCTATGCCGCCAGAAAGAACGACGCCCGCGCCAAGGCGGCCATTGTCCTGAACAACGCCCTCTTCTTTCCCGCTGGGGTGCGCCACTGGGCAGACGCGGTCATGACCGGCCAATCCTGGGCCGATCCCGGCCCGCGCGGCATCATCCCCACCCTGGACGTGGTCAGGTCCATGCTCGCCCGAAGCGATACGGACAGAGGCTGAGTCACCCCTTCCTCCTTCCCTTTTTTTCGTCCTTTCTCTCCTCCGGTCAGTCTAGAGTTTTTCAGGATTTTCACTGGCCTTCCGGTTGCACTTGGGGTAATTTCCCGCCAATGGGACTGAATACCCACGCCGCCCGTCCGGTATCCTACTTCCCCGTCTCCCCGGTGATGCTGTTTCCGGAGGCCTTGGGGGATTTCTCCGTCTACCTCTGGCAGGGGGGGGACTTTGTCCTCTACACCGTCTCCGGCCAGAAGTTCACGGTCCGGCACCGCAAGACCCTGCACGACAACGGGGTGCGCGAAGTCTATGTCCAAAGCTCGGAAAAGCCCCAGTACGAGCTGTACATAGAGCGCAACCTGGGCACCATCCTGCTTGACGAAACCCTGCCCATCGAGGTCCGCTCCCAGGTTTTCTACGAGGCCTCCACCGTGGTCATGCAGGACATCTTCGACCACAAGCTGCCAAGCGCGGTCCGGGCCAGACATTTTTCCCGCATCACCGAGATCGTCAAGAACTCCATCCGTTTTCTGGCCTCGGACAAGACCCTGTCCGCCGTGGCTCCGTTCATCTCCCACGACTACAAGACCTACACCCACTGCATGCACGTGTTCATCTACTCGGTGGCCGTGTTCCAGGCCTTTGACATGAGCGAAGCGGACACTTACGAGTGCGGCCTGGGCGCGCTGCTGCACGACATCGGCAAGGCCAGGATCCCCCGGCGCATCCTGAACAAGCGCGGCTCCCTGACCCAGGCCGAACGCGACGTGATCAAGGAGCACCCGGTCCACGGCGTGTCCATGTGCGCCCATCTGCCCATGACCCAGAACACCATCAACTGCATCCTCTTCCACCACGAGAAGCTCGACGGCACGGGCTACCCGGCGGGTCTCAGGCGCGAGAGCATCCCCCTGCCCGTGCGCATCATCTCCGTGTCCGACATCTACGACGCCCTGACCACGGCCCGGCCCTACGCCGAGGCCATGCCCCCCTACGAGGCCCTGACCCTTATCCGTCACCAGATGCGCGACGGAGTGGACATGGACATCTTCAAGAGGTTCGTGGCCGTCCTGAGCGGCGCAGACATGATCTGACGGGCTGCGGCCCCTGTGCCCTCTCCTACTTTTCTATTTTCCGCATCGCATGGCGCATTCTCCTTTACCCGGCACCGCTCTGTGCTTAAGGTCCATGACAAGGCTGGGCCATGACAGGCCCGGCCCATGGACACGGGAGGCACGCATGACGCCAGACAAGGGACACACCACCATGGACGAACTGGAGGAAGTCCTGTCGAATTTCGGCATGGCCGACGATCCGAACTGGGTCGCCGTGGTCCTGTTCGTGCGCAATCTCCTGCCCCGCCTCTCTGTCTACACCGACCAAAAAAAGGCCGAGATCCAGCACGACATCCTGGCCGAGCTGGCCAGGTGCGACTTCTCCAGGGATCACCTCGAAGCGGTGGTGGCCATGCTCGACATGCACATCATGCAGACCATCGGCGCTCTGGAGCTGGAGGAGGCCCTGACCCAGGAGAAGCGGTCCGCCACCGAGCTGGTCAACGAGATGAACATGATCATCGGCTCCATGCAGGGCCACGGCGAGCGGCAGAACCGCAAGCTCAACGCCTTCAAGGAAGACACCGTGGGCGTCATCCAGTCGGGCGGAACCCGCTCGCACATCGTGGCCAAGGTGCGCGGCATGTTCCAGGAGCTCATCGTGGAGTTCAGGGAGGAGGCCAGGGAGTTGCAGGAACGCACCCAGGCGCTGGAGCACACCGCCAACTTCGACCCCCTGCTGACCGAGCTGCACAACCGCCGCGCCCTGGACGCCCATGTCCAGGCCTCGGTCCTGGCCCTGCGCAAGGGCCAGGGCGGGCCGCTCTCGCTGATGATGATCGACGTGGACCACTTCAAGCGGGTCAACGACACTTTTGGCCACCAGGCGGGCGACGACGTGCTCCACGCCCTGGCCCGGATCATCACGGCCCACGCCATCCAGTATCAGGGATTCGCGGCCCGCTACGGCGGCGAGGAGCTGGTGGTGGCGGTCAGGAACATGCCCCTGGACACCGCCGTGCTCAAGGCCGAGGCCCTGCGCATGGATGTGGAGAACTACGACTTCCGCACCCGCACCGAGGGCCGACTGTCCGAGATCCCGCTTCAGTTCACGGTCTCCATCGGCGTGGCCGAGTGTCGGCCCGACTGGGACGCGGCCAGGCTGATCAGCGCGGCAGACACGGCCATGTACGAGGCCAAAGCCCATGGCCGCAACCGGGTGAACGCGTACCGAAAACCCTGATCGGGTCTGAAGATCGATAACTGCCGATGCCTGAAACAACTGTATCAACTAGATTTTTAACTTGCCGAAAACTCCTGGTCACCGCTGGTGTCCTGTGTCTCTTCCTCTCCCTTGCGCCGGCCTGGGCCAAGGGGCCTGAGGGCCGGTTGTCCGTGGTCCTGCTCCACGGCGTGGACAGGGACGACGCCCGCACCAGGGCCATGGCCCAGGGGCTGGCCGAGGCCCTGTCCTGGCGCGGCGACATCGTCTCCATCGTTCTCGGCTCCCAGGCGCGCGGGGACGAGCACTTCCACGCCCGGTTCGAGGCCCTGCGACCGGCCTGGGGACACGCAGCGCCCACGGTTGTCATCGCTGACGGCGAGGCATCCTTCGCCTTTGTGCGCAAGTACCGCGACGATCTCTTTGCCTATGCCCCGGTCCTCTATTGCGGCATGGATACGCCCGACCCGGAATACCTGCGCCAGTGCGGCGACTGCACCGGCCTGCCCGAGACCCCGGACGTGGCCGCTGCCGTGGACCTGCTCTTCAGACTGCGCCCGGACACCCGGCTGGTGGTGGGAATCATGGACGGCTCGCCGGGATCGCTCGCCCTGAGCCTGGCCACGGAGCGGGCCGTGGCCCAGGCCGTGAGCGCGGGCCAAAAGCATGTCCAGGTGGTGTTTCCAGGCCACGAGCCGGGCGACGAGGCCGGGCTGACCTTGCGCTCGCTCCGGGGTGTGGCCTCAAGCATACCCGCGAACGGGGCCGCGCTTTTCCTCGGATTCGCCAACGACGCCCAGGGCCGGGCAGTGGACCAGGACGAGGCCGTGCGAATCCTGGCCGGGCGGAGCAGCGGCCCGGTCTTTGCCCTCTCGGACCGATGGATGGAGCCGGGCACGAGCCAGGGGATCGCCGCTGCGGTGAGCGTGCCGGGCCGCGACCTGGGCGCGGCCCTGGGCGGGCTTGTCCTGCGCATCGCAGCCGGGGAACCGGCCCGGGAGATGCTGCCCGAACGTCTGTCCGCGCGGGCCGTGCTCGACCTGACCGTGCTGGCACGGTTCGGGGTGCCTGCGGACCGGCTCCCGGCAGACGCCCTGACCCTGAATCCGGTCCTGGCCCCGGACGATCCGGCGGGCGCTACACCCACCGGAACCTTGGCCCTGGCCGCCGTCCTGGGGGCGCTGGCCTGGGCCTGGCTGCTGCTCAGACGCCGAGCAGCCCGTAAAGATACGTGGCCTGGGCCGCGGCCATGAGCCCCACCGCCGCACTGGCCACATAGACCATCCGCCGCGTCTCGCGCCGCATCCGGACGCACATCTCGGCCAGCTGGCCCGACACGTATTCATGGGTGTATTTACTGTGGCTCAACCAGATCATGACCACCTCCCGCCGTTGTGTCCGCGCCCCGGTCGTCGCCCAATGCGGGCAAGCCGGACCCCGGACCTTTTCCGGCAGCATAGCCGCCCGTTCAAAAGGCACGACCATTTTTGCGGCAACAGGCAGACAACCTGGTCACTTTTGCGTGACCGGACCGTGACGCGGTCCGCTGGGGTTCAGGAGGGTTGCTGGGAGGAGGGAATCGTCTGGAGAAAGCGGACCAGGGTCCGGCAGACCATCTGGTCGTAGTGCCGCTCCTTGCCGACCAGCTCGGCGGCGGCGTTGATGGGCGCGAGCCCCTGGCGCAGGGGCTTGCCCGTGACCATGGCGCAGTAGGAGTCGGCCACGGCGGCGATGCGGCCCAGATGGCCGATGCTGTCGCCGGAGAG
>Ga0180017_100544_pt1:0-7500 | contig 11969 bp, 9 predicted proteins | sample KR46_S_MetaG_FD_129674 | JGI IMG/M metagenome (GOLD analysis project Ga0180017, IMG submission 129674) | Groundwater microbial communities from the Olkiluoto Island deep subsurface site, Finland - KR46_S_MetaG | ecosystem: Environmental > Aquatic > Deep subsurface > Groundwater | place...
CAAGGTGAAGATCATCCTGGTGGACATGCACTGCGAGGCCACCAGTGAAAAGCAGGCCATGGGGCGCTACCTGGACGGCCGGGTGAGCGCGGTGCTGGGCACCCACACCCACGTGCCCACCGCCGACGAGCGCATCCTGGCCGGGGGCACCGCTTACCAGACCGACGTGGGCCTCACCGGGCCGGTGGATTCGGTGATAGGCATGGACCCCAAGACCGCCACCCACCGCTTGCGCACCTTCAGGCCCCTGCCCTTCAAGGTGGCCGCCGGACCCACCGCCATCAACGCCACCCTGGTGCGGGTGGACCCGGAGACCGGCAAGGCCACCAAGATCGAGCGCATTTACGAGGCGTTGACCTAAGGCTCCATTCTCCGCCCACGCCCAAGATTCCTGCTGTTATACTGATAAATAAAAGAGCACAACCCACCAGTATTCTCCTGTGGCCTGGCCGGATGGGAAAGGAGGATATGATGAGCCGGCACAACCTGACAGCGCAAGAGCTTATCGCCAAGGCGCAACAGTACGAGGGCATTCAGGCGGGAATCGTTGATGTGCATGCCGTGCTGGACGGCCCCTCCTACCACGCCACGGCTGAGGCGCGTTGGAAAGACGAGCACGCTGAAAAAGCCGTCTGCTGGCTGCCCGGAGCCCGCTCCCTGCTGGCGCTGGCCATGCATCACCCCTCGGACCAACCCAGTCTGGACTGGTTCGAGCGGGGAAACACCGCCGGGAACCGCCGCATGCAGCAAATATCCGCGGACCTGGCAACCTGGCTGTTGCGGGCCCACCATGTCCATGCCCAGCCGCTACCCTATCAGCCCGAGTTGGGCGGGGTGTTCCTAAAGGACGCCGCCGTATTGGCCGGGCTGGGCGTGATCGGCAAAAACAACCTCCTGCTGCATCCCCAGTGGGGCCCCAGGCTGCGGCTGAGAGCGGTTTCCAGGACAAGCTGCCCTCCAGCGTGCCTCTCAACGATTTTAAGCCCTGCCAAGGCTGCGACCAGCCCTGCCTGCGCGCCTGCCCTCAGGAAGCCTTCGGGACCGGGAGATACCGCCGTAGCGCCTGCATGCCGCGCATGGAACAGGACCGGACCAATGCCTCGGACAGCGGCCGAGTCGATGAGCGGGGTGAGCCGGTCATAGTCACCAAATGGTGCCGCCGTTGCGAATTTGCCTGTACGGCGGGAGAACACTAGCCCAACCATCTGCTCCCATTTAGAATGACCCCGAGGAGCATCCAGGTTGGCCGACGATATTGCCCCGCAAAACAGAGAGAAAGACAGCATGAGCCTCGGTGACGGCCACATCCTCATAGGCGGCACCGGGCGCAGCGGCACCACCCTGCTGGTGCAGATCCTCACCCATCTGAATTTCGACACCGGCTTTTCCAAGGACCAGGCGCTGGAGAGGGTGGACGGCATCTCCAAGGCCGGTCTGGAAACCCGCCTGGACCACGACGACCTCCCCCACGTCATCAAGTCGCCCTGGCTCTCCGACGATATAGATGAGGCCCTGGAGGGCGGCCTCAAGGTGGAGGCGGTGGTCATACCCTTCCGCGGCCTGTTCGAGGCGGCGGAGAGCCGGCGGCACGTCTACCGCCAGGCCGAGGCGCGGGGAAAAGACCCCCTGGCCCACCCCGGTTCCATCTGGAAGACCACCGACCCCAGCGAGCAGGAAGGGGCCCTGGCCCTGGAGCTGTACAGACTGCTCGATCCGCTGGTCGCCCGGGGCATCCCCTTCGTCTTCCTTGGCTTCCCACGCTTTGTGCAAGACGGGGAGTATTTTTACCGGCAGCTAAAGGCCATTTTCGACCGGCACGGCGTCGGGCGGGAGGAGGTTCTAAAGGTGCACGGCCGAATCGCGGACCCCAACCTGGTAAGCAAGTTCCGCGCCCCCCAATCCGGGCCGACCCCCTCGCCGAGCCCGCCGCCCCCGGTCCCGGCCAGGCCTGCCCCGGCCCTGGAGCCCTCCCGCCTGGGGGCCTTCCTCTCGGCGGCCTCCTTTTGGGAGCCCCGCTACAGCATTGACTCGGCCTGGCTGGAGCACGCGCCCTTCGCCTTTTGGCTGGTCAACACCGCCCGCCCGCGGAGCCTGGTGGAGCTGGGCGCCCACAAGGGCTTTTCCTATTTCGCCTTTTGCCAGGCGGTGAAGGCCTCCAAGATCGCCTGCCGCTGCCATGCGGTGGACACCTGGCGGGGCGACGATCAGGCGGGCTTTTACGGCGAAGAGGTGTACGAGGCGGTGCGCGGGCACAACGACGAGCACTACGCCGAGTTCTCCCGCCTGCTGCGCATGACCTTCGACGAAGCCCTGGCCCAGTTCCCCGACGGCTCGGTGGACCTGTTGCACATCGACGGCTTCCATTCCTACGAGCAGGTGAAGCACGACTTCGACACCTGGCGGCCCAAGCTCACCGACCGCGCGGTGGTGTTGCTGCACGACATCCACGTACGCCGGGATGGCTTCGGCGTGTTCCGTCTGTGGGAGGAGCTGTCTGAGCGCTACCCCCACTTCGAGTTTGTTCACGGCAACGGGTTGGGCGTCATCGGGGTGGGGGCGGACGCGCCCGCCGGACTAAAAGCCCTGTTCGCGGCGTCGCCGGATTCCCGCTTGGCCCTGGAAATACGCTCCGCCTACCAGAGCTTGGGGGCGGCGGTGGCGGCGGAGCTGGACACGGAGCGCCTGCGCGAGAACATCGAGGACCTGCAAACCCAGGTCGAGGCGCTCACCCGGAAATTTGCCATGCGCGACGCCGAGTTCATTGAGGTGACCACTTCCACCGCCTGGCGCATCACCCGCCCCTTGCGCGCCCTGGCGGGCCGCCTCAAGAAGCTGTCGGGGAAAACCGGCTCAAGGGATTAGGCGAGTATTTTTTTGAGTTGCTCGGCCAGGGTCGGCAGGTCGTCACGCACAATTTTCCACACCGCCCCCAGATCCACGCCAAAATATTCGTGAATCAAGACGTTGCGGGTGGCCACGATCGCGGCCCAGGGGACGGCGGGATGTTGGGCGCGCAGCTCCTGCGGCACCTTGGCCGCCGCCTCGCCGATGGTGGCCAGCTTCCACAACACCGACGCCTGCTTTTCTTCGGACTTTTCGAACGCCTCGCGATCCACTCCGGCCATAAAACCTTGGATCGCCTCGATGCTCTCCAGGATATGGGCCAGGTAGATGAGAGGGTCTTTTTTCATAGGATGGGCACCTGCTCCTTGAGGATGGGCTCGCGCAGGCGGTGGTAAAGGGAGCGATAGGTAACCACGTCCACCGATCGGCCCAACTCGCCCTCCAGCTCCAGCTTGAGGCGGGCCAGGTCCAGCAGGCTCTTTTCCTCGCCAAACTCCACCAGCAGGTCCAGGTCGCTGCCCGGCGCGGCCTCGCCACGCGCCACCGAGCCGAAAACCCCCGCGCGCACAACCGCGTTACGCCGCAGAATGGGCGTTATGCGTTGGGCCAACTCTTTTATGGCGGGCCGATTTTTGGCGGTGGCCGGGTCCATGCTCGCTCCCTTGCCGGTTGAACCAAAGCATACCATAGCTCGGCGGGAAGCAGGCAAGGGTAAGCCCCTTCCCCTCCTGTCGTTGCGAGCGTAGCCAAGCAATCTCTGCCCGGAGCAGGCGGCCACGCCGTGGGCGCGGCCACGCCCCTTCCCCTGTCCTACCCAGCCATAGCCGTCATCGCGAGGCCCGGCGGAGTGGGTGGCGCGGGAAAGGTGTGCGGTTCGCCCGCCGGGCCGTGGCGATCTTCCGCTTCCCTTTGGGTTGGGAAGGAAGGAAAAAGGGGGTTTTGGGGCGGGTGGTGGTTGGTGTAAGGTAAATGTGCATAAATAATATCTTATAGGCCAAGAGTAGTGAATGCCTAAAACCACCAACAAAATTGCCAGAGAGTTGGCGCGATTAAGTTCAGATTGTTCGTTTCTTCTGACACACTTGATTAGAAAAAATGATAGCCAGAAAAAGGAAAATCCTAAAAATGTGCTTCGATCCATTCTAAGTTTGAAAAATAATCCACCAAAGCCGGTTTTAAAGGCGTCATCGGTTGGATGGTATGCCGCAGCAGCAAATGTAAATATTTATAACCCAATGACTGGTAAGTTCGATGGTAAGCGCAATTCAAGTGCAGTCTGTTTTACTGAGAGCACTCTTTCAGGTCTCAAGGCACATCGAGACGTATTCGAATCACAGTACGGGCTAGCTTTCGATAGAGACCTTCTCTTTGAACGTGGTGCTAACCCATGTCTGAATATTAGAAAATCTATTCTAAAGGAGTCATTTACTCTGCCTGGTGAGAGTTTTAGTAGATCAGTTTTTAATTTTGTTCCCTCCCAGTTACACCCTTTCATAAATATTATTAATGAAAGTTTTGACGCAACGCATGAACGGGAATGGCGACACATTGGTGACATGCCATTTAAATACGATGAAGTTTTATTTATTTTTTGTCCAGAAAAAGATTTTTCTACGTTTTCACCGGTTCAAGCTGCGGGAATCCCCGTCCTTTTCGACCTGGCTTGGTTAGACCGCATTTGAGCTATAATGGATGCCGCCAACAGTGGACTGCTAGAGGCTCAGGCGGAATAAATTTATAAATAAAATAGCAAACCATTGTTGGAAGATAACATCGTGAAAGTAACGATTTCAGGCCAGATTGCTAAGGATGCCAACGGCGTTTATCGTGCCCCGCTCACGCTTGGCAAGGGACTGGATGCGAGAACAATACAGCTAGATATTGATGCTAGCTACGAGCCAGACAGCCAGGACCTGATTCGGCCGTTAGATCTAGCCGAACTGCCGGCTGACGGCCCTTGGGTATACTGCGGAACTGCCGTTTGCGTGACAGGCAGCAACGGACTCTCACTTGAAGAGGTCAAATTAAAAATCAAGCATGCTGTATTGCGTCGCGATAAGGCGTTGGAAAGAATGCGTCGTGAAGTTGAAGCGTTAGAGAATTTAGAGTTGGTAAAAGTCGGGCGCAGAGAGCGCATTCCAGATTCGGTGCGGCTGTTTGTGTGGCAGCGGGACAAGGGCAAGTGCGTGAGGTGTGGAAGCGCAGAAAAGCTGGAGTTTGATCACATTATACCGGTTGTAAAAGGTGGGAGTAATACTGAGCGAAATATTCAACTCTTGTGTGAGCGATGTAATCGCAAAAAGGGCGGAGATATTTGATGCCCCTCTCCCCGGCTATAATGCCTCCACTATGACCGCCACCGCCCATAGCTCCCGCCGCGCCTTGTACTATTGGGGCTCCGCCCCTATCGCCTAAGCACATAAAACACGCAAATTCCGTGACAAACCCGCAGGTTCGGGTTATATCACCTTGAGCGGCCGCCAGGCCCCAACCCCACAGATAACCTACAGAGGCGTTACCGTGAGCGTATACGACACTTTTCTAGAGCGCGGCTACGTGGCCCAGTGCACCGACGAGGTGGAGCTGAGCAAGCTTTTCACCAGTGAGACCGTGCTGGGCTACATCGGCTTTGACCCCACCGCCACCAGCCTGCACGTGGGCAGCCTCATCCCCATCCTCTCGCTGGTCCACTTGCAGCGCGCCGGGCACCGGCCCATCGTGCTGGTGGGCGGGGGCACGGGCATGGTGGGCGACCCCTCGGGCAAGACCGAGATGCGCAAGATCCTCTCCCTGGAGGAGCTGGCCGCCAACGCCGAGGCCATCAAGAACCAGCTCTCCCCCTTCCTGGAGTTCGGCCCGGACAAGGCCATGATGGTCAACAACGTGGATTGGCTGGCCTCGCTGAACTACATCGAGATGCTCCGCGACGTGGGCCGCCACTTCTCGGTGAACCGCATGCTGGCCGCCGAGAGCGTCAAGCTGCGCCTGGAGACGGGGCTGAGCTTCATCGAGTTCAACTACATGATTCTCCAGGCCTACGACTTCATGCACCTGTGCAAGCACTACGGCTGCAAGTTGCAGATGGGCGGCAACGACCAGTGGGGCAACATCGTGGCCGGGGTGGACCTCACCCGGCGCATGGTGGGCCAGACCGTCTACGGCCTCACCTTCCCGCTGATCACCACCAGCACCGGCCAGAAGATGGGCAAGACCCACGCGGGCACGGTGTGGCTGGACGCCGAGCGCACCAGCCCCTACGACTTCTACCAGTACTGGGTCAACACCACCGACGCCGACGTGGACCGCTTCCTCAAGCTGTTCACCTTCCTGCCCTTGGAGCAGGTGGAGGAGCTGGCCCGCCTGGAGGGCTCGGCCATCAACCAGGCCAAGCAGGTCTTGGCCTACGAGGTGACCAAGTTCGTGCACGGCGAGGCCGAGGCCAAGCAGGCCCAAGAAGCCGCCCAGGCCGCTTTTGGCGGCGGGGCCCAGGCCGAGGGGGTGCCCAGCAGCGCCATGGACAAGGCCCGCCTGAGCGAGGGCGTGCCCGCCTTCATGCTGTTCAACGAGGTGGGGCTGACCAAAAGCTCTTCCGAGGCCCGGCGGCTGATCACCCAGGGCGGGGCCTACGTGGGCGAGACCCGCATCGACGCCTTCGATATGCCCATTACCCTGGACATGGCCGGCGACGACGGGGCCATCTGGCTGCGCGCGGGCAAAAAGAAGCACCACCGGGTGGTGCCTGAGTAAGCCTCAACTTCTCCCGTGACGATTTTGCGCCCGCCCATCGCTTTCTGCGGTGGGCGGCGCTTTTTGGGTACAATGATCCAGGTACCCAACTTCCCAACGGGAGGAAAATTATGTCCAATCCCATCGCCGACCTGTTCGATTTCTCGTTCAAGAGAATGGTGACCCCCAGCTACATCAAGGTGCTCTACGTGCTGCTGCTGGTGGGCATCGCCCTGTACTGCCTGGTGTCCATCGTCACCGGCTTCTCCGCGGGCTTCGGCTACGGCCTGCTGGCCCTGGTCATCGCGGTGATCGTGGCCTTCATCGGGGTGATCTTCGCCCGCATCTACATGGAGGTCATCATGGTGTTCTTCCGCATCAAGGACCTGCTGGAGCAGATGGTGGTGGCCAAGGGCGTGACGCCCCCCGCCATGCCCGCCACGCCCCCGGCCCCGCCCGCGCCCGCGCCCGCGCCCGGCACGGAGCCCCCGGCATAAATCTTGAAGGCGTCTGCGCTGCGGTGACGATGATAAGGCATCATATTGCCCGTCGTCGCCATCGCGGCGCATAAATAAAGCGCGATTATGCATCGCGATAAATCACCCATGGATAAAGGGCGAAACAATGTCTGTCGAATAGGCCAGTATTTATGCTGCCTGGCGGCTGTTGTCGTTTTGGCTTTATGGATGCTGGCTCCTGCGATGGCCCATGCCGAAAGCGAGCCCAGGCCCTGGCGGGATGAGCCGGTGCTTGCGGTCAACCGCTCGCCCGCCTATCGCGCCGTGGTGCGCGCGGATTTGGCGGCTGGCGAGGCCCAGATGCGCGCCCTGTGCGCCCAGCCGGACTTCGAGGAGATCTGGGCCTATGTGCCGGGCGAGAAGCTCTGGATCGAGTTGGGCTGCTGCGAGCGCACCACCAAGGACGGCAACT
>Ga0180017_100547_pt1 | contig 11907 bp, 11 predicted proteins | sample KR46_S_MetaG_FD_129674 | JGI IMG/M metagenome (GOLD analysis project Ga0180017, IMG submission 129674) | Groundwater microbial communities from the Olkiluoto Island deep subsurface site, Finland - KR46_S_MetaG | ecosystem: Environmental > Aquatic > Deep subsurface > Groundwater | place: Finland...
ACCTGGTCGCTCGCTTTGATGACAGAATGAACGAACTTCCGAAAAAGGCCTAGGATAGCTGCATAGGACGGCCTCGATACCCGGCGTCAAAGAAAATAATTGACAATGAACCAGGAGTGACATTATACTGAGGACAAGTTACAGAATATTCTATAGGATTCTCCCTGGGCTGGCAGAATTGCCTGCCCCGGGTTTTGTTTCTCAGTTCGTAGTTAGTTAACAAAGGATTAATAAGTATCAAGGGGGGATGCGCACACACGCAAGAGATCTGAAAAGCGACTGAAGTTATTGATTTTCTTGGCTCGGCTTTATGCCGAGACGCCAAATGGGAGGACGGGTGTTAAACGGTATGCCAAATAAAATCGGATCTGTAATGGTAGTTGGTGGCGGTATCGCCGGTGTGCAGGCTTCTCTGGACTTGGCTGAAGCCGGGTATTATGTGTATCTTGTTGAGCGTTCATCGGCCATCGGCGGCACGATGGCGGCGCTGGATAAAACCTTCCCCACCAACGACTGCTCCATGTGTATTCTTTCCCCGAAGCTGGTCGAGTGTGGCCGGCACCCGAACATTGAGATCGTCACCCTGGCCAGCCTGGTTGATCTGCAGGGTGAGCCCGGAAGCTTCAAAGCGACCCTGATTCAGGCTCCCCGGTACGTCGACGGTGACAAGTGTGTGGCCTGCGGCGACTGCGAGGCGAAATGTCCGGTAAAGATTTCCGATGAGTTTAATGAAGGTCTCGCTATCAAGCGGATCATCAGCAACAAGTACGCTCAGGCGGTACCCAACACCTTCGTGATTACCCATCCCGAGAAGTGCCTCTACCTCACTAAGGGCGTGGAGACCGGCAAAGAGGTCTGCAAACTCTGCGTGAAGGCCTGTAACAAGGACGCCATCGACTTAGACGACAAGGAAAAGACCTTGAACCTCGACATCGGTGCGGTCATTCTGGCCCCCGGTTTTGACGAGTTTGATCCGACCAGTCTCAAGTCCCTTGGTTACGGTGTACACAAGAACGTCGTTACCAGTATCGAATTTGAGCGCATCCTGAGCGCTTCCGGCCCGTTCAGCGGTCATCTGGTACGGCCTTCGGACCACACCGAACCGAAGAAGGTCGCTTGGATCCAGTGTGTGGGTTCGCGTGACCGGAAGATCGGGTGCGGTTTCTGTTCATCGGTATGCTGTACTTACGCGATCAAGGAAGCTATGATCGCCAAGGAGCACAGCGACACGCCGCTTGACACCGCGATCTTCTTCATGGATATGCGGACTTACGGCAAGGGCTTTGAGGCTTACTACAACCGGGCTAAGGATGAGACGGGAATCCGCTTCATCCGGTCACGGATCTTTGAAATCGGTCCCGGCACCGCAGAGGATTCTCTTAGAATCCGTTACAGCAATGAAGACGGCGCAATCACTGTCGAAGACTTCGACATGGTCGTGCTTTCAGTCGGCATGCAGCCGTCCAAGAGTGCGGTTGAGATGGCCGGCAAGATCGGTGTCAAGCTGAACAAGTACAATTTCGCCGACACCACCAACTTCACTCCGATCGAAACCTCGCGTCCGGGCGTTTTCGTCTGCGGCTCGTTCCAGAGCCCGATGGACATTCCGACCTCTGTGATGCAGGCCAGTGCGGCGGCGGCCGGTGCCGGAACCCTGCTTGCCGAAGCTCGTGGCACAGCGTTGCCGGCGGCTAAGGACGCTACCCCGGAGATCGACGTTGCCAACGACGAGGCGCGGGTCGGGGTGTTTGTCTGCAACTGTGGTATCAACATCGGTTCGACGGTCGATGTGCCTTCCGTACGCGATTTCGCGGCCGGTTTGCCGAACGTGGTGTACGCCGAGGAGAACCTGTACACCTGTTCTTCGGATTCTCAGGAGAAGATCAAGGATGCCATTAAGGCGCACAAGCTGAACCGGGTCGTGGTTTCGGCCTGTACCCCACGGACGCACGAGCCGCTTTTCCGGGCGACCTGCGCCGAAGCTGGCTTGAACCCGTACCTATTTGAATTTGGTAACATCCGTGAGCAGTGCTCCTGGGTGCATATGAAAGACAAGGAAGCGGCAACTCAGAAGGCCAAGGAGATCACCTCCCGCGCTGTGGCGAAAGCCCGCCTGCTGGAGTCGCTCCAAACGGTAACCATCGGCGTGAACAAGAACGCGCTGGTCATCGGCGGCGGTATTGCCGGAATGAACTCCGCACTCGAATTAGCCAACCAGGGCTTTGAGGTCAGCCTCGTTGAGAAATCTGACGTTCTGGGCGGTATGGCCCGGCGGATTCACCTTACCCTGGAAGGGATGGACGTGACGTCCTACCTGAAGGGCCTTGTCAATGCAGTGAATGCTAACGCTAAGATCAAGGTTTACACCAGCGCCAAGGTGAAGGACGCCTCTGGCTACGTCGGCAACTTCATCACCGTGATCAGTGCCGGGGGCCAAGATGTGGAGATCAACCACGGTGCCGTGATCATTGCGATCGGCGGTAGCGAACTAAAGCAGACTGAGTATCTCTACGGCCAGGACAGCCGCGTTATGACCGGCCTGGAACTGGAAGACGAACTGGTCAAGGGTTCGGACCGGGCGAAAAACGCCAAGAACATCGTGATGATCAACTGCGTAGGTTCCCGCGAACCGGATCGTGTCTACTGCAGCCGCATCTGCTGCAGCGAGTCGGTGAAAAACGCGCTTAAGGCTAAGGAACTAAATCCCGAAGCCAGCGTGTACGTACTCTATCGCGATATGCGCACTTACGGCTTCAAGGAAGACTTCTACGAGGATGCCCGGGGCAAGGGTGTGATGTTCCTGCGCTACGACTTGGCGAACAAGCCGCTGGTCCGGGACGTCAACGGTAAGCTGCTGGTTACCGTTATGGATCCGATCCTCAAGGAGACCTTCACGATTGATGCCGACCTGATTGGGCTGGCTGTGGCTACAGTAGCACCGGAAGACTCCAAGGAAATGGCCCAACTCTACAAGGTCTGTGGCGACTACGACGGCGGCTTCTTCCTGGAAGCGCATATGAAGCTACGTCCGGTGGACTTCCCGAACGACGGCGTGTTTGTGGCGGGTCTGGCTCACGGACCGAAGTTCATCGAAGAGACCATTGCCCAGGCCCAGGCTGCAGCGGCTCGTGTGGCGACCATCCTGACCAAGGATATGCTGGTCGGTGGCGGTGCGGTGGCCGTGGTCAATGCGCAGAAGTGTTCGGGCTGCCATATTTGCATTACCCTGTGTCCTTACAATGCGATCTCGTTCCTCGATGAGGAAAAGGTGTCCAGCGTCAACGAGGTGCTCTGTAAGGGTTGCGGCACCTGCGTAGCGGCGTGCCCGTCGAAAGCGATCCAGGCTATGGGCTTCAAGGACGAGCAGATCTTTGCCGAGATCGAAGCGTTCTTGGCCTAGCTAAGCGTAATACGCCATCCCGGATCGCCCGATGCGATCCGGGACCGGTTTCAAATTCAGGTTGGTGGAGGGATATCTTATATGGAAGCCAAGAATTTAAACGAGGTAAGGGATCCCAAATTCAGGGATGAGATAGTCGAAAAGATGTGCTTTCACGACGACAAGATGAAGTTCAATTTGAACTACTGTCTGTCCTGCGGCACCTGTGCGGCTGGGTGTTATTTCACGGAACTAGTCGACAATCACGATCCGCGCAAGTTTATGCGCAAGATCGCCCTGGGCCTGAAGGACGAGGTCTTAAAAGATCCGTTCGTATGGCTCTGCAACATGTGTGGCCGTTGCACGATGAACTGCCCCGGGAACATCCCGCTGTCGAACGTTGTACGGACGGTGCGCGGCCAGTTCGGGCTGACAGCTCCGGGTAGGTTGCAGGAAGTGGCTGAGACCCACATGGAAACCGGTAACCAGATGTCGGTTTCCGAGGAAGACTTCCTGGACACCATTGACTGGATGCAGGAGGAACTGCAAGAAGAGTTCGGCGACCCGAACTTCAAGATTCCGGTCGATGTCGTGGGCGCGGAAATCCTCTTTATTCCGCATCCCCGTGAGATTAAGTACTATCCCGAGGACATTAAGAGCTGGACCAAGGTCTTTGTGAACGCCAAGGAGAGCTGGACGATCAGCTCGAAGGCGTTTGATGTTACCAACTTCGGTCTCTTCAACGGCCGTGACGACGAGGCGCGCAAGATCATGGACTTCACCGTCAATGAAGCAAATCGCCTCGGCGTGAAGCGGATTGTGATGACCGAGTGTGGTCATGGCTTCTGGGCCTTTGAGTGGGGTAAAAAGGTCTGGTACGAGCCGGGTGAGGTGACCTACAAGTTCGAGCATATGGTGGACTATATGGCTGACATCCTGAAAAAGGGTAAGGTCAAGGTCGACAAGAGCAAGAACCCGTACACCGTCACCATCCATGACCCGTGCAACACCGTACGTAAGGGCGGTCTGATTGAAGAGGGCCGCTACATCCTGGAGCAGGTGGCCGAGAACTTCGTGGACATGTGGCCGAACCGTGAGTACAACATCTGTTGCGGCGGCGGCGGCGGAGCCCTGCCGATGGGCGACCCGGTCAAGGAAGCGCGTATGAAGAAGGGTAAGCTGAAGGCCGACCAGATGATGGCCACTGGTGCCGAGATCTGCTGCGCTCCCTGCCACAACTGCTATGACCAGCTAAACGACATCAACAAGGAATACAAGCTGGGCATGAAGATCAAGCATTTGCACCACTTGCTGGCAAACGCCCTGATCTGGGAAGAAGGTACCGGTCCGAAGCCCGAAGAGTAAACCGGTAACCAAGTAAGCTACTCAAAACCGTGAAGGCCACCGGCCTTCACGGTTTTTTCCTGTGCGCCCCCCGCCCTTGAAGGAAAACGGGGACATCCTCCCTTTCTCCTAGATAGCCTTGTAATGTAGCCCCTAGAAGAGTAGAATCACGCTAACGTGTCGGAATTCGGAGGCGCTTCAGATGAACCAGGAAATGAACCAGGGAAAGAACCAGGGAAAGAACCAGGGAAAGAACCAGGGAAAGAACCACCTAGCGTTCCTGTTACTGTTTTTAACCCCTATGTTCTGGGGCGGCGCCTTTGTGGCGGCGAAGTACGTGGTGCCGGAATTACATCCGGTCGTGGCGGCTAGTGTCCGCTTTCTGCTATCCTTCCTAGTTCTGTTTCCGGTATTGATGATTTGGGAGGGTCCTAAGTCTCTTCCTGCGCTGCGGGATGTGCCTCTGCTGATGTTCCTGGGCCTGACCGGTATCTTCACCTACAATGTTCTATTCTTTTATGGCCTTCAGACCTCTCAGGCGGCTGACGGGGCATTGGTGGTAGCGTCCAGCCCGGTATTTACAGCCATCATCGCGGCCATCTGGCTAAAAGAACGATTCTGCCTGGGTCAAATGGCCGGGTTTGCACTCTGCATCCTTGGAGTGGTGACCATCATCGCCAAGGGTTCGCCTCAGGTTCTGCTGAACCGAGAGTACAACCCGGGTGATTTGCTGCTGGTCGGATGTGCGATATCATGGGCTCTATACTCCGTAGCCGGAAAGCTGGTAATGCAGCGGATGTCCCCGCTGGCCTCCACCACCTATGCAGTGGGTTTTGGGGCTGTATTCCTGACGGTGGCCGCTATACCTTTCGGTTCATGGGAGATGGTTGTGGGAATGTCCGTGTCCGCGATCTGGGGGCTCCTCTTCCTGGCGCTGTTCGCCTCTGGCGTCGCCTACGTCTTCTGGTTTACGGGGGTTAAGAAAGTTGGCGCCGGACGCTCGTCTGTTTTTGTTAACTTCGTGCCCTTCTGGGCGGCCATCGCCGGAGTAGTGATCCTTAGCGAGCAATTGGCCCTGTTCCATCTGGTTGGAGCGGTGCTTACCGTGGGCGGTGCCTATCTGGTTACCACCAAAAAAGCAAAGGTAGCAGCCGGCATCCTTCCTGTACCGCCTCCCGTCACCGTGTCCGTGGAAAAGCAGTCCGGTTAACTGGGTGTTAATAGTTTACATTAATATCAATCCAAAGGTATAATATGGTTATCAAGCAGGTGGTACTATGGGTGCAAATCGCATCTGGGTTATCGACGTCACCAACCGGGAACAGGCGCTCCGCGAGATCCAGCGGGTGGGTGCGGATGCGGCGGGTGGTAGGCTGATGGCCCCCAAAGCCGTACACCGGGTTGTGAAGATCACTGGGCTTCGTCCGGTACAGGCTAACATCATTAAGCAGGAGATGCTTGCCCGGGGCGGTGACGCAGCCGTGGGGCGGGGCACAATCAACATGTCGGTGGACGAGACCGACGTGCTGCTGTTGGGTACAGTCAAACAGCTGTTCGGATGCACTGCCAAAATGAGGATGCAGCCCTTCGGCCTGCCCAAGCTTGCCGATCGGATTGAAGCGGTTCTGAAAAACATTGAGGATGCTCCGGTACGCCAACTGCACTGCCGCGGCCGGGAAGTGCCGCTCGGTGTCCGGACATTGGTCATGGGCATTCTGAACCTCACCCCGGACTCCTTCTCGGACGGTGGTCGGTATGCAGATGTGGAAGAAGCGCTCAGCCGGGCAAAGCAGATGATCGCGGAGGGTGCAGAGATCATCGATATCGGTGGGGTATCCACACGGCCGGGCTCTGAACCGATCTCAGCCGAGGAGGAGTGGCTGCGCATCGGCCCGCCGCTGGAGGCGTTAATCCCGGCTGTAGATGTACCGATTTCGGTAGATACCTGGAAAACGGCGGTCGCCCAGCGGGCTCTAGAAAAGGGTGCCCATATTGTGAACGACCAATGGGCCTTGTCCGACCAGGGGATGGCGGAACTAATCGCCCACCACGAGGCACCGGTGATTCTCATGCACAACCAGAAGGGTACGCTGTACTCTGATCTGATCGGTGATATGGTTGGTTACTTCGAAGCTTGTGTGGAGAAGGCCCTTAAGGCCGGTGTCCAATCGGACAAGATTATCTTGGATCCCGGTTTCGGATTTGGTAAAACACCGTTCCAGAATCTTGAGGTGTTACGACGTCTAAGCGAATTACGCAGCTTGGGTTTCCCGATACTAATCGGCACTTCCCGCAAGTCGACGATCGGTAAGGTACTGGATCTGCCCGTAGATCAGCGAGTTGAAGGCACAGCGGCAACTGTGGCCGTGGGTATTACCAACGGAGCAGATCTGATCCGGGTACACGACGTGCTGGAGATGGGCCGGGTGGCCAAGATGACAGACGCCATCGTCAGAGGGTACATCGATGCTGAAGGATAAGATCATTCTAGACGGAATGGAGTTCTATGGATACCACGGGGTACAGGAGGCCGAGCATGAACTGGGGCAACCCTTTGTCGTGGACCTGGAACTGTACCTGGACTTGGTGCCAGCCGGACGGACGGACGATATCCGGCAGGCGGTGAACTATGTTGACGTCTACAACGCGGTCCGTGACGTAGTACAGAAACAGCGGTTCGCATTGCTGGAAGCTCTGGCCGAGAAGATTGCTTCCGACATTCTACAAGGCTTTCCCGTGGACGAGATAAAGGTGCGGGTCTTGAAGCCCCGCGTGCCGATACCGGGGCGAATTCGGTTTACCGCCGTTGAGATTCGGAGATCGAGTGGAAAGCAGGATGATACGCCTTAGGAAGTACGGGCGATGTCTCCGCGGCATTGCCCCTCGAGCGAAGAGAGGTGGGATGCGCATGGTCAAGGCCTATGTGGGCTTGGGTACCAACATCGGGGACAAGGAAGCGAATATCGCGACCGCCCTGAAGCACCTTAATGCTGAACCCGGTATTCGGACACTCCGGGTGGCCTCGCTGTACCATACGGAGCCGGTCGGGTTTACGGAGCAGGAGTGGTTTGTAAACACGGTGGCTGAGATTGAAACTACCCTGCCCCCTTTTGATTTGATGTCCCAACTGTTGCGTATTGAGCAGCGCATGGGGCGCAGGCGTGACGTTTTCTGGGGTCCGCGCATCATCGACCTTGACCTGCTCCTCTACGATAACCTGCACTTAGCAATTCCCGGACTGCAAATACCTCACCCCCGGTTGATCGAACGTGCCTTTGTCGTAATTCCGCTGGCGGAACTGGAGCCGGATATGCTGTTGCGTGGCCGCCGGGCATCCGACCTAGGTGTGGAACTGGCGTCTATTCAGAAGATTGAACTGATCCCTTGACGCTACTGCCAGTGGCCGGTAACCGTTTAAGTATCAAGTCTTCAAAAGTACTTTGAACATACTGAACCCGTATCAAACCCGGCTAGGTGATGACCGGGTTTTTGTTTGGGTGTTAAAATGGTTATTATTGGCCTTATTAGCCGAACGGTCACATCACATCGGGTGAAAACGAAAACGGGGGATTACCAATAGATTAGGTTAAATTTTTTAGGGCAGGGGAATTAAGAACGTGAGTTACGAACCAAAAGTAGTCGGGTTTCTGTGCAACTGGTGTAGTTACGGGAGCGCTGACCTAGCCGGGGTTTCCAGAATACAATACCCGGCTAATCTGCGGGTGATCAGGGTCATGTGTTCCGGTCGGGTAGATGCCACCCATATTCTCAAGGCCCTGACTATGGGCGCGGACGGTGTCTTGGTCGGTGGTTGACACCCCGGTGACTGCCACTATGTTAGTGGCAACATGTATACCCGGCGACGCATTCAGATGATGCGCAATCTTCTGGAAACCGTCGGTATTGAGCCGGAGAGACTCCGGCTGGAATGGGCGTCATCGGCAGAGGGCGCCAAGTTTGCCCGTACAGTCAGTGATTTTACTGAGACTCTGCGTGAATTAGGACCTAGCCCACTGAAGGTGAAAGTGTCATGAAGAAATACTTAAACGCGCAAGACGCAAATTTGTAGAACCGAAAAGGTGGCGGAGCGATCCAGGAAATGGCCAGAGCCCTTCTGGATTCAAAAATGGTGGATTGCGTAATCGCCTTTGTTAAGGGTACGGGTCCGGATGATCTGCGGGTGGCCTTTATTTCTAACCCTGAGGATGCAGCGCAGGTTATACCAGCGACGTTAAACCCTTACAGTATGACCCGGCTTTTACGGGATTACGCCGAGGGGAATGCGGCGGTTATTGGGCGTACCTGTGATGTACGGGCCGTTATTGAACTGCGTAAACGAAACCGGTTGCCCGGAGAGGTCTATACCATCGGCGTAACGTGCTCAGATCTCAAATCATTACCGGGTGTTCTGAGATCGAATTGTCAGCGTTGTGACGAGCGAGTACCGGTTATGGCAGATGTAAGCTGTGTATTACTTGACGGGGTAACCGCTGTTGAAGCAGCTACCGATAAGGGCACTGCTATCCTCGCCACCGGAAGCTTTGTTGTACACGACGCCGCCGAAGACGAGGCCCAGGTGTTGGCAGCTATGGAAACGGAATTGGACACTGCGCGTAACCAAAAAGCCAAAGACTTTAAACTACTGCAGATGCCTTTAAGTGTTCGTTTTGAGTTTTGGTTTTCCCAGTTCGACAAGTGTATCAAGTGTTATGGCTGCCGTACCTCCTGCCCCATCTACTACTGTAAGGATTGCGTCCTAGATGCCGACCGGGGTGTAGTACCCGCAGGTGAAATGCCCGCTTCGCGGATGTATCACCTTACACGGTTGGCCCACGTCGGTGACTCCTGCATAAACTGCGGTTCCTGTGAAGCGGCGTGCCCGGTGCAGATACCGATCTCCAAGCTATACCACATGGCGCAGACGGAGTTAGGTCAGATTTTTAAGTATCGTCCCGGCTATGACGATGCCCGTATGCCGTTGACCCTGTTTGCTGCTGCGGAGCTTGGTGATGGGCGCATTGACATTAAAGGAAGGTGATCTGCTATGAAGTTTGTGCAAACGATATGTCCTTACTGCGGCACGGGTTGTGGGCTCCTCCTCGCCGTAAAAGACGAAAAGGTGGTCGGGGTGGAAGCCCTGACTGCAAACCCGGTTAACGAAGGAAAACTCTGCATCAAGGGCTGGAACGTCCACGAGTTTGTGGGCCACCCGGACCGGCTCAAAGCATCAATAATCCGAAAGGACGGGGAATTGGTCGAGGTATCCTGGGATGAGGCGCTCAATTTCACTGCATCCAAGCTCCAGAGCATTATCAGGGAGCATGGGGGCAACGGCACTGGGCTTCTTAGCCTCCGCAAAGTGCTCCAACGAAGAAAACTATCTGCTGCAGAAATTCGCGCGAGTCCTGGGCAGCCCGAATGTGGACCACTGCGCACGCCTCTGACATAGCTCTACAGTCGTCGGTCTGGCGGCAGCTTTTGGCAGTGGCACAATGACAAACTCGATTGCGGATCTGGAAGAGTCGGATTGTTTCCTGATTATCGGTTCCAACACCACGGAGAATCACCCTCTCGTAGCACGTCGAATCATCATTGCCAAGGAGAGGGGGGCCAAGGTGATTGTGGCCGATCCGCGGCGAACCCACATTGCACAAATGGCCGACCTGATTCTTTCCCAGCGCCCAGGTAGTGATGTAGCTTTATTGAACGGGATGATGAACGTCATCCTCCGTGACGGTCTGCAGGATGATCAGTTTATAAAGAACCGTACCAAGAACTTTGAAGAGTTCAAGAAGGTAATTGATCAGTATCCTCCCGAGCGTGCCTCCGAGATATCGGGTGTTCCTGTGACCGATATCGTTCAGGCGGCCCATCTGTACGGCAAGGCGGCGGCCGCGGCAGTTGTCTATTGTATGGGTATCACCCAGCATACCAGCGGCGTCGACAATGTGAAGTCCTGCGCCAACTTGGCCATGATCACCGGGAACCTTGGACGTCCGGGTACCGGCGTGAACCCGCTGCGCGGGCAGAACAACGTCCAGGGAGCCTGTGATATGGGTGCCCTGCCCAACGTACTCACTGGTTACCAGCCGGTACTTGACGATACCAAGCGGGCTGGCGTGGAGCAAGTCTGGGCCTGTCATATTCTTGCCAAGTTGGGTCTTACTGTAACCGGCATGATTGATGCCGCTGTGAGCGGCGACCTAAAGGGCTTGTACATCATGGGCGAGAACCCGGTCCAGCGTATGTACCAGGCCGTAGCACCGCCCGGTCAGGCTCTGCCGGACTGGGAAATTATTACCAAGTTGGCCAAACGGATGGGTGTGAACGGTTTTGATTTCGACACTATAGAGGCGGTTTACGACGAGGCTCGGTCGGTCACCCCGCAGTACAAGGGGATTACCTACCAGCGGGCTTGGCGTTGCCGGTTTGCAATGGCCCTGCCCCAACGAGGAGCACCCCGGCACACCGATTCTGCACGGTGGGGCTTTCACCTAGGGACTGGGAGCACTTTCCCCGATCGAATACCGGGCATCAGCGGAAGAGCCCGATGTCGAATACCCGTTCGTCCTGACCACCGGACGTTCCTATTTCCACTTCCACACCGGAACCATGAGCCGCCGTTCGGCAACACTGAACAGGGAAGTGTCCGGTCCTTACGTGGAGATCAACCCTGCCGATGCCCAGCGTTTATCGGTTAACGAAGGTGTGTCAGTCCGTGTCTTCACCCGCCGGGGCACGATTACCCTGCCCGCCCGAGTGACCAACCGGGTACCTGAACAGGTGGTGTTCATTCCTTTCCACTTCGTGGAGGCTTCGGCGAATGAACTAACGAACCCCGCCTTGGATCCGACTGCCAAGATCCCCGAGTTCAAAGTGTGTGCTGCCTACGTGGAACCAGCTTAGTCATGACTACCTTGAAAATACCAACACCTGGAAGGTGCAGTGCGCGCTGAGGGTATTGCCGGAACAAACGATAGGTAGTCTAGATCAAAAATGCGCAGTGGAGCCGCGGATCAGCGTCGACCGCCTGTTTGAGTGAGCGTAGCGAGGCAGGAAATGGGGACAGGCAGTGCGGCCGAGCTAGGTCGTGTCACATAGTGGGTGCGAACCCCACCCGGTAAAGTTTAGCCAACAACCGGTAGCTAGCCTTGGAGCCACCCAGGCAACTGGTTGGTTTAAGC
>Ga0180017_100548_pt1 | contig 11899 bp, 13 predicted proteins | sample KR46_S_MetaG_FD_129674 | JGI IMG/M metagenome (GOLD analysis project Ga0180017, IMG submission 129674) | Groundwater microbial communities from the Olkiluoto Island deep subsurface site, Finland - KR46_S_MetaG | ecosystem: Environmental > Aquatic > Deep subsurface > Groundwater | place: Finland...
ATGGCACGTCTCCCTCCCACGGCGCAGACAAAAACGGTCCCACGGCCGTGGTCAAGTCGCTCTCGAAAATGGACCAGATCAAGTCCGGCGGCACCCTCCTCAACCAACGCTTCCTGCCAGACGTCCTCAAAACCGACCAGGACCTGGACAAGCTCACCCAACTGGTGCGCACCTACTTCCGCCTCGGCGGACATCACATCCAGTTCAACGTGGTCGACACCGCCACCCTGCGCCAAGCCCAGACCAGCCCCGATGAACACCGCAACCTCCTGGTCCGCGTAGCCGGATACAGCGACTACTTCGTAGACCTCGACCTCGACCACCAAGAGGAAATCATCCGACGGACCGAACAGGAAACAGCGTAGGGAGAAAAGATGCCTCCGGCGGGCAGGGGACGCGTCCCCTGCACCCCATTCATATTCTTGAAGTTTTTTCCGCATCGCCTCAAGAATGTTGCGCCAAAGAAATGCCTCCGGCGGGCAGGGGCCTCGCCCCCTGCACCCCATTCATATTCTTCTACCCTCCCGCAGCACCTCCAGCGTGTCGGCGTGGTCCGGGCGAGGGCTGTCGGCTGTCTGACTGAGCCAGGCATCGTTTGCTTTCCGGCCGTTTACCGTTCAAAACGCGCAATCGTATAAAACTCAAGGCCGGAAAACATTACGAGGCCCGCGAAGGAGTTCCGGCAGACCTTGCCCGGACCACGCCGACATGCGCTTCCCCCGCCCGTTCCTTCCAGCGAACCGATCGTTCCGATCCTGCACGCCTCCTTGCATTTTCCGATTTTTTGGCCCATGCCATGAACGATTTTTCGCCATAATGGCACAAACCGTTTTTCATCCTGTATCAAGGAGGCTCCATGAAACGCATCCTGCTTTTCGCCGTTTTAGCCCTGGCTCTGTGCGCAACCGCCGCTTCGGCCAAAAAACTGATTGTGGCCACGGACACCAATTTCCCGCCCTTCGAGTTCAAGGATCCTGAAACCGGCAAGCACACCGGCTTCGACGTGGAACTATGGGACGCCATCGCCAAGGAAATAGGAGCGGAATACGATCTGCAGCCCATGGACTTCAACGGCATCATCCCCGGCCTGCAGTCCGGACAGATCGATGTCGGCATCGCCGGTATGACCATCAAGCCCGAACGCGCCGAAGTGGTTGACTTCTCCGATCCCTACTACAACGCGGGCCTGCTGATCCTGGTCAAGGCCGACAACGCCGAAATCACGGACGTCAAGAGTCTGGCCGGCAAGATCGTCGCCACCAAACTCGGCACCACCAGCGAGGATTTCGCCAAGAAGGAAGCCGGAGCCAAGGAAGTCAAGCTCTTCCCCAACAATGACGCCATGTTCATGGAACTCATGGCCGGCGGCGCCGACGCAGTCATCTTCGACTCCCCGGTAATATCCGAATTCGTACGCACCGTGGGCAAGGAACAGACCAAGATCGTCGGTCCCCTGTACATGGGCCAGTCCTACGGCATCGGCTTCCCCAAGGGCAGCGACCTGGTCGCCAAGGTCAACGAAGCACTCAAGAAGCTTAAAGACAGCGGCGCCTACCGTGAACTGTACATCAAGTGGTTCGGCACCGAGCCCAAGTAATTCCGCTTAAACCATCCTGGAGGCAGGACCTTCCTGCCTCCATTTCGAGACACCCATGGCCTTCCAATTTGAACCGAGCGTCGTCATCGACACCCTGCCCATGCTCATGCGCGGAGTCTGGTACACCATCTACCTGACCGTCGGCGGCCTGTTTTTCGGCTTCCTGCTCGGGGTGGCCACGGGCCTCATGAAGCTGGCCCGGCCCTTCCTGGTCCGCAAACTGGCCGACCTCTACGTGGAACTCGTCCGCGGCACGCCCATGCTGGTGCAGGCCATGTTCCTCTATTACGGCGTGCCCATGGCCGTTGGCCTGCGCATCCCGCCGCTGATCGCCGGGGTCATCGTCATCGCCATCAACTCCGGGGCATACATCGCCGAGATCGTGCGCGGGGCCATCCAGTCCATCAATGTCGGCCAGACCGAGGCCGGGCGCTCCATCGGCCTGACCCGGGCCCAGACCATGCGCTACATCATCTGGCCGCAGGCCTTCAAACGCATGATCCCGCCGCTGGGCAACCAGTTCATCATCAGCCTCAAAGATACCTCGCTGCTCATGGTCATCGGCGTGGGAGAACTGCTGCGCACCGGTCAGGAGATCGTGGCCGTCAATTTCCGGGCTTTCGAGGTCTACATGGCCGTGGCCATGGTCTATCTGGTCATGACCATGAGCATCTCCAAGGCCCTCAAAATCCTTGAGAACAGACTCATCAACAAGACCAGCGGAAAACGCGCATGATTGAAATAAAGAACCTGCACAAAAAATTCGGCGACTTGGAAGTGCTTAAGGGAGTCAACCTGACCGTAGCCTCGGGAGAGGTGGTGTGCATCATCGGGCCGTCGGGCTCGGGCAAGTCCACGGTGCTGCGCTGCATCAACCGACTGGAGACGCCGACTGCAGGCACCGTGATCGTCGACGGCCACGACATCATGGACCCGCGCACGGACATCAACTACGTACGTACCGAAGCGGGCATGGTCTTTCAGCAGTTCAACCTCTTCCCGCACATGAGCGTGCTCGACAACGTGATCTTAGGCCCGCTCAAGGTCCGCAGGATGCCCCGCGCCGAGGCCGAGCATCTGGGCTATGATCTGTTGGCCAAGGTGGGCCTCGGTTCCAAGGCCCAGGCGTACCCGGAACAGCTTTCGGGCGGACAGAAGCAGCGCGTGGCCATTGCCCGCGCCCTGGCCCTGCAGCCCAAGGTGATTCTGTTTGACGAGCCGACATCGGCCCTGGATCCGGAACTGGTCGGAGAAGTGCTTGAAGTCATGAAGAAACTGGCGGCGGAGGGCATGACCATGATCGTGGTCACGCATGAGATGGGCTTTGCCCGCGAAGTGGCGGACAGGGTCATTTTTATCGACGAAGGGGTGATCCAGGAAGTGAACAGCCCAAAGGAATTTTTCAGCAATCCCGAAAATCCACGTTTGCGGGATTTTTTGGGCAAAATCGTAGGCAAATAACGAAAATCCGACCTGCCCAACCTCTCAGGCCGTCACCCTTCCTCTGGGACTGCCCGGCCTGTCAACTGCGCGAACACGCCAGGCATCGGCGCCTCCAACGTCATGCTCGCGCCTGAAAACGGATGGGCAAAGGTGAGGGTGCGTGCATGCAGGGCCAGCCGAGAAAAAGCGTCCCCCTTGACCCCGTACTTCTTGTCGCCAGCCACCGGATGCCCCAGGTCCGCCATCTGCACCCGGATCTGGTGCTTGCGTCCCGTCAGCAGTTCGATCCTCAAAAGCGAATACGCCCCCTTCTCCCTGACCACAGTCCAGGCAGTCTGCGCCAGCTTGCCGAGTTTCGCATCGCGAGTGGAATAGACCTTGTGCACACCGCTCTCCACCAAATGGGAGACGACCGTGCCCGACGCCTTGTCCATCTGCCCATGCACCACCGCAGCGTAGATCTTGGTGGTATCTTCCCACTGATCCTGCAGGGTGCGCTTGGCCGCCTCGGTCTTGGCGAAGAGCAAAATCCCGGAAGTCTCCCGGTCCAGGCGATGGACAATGAAAATCCTGTACCGGGACTTGGCGTTGCCCTTGCGCACGTAGTCGGTCAGGGCGTAATAGGCGGTGCGCGTCTTTTCCGTCTCCGTGGCCATGGTCAACATCCCGGCCGGTTTATCCACGACGATGATGTCGCGGTCCTCATGGATGATATTCAGACCCGGCGGCAAATGCCTGGAGCCGGGGCGGGCTTGGTCACGCATGGATTGTCCTTGAAAGAGAGTGTTGCAGAATATTTTAAACACGGAGGCTGGCTTTGCCAGCGATGCGCGTCAACGGATCGGAAAAGGGTGCAAAAGTCCAGGACAAACCCCGTCAACTCTCGCGCACAAATCCCTTGGACTTGAGCTTGTGGGCGTACTGGGAGTGCAGGGGGCGGATCAGGTTGAGTCTGTTTTCGGCCCTGGAGGCGAAGACGTTGTCTCCCGGGGCCAGAATCACGCCGGTCTGGCCGTCCTGGGTCAGGTAGACGTCGGGTTCGGCATCAGTGACCAGGATGCGCAGGTCGTTCTCGAAGGGCAGAACCATGGGCCGAAAAGCGTGCAGGAAGGGACAGATGGGCGTCAGGGCGAAGACGTTGAGCTCCGGGTAGATAAGCGGCCCGCCCGCCGAGATGGAGTAGCCCGAAGAGCCCGTGGGCGTGGCCACGATCATGCCGTCGGCGCGCACGGTGCCCAGATGATCGGAGCCGTACCACATGTCGAGGCGGATCATGCGCGCCAGGCTCCCGCAGCTGATGACCAGGTCGTTTATGGCGTAGCCTCGGTAGTGTTCCTGTCCGCGCCGCAGCACGTGGAAGCTGATGACCAGCCGCCGGGACATGTCGTACTCGCCGCGCAGGATAACGGTCAGGGATTCGCGCCAGTCCGATGGGGAGATTTCCGTCAGAAAGCCGACTTTGCCCAGATTCAGCCCCAGGATGGGGATTCCAAGGTCCTGCACGGCCCTGGCCACGGCGAGCAGGGTCCCGTCGCCGCCCAGGGTCAGGATCATGTCCGCGCCTTCCCAGGTCGAGATGCAGTGCACCTTTTCCTTGGTCGACGAGACGATCCTGGCCGAACGCCCCTCGACAGCGAGCCAATCGCGAATCTGCCGGGCCATGTTGGCTGCCAGGTCGTTTGCGGAGTTGTGGACGATGACGACGTTGCTTATGATTTTTCCCATTTGTGGGAGTGTAAGCAAAAGAGCACGGGTATTCAAGAAAAGGCGTCGCCGAAAAAAAAATCGGACAGGATGCGATTTTTGCAATAAATTTCTAAAGTTCGCAAACGAGTGGCCGATAGAGTGAGATAAGAGGTATAGACCGTGACAGTGAACCCCTTTCTCGTCAAAAACGTGGTGCGCACGTACGATCAGCACCAAGAGACCGGTCGGCGCATCGCCAGGTTCAAAAATTATATGGACCGCGCCGGACAGGGGGACAGTGTTTCCATTTCCCAGGAAGCCAAAAGACGGCTGCTGGTGGAAAAAGTCGCGGGCGAGATCGTGGACAACCTCATCGGCTCGGACACCGCGAACCCGGTTGTCCGCGAGATCAGGGAGCAACTGACCAAAGAATTCGGAAACGGAAAGGACCTCTTTTTCAGGTATCCTTCCGACGGAAGCGGCCTGCAGATACTCAAAAAAACAGACCAGGGCGTGTCGGAATTGACCAATGGGGAAAAGGATGCTCTGATGCGGCGGCTATGGGAAGTCGCCCTGACCCGGGGCAACGAAACAATGCTTTAGGCTTATGCCCTTTACCAAAGGCAGCACCGCCTGCGCGGCCGGAAAAAACGGCAGGAGTTTAACATGACGATAAACAGCATAAAACCATTCGGCGGATACGAGTCGCAGCGAATGGAACAACTGGAGCAGCAGCGCCAGGAACACCAGAAGGTGGCCGCCAACCAGGAAGGCAGCGCCGACCGAATATCCATCTCCGACGAAGCGCGGCTGAAGATGAGCATGCTCAAAGCCGCGCAGGAAGACCCCGGGGTGAGATCCGACAAAGTCGCCGACGTCAAAGCCAGAATCGAGGCGGGTGAATACACTGCCGATAGTCGTGACATCGCGGCCGGACTGCTCAGGCAGGAGCTTGACATCTGGGGATGACCCGGAACCTTATGAACGAAAGGATCAAAGCCTGACCGGTTGCCCGGCCAGGCTTTTTTCATGAATTGGCCAGGCGTTGGTCGCCCTCGCCCAAGTCGCGAAGCAGGATGCGGGAAGGAAAACCAAGCTCAACCTGCGGAGACTGCAGGCCCAACCGTTCCTGCACATTGACGCAGATGGGCCCGGTCAGGTTGAGGGTGCTGCCCTGCGGGTCGCCCTTGGGCACGGTCACGCTGACCAGGATGACTAGGTCACGGATGCTGCGCACCCGCAAAATTCGCTCCTCGGCCGCTGCCAGCCGAATCTCGTAACGCGGCAGAAAGGAGAATGGATCGGCGAGCATCATGCCCATGCTGGGCATCTCCAGGCTCTGCAAGAAATGGAAGGGAGTGCCGGGCTTGAACTCCACCAGTGCGAATTCCCGCAGGTTCTCGAATCCGATGATGCCGCGGGGAAAACGTATCGTTTTGTCTGCGGCAATGACCAGCTGACCGATACGGGAATTTATTGTTTGTCTTTTATTGTCCATAATGCTGCCGCCATCATCAGATCGTTGTTGTCGAGTTCCAGGGCCGAGGTGTTCTGGGTCTGCACCTTGAGATAGATTTCTTCCCGGTAGACCGGCATATGTTCCGGCACGTCGAGACCCAGCTTGATCTGCTGTCCCTTGATGCTCAGAATGGTGATTTTTATGTCGTCACCCACATGCACGCTTTCTCCGGGGCGACGCGAGAGTATGAGCATAAACCCTTCCTACAGATAATTGACCAGGCTCATCTTCATGATCATGGATGAGGATTTGAGCACCGCCTCATAAGACAGCTGCTGGTTGGCCAGCTCCGTCAGAAGCGCAGCCAGATCCGCATCCTCCACATTGCTCATGCGCTCGGTTTCGTTGAGTTTGAGTCCGGACAGTACAGTGTCGGCCACGTCGAGCCGGTTTTCCCGCGCACCCACGGAGGCCAGCTGGGTGGTGAAATATTGATGCCCCTTCTTCAGCTCGTCCAGGGCTTCGCCGCACCCCTGCTGGTCGTTGTTCTCCAGGGCCGCCACCAGCTTGCCCACGGTGACCATGATGTTCTTGCCCACGTCGGAATCCGAGAACACTGGTTGGGTTCCGTTTTCGTAGTACCCGCCGAATATTTCCGAGCCGATGCTGTTGAGCTGCAGATACTGCCCGGCGGAAATCTCCACATTGTGGGCCGCGGTCTGGGGGTGGATGATGAATTGGGCGTTCTTGACAAGCTGAACCACGCCAGTGCGCTCCGTAAGCACGAGCTTACCGCCGGGCACCAGCAATTCGGCCGCGGCAGTAGTATTGGAGGCCGAGTGTCCCGTGGACCAGTTAACACCGCCGTCGGTGCTGTAGGAGTAGCTTATCGGGGTCGTCGATCCGATATCCACCGGTAAGTCATTATCGATGCGCACCATGACGTCACTTGAAAAAAGGCCACGCCCTTCGGCGTTGACCGCAGCGCCCATCTGGATGACCCCGGTGGAGCCTGATTTGACCGAGAACTCGAGGCCTGTGAGATTACCGGTGCCGGTGATCTGTACTCCGCCATACGGAGTCTGGATCACGGGCGTGGCCGTGGCGTTGTCGACCGTGACTGTCGTCCAGGTGGTCCCGTCAACTGAGTACTGAGCCTGAAACGTGCCGCCGCTGCCGGGAGCTAAAACCGTTCCCAAAACCTCCACATGCACATCCTTCTCGAATCCACCGAGAGGCAGGGCGGAAATGGTCGAACTGCCTGCGGTATAGAGAACCGCCGACTGGGACTGGTGATCGCCCTTGTACACGGCCGTGGGCGCAATCGTCAGCCAGGAGCCCTTCGCCATGGAGGTGTTCGACGCGGGAGAAAGCTCAACGGAATAGCCCTGACTCAGGTTCAGGCTGATCCCTCCCAGCTCCAATGCACCATTGGCACCCACGTTGGCAGGATCCGACCAGGTATTCCCGCCATCCTTGCTGTAACGGTATGAAATAGTATCTGTTCCTACCGTGGCAGTAGTTCCTTCCGGCCCCAGGAACTGGACCACAAAACTGCGACTGGCCTGGCCCGTGACCAGGCCGAGGCTCTTTCCGTCCTGATCGTAGGCCATGAGCGCTTCCTCGAAAGCGCTCCCCTCGAACTTCTGTCCACCGAAAATGGATTTGCCTTCGTAGCGGGTGTTCCCCAGGTTGACCAACTGGCTGAAGATCTGCCTTACCTCGTAGGAGGTGGCCTCACGGTCAGAAGCAGCCATGGTTCCCGTGGCGCCCTGCTCGGCCAGGCCCTTGAGCTTGGTCAGAAGGGTGCTGACCTGCATCATGGACTCGTCAGCCAGGTTGAGCCAGCCCTTGGCCGTGTCGATGTTTTTGCGATACTGATCTATGGATGCCAGAGAGGAACGGTAATTGAGTACCCGCCCCGTGCCTACCGGATCGTCGGAGGGCTTGTTGATGCGCTTCTGGCTGGAAGCCTGCATGTTCAAGTCCATCAGCCGTGACTGGGTCTTCTGCATGTTGTACAGAAAGTTGCTGTACTGGTTACGAAGGGATACGCGCATGATCCGCCTCCATCAGTTCTTGAGCCCGAGCAGCACTTGCAGCATGGATTCGGCCGTGGTGATGAGTTTCGCCGCCGCCGTATAGGCGTGCTGGAACTTGATCAGGTTGGTCATCTCCTCGTCCAGGTTCACTCCCGAAACGGATTCCTGCCTGGCCCTCAGGTCATTGGCCAGGGCCTGCTGATATTCGAAATTGAATTTGGAAGACTGGGTATCGGAGCCCGCCTTGGCTACCAATGTGGAATAATATTCCCCCAGTGTCTGGCGCGTCGTACCCCCGGTCACGGTACGCGTGGACACGGCCCTGTTTTGCAGGGCGGCGATGGCTGCGGCCGTGGTGTTGTCGCCCTCGTTCATCTCTCCCGCGCCGTTGATATGGCCGGTGTTGATGCGTGCGGTGTTGCCGCGCACGTTATTGTTGAGGGCCAGGGTTCTGGCGTCGGAGCCGTCAAAAAAGGTGTTGATGCCGAGGGCAGCCAGCAAGCCCGTGGAGTCGGAGCCAAAGGCGAAATCATAATCGCCGGAGGCCTTGATCTGCAGATGGTTGTCCGGCGCGGAGGCGGTGAGCATACCGGGAAAGGTGTTGTTTATTGCGGCAATGACTTGCTGCAGGGAATGCAACGCCGGGTCAAAATTCTGGACGCCGGGTGCTGTGGAGTCGAAATCCAGGGCCGAAAACTGCACCTGCGCCCCGGTATTCTTGTCGTAAACCGCGATCATGAAATTGCCGCTCTCCAGCTTGTCGCCAAAAACAAGCCCCGCCCCGGCCTTGAGGGGAAGGCTACTATTCGCCACCCCGTAGGTTCCGACAACCTCTTCGAAGCGTTCGAGCCCCGCACCCTGGGAATGCAGGCGGTTGACTTCCCAGGCCAGGCTTTTGGCGAAAGCGTCGAGCTTTTCGAGATAGCTGCCCACGCTCGCGTCCCGGAACTGGAAATAGCCAGCCAGGCTGCCGCCGGTCAGGCGACGCTCGTTGTCCTCCCCGTTGGTCAGGGCCTGGGGAGTGACGTTGATCTTGGAAGAGGGGGTCTCATACCAGAAAAGGGACTTGTTGGGCAGAACCTGGAAGCGATCGCCCGCTTGCAAGCCGTCATTTCCGGTCGTGCCATTCGGAAACATCAGGGTGCCCCTGCCGTCGGGCAGCAGGATCGGCTGTCCAGTGAACTTGAGTTCGCTGACCCCGTTTTCATCGGCAAGCCAGGTCTTGCCACCGTCCACGGAAACCCTGAACTTCAGTTCGTCGCCGGAAGCGAGCGGCACGGTGGCGGCTTCAAGGATTTCTACCGTGTATTCGCTTGAACTCGCGCCGTTGAAATTTGGAAGGCCATTATACGTCGAGGAGCTGCTCAGATAGGGGATGGACGGCACCGACTCGAAAGCCAGTCGAAAAGCGCTGACACCGTCGACCAGGGTATGCCCGGCCTGGGTGGTGATGGTCACGTTGCCAAGGCCACTGTCGATGTACCTGATGTCGAGCTTTTCGGCCAACTGCCTGACCAAAGCCGCACGCTGGTCGCGCAGCCCGTTGGCGTTGTTCTTGCCCGTTTCCTCGGTCACGGTGATCTGGCCGTTGAGCGTAGCGATGCTTTTAAGAAGGGTGTTGACCTCCCCGACTTCCGCCGCGATGGTGTCGTTGGTCTGCGCTTGCAGGCGCTGCAGGTCGCTGTAGACTACCCCGATGGCCTGCTCCAGGTTGGAGGCATGGCCGAGCAGGGCCGCGCGCACGCTCTGATTCTCGGGGTTTGCGGACAGGGTCTGCCAGTCAGCCCAGAACGCGGACAGGGCCGAGTTGACCCCTTGGGCATTGGCCTCATTGAAGATCATCTCGACGTTCTGCAGATTCTCATAGAGCTTCTGCCAGCGTTGCTGTTCCGAGTTCTTGGTGTTGTACATGATCTCGGTGAATTCATCGAAATAGCGGACGACTTCAGCAGCGTTGACACCGGTTCCAAGCTGGCCCGGGGTGTAGCTGATGTAATAGCCGTCCTCGAAGCGTACGGCCTGGCGGCTGTAGCCCTGAGTGTTGGCGTTGGAAATGTTGTTGCCGACGACCTCGATGGCCGCCTGGTTGGCGAACAGGGATTTCTTCCCGATATTGAACAGGGACGCGATGCCAGGCATCAGAGCCTCCCGCGCACCAACGTCGCCGTGGTCGCGCGATCCTGCCACGTCCCCTTGGCGGAATAGGTGTTGCGCTCCCTGGGCGCGACCTGATCCTGAAAATGCCTGAGGAGCACCCCACTCTGCTTCCAGAGGGCCATGGCCAGTTCGGCGTTCACAGAAGCCAGATGGGCGCTGTCCTGTTCATGCATGATGATCCGGGCGCGCCAGGTTTCAAAAATCCGTCTGTCCGCAGGGGAAAGCTTTTCCAGAAAAACTGCGAGACTGGTCATCCCGTCCGCCAGAAGACGCCCGGTCAGGGCTTCGCGCTCACGCACCAGTTGTCTGATCAGGTCCTGAACGCTCATCTCCAGGGCCGCCACCCGGTCCGGCTCTCCGGCCCGCAGCAGGGAATATTCCTCGCGCAGGAGCTGGCAGAGAAGCTCCGTGCCTTTGGCCTGACGGATGAGGCTGCCAAGTATGATCTGTTGCATATCGCGCTTCCTTACACGTGAAAGGTCTTGGGTCTTAAGGCCGGACCAGGAAATCCCTGCCCGGCAAACCCTTTTTTTTCGATATTTGCAAATTCCCGACCAGTTCGCCATCTACCCCCGAAAACCGCATGGGCTGCGTGTCGCCACCGCAACGAGGGACCTGGGCCGCCCGGCAAGAATTTCCCTGAACGCGACAACTCTACAACTCATCCTCTCCGTCAAGGCGAACAACTCGCAGGGCGTCGTCCAGGTCGGTGGGCATCACCCCGCCCTTCTGCGCCCCGGACGTATGCGACTGTTCGATGCGCCTGGCCAGCATCTCGGCCTCGTGCTGGGCTGTGAGCGCGGCCAGGGTGCGCGGCGCGACAGCATCGGCACGACTGCGGGCAAGGCTGTCCGCCCCCGCGCGGTCCAGGGGCTGTAGAGGCGCTGCGGACGTCGTGTCGCGACTGGCATTGACCAGACGTTCAGAAAGATTCGCGTAGAGCATGTCGGACAGGCCGATGCCGCCGCTACGCGCCATCTTGAGCGAGAGTTCCTGATCGAACATGGACAGGTAGCTTTCTTGTTCCTTGGAATTGAGCATACCTTCCTTGGGCACGGATGCGCGCATCTGCTTCCATATCTGGCCGATGAACACGGCCTCGAAATCCTGACAGGCCTTCTTGAGCTTGGCTTCGTCGAGCCCCTTTTCGGGATGTACCTGCGAGCGCAGGTCGCGCAGGCGATCCTGCAGACTCTGTGTAGAATCCTGCTCGGGCAGGCTCATGGCGGTGATCTCGTTCATATCGCCTCCGTTTGCTAAAGGACCTCAAGATCGGCATGCAGGGCGCCCGCCGATTTCATGGTCCGCAGAATGGAAATAAGGTCCCGGGGCGTGGCACCGATGGCGTTTAAGCCATCGACCAGTTCCTGGATGGATGCTCCGGCCATGAGCACGAGCCGACGCTGCTCCTCGCGCACGCCGATCCCCGTGGCCGGAGTGACGACCGTCTGCCCCTGGGCAAACGCGCCCGGCTGGGAAACCTGGGGCTGCTCGGACACGACCACGTTCAGATTG
>Ga0180017_100550_pt1 | contig 11869 bp, 11 predicted proteins | sample KR46_S_MetaG_FD_129674 | JGI IMG/M metagenome (GOLD analysis project Ga0180017, IMG submission 129674) | Groundwater microbial communities from the Olkiluoto Island deep subsurface site, Finland - KR46_S_MetaG | ecosystem: Environmental > Aquatic > Deep subsurface > Groundwater | place: Finland...
CCCCTCCGTGTTCCAGCAAGCCCGGGCGTTATGCTTGGGCTTCATTTTTTACCGGATCAGACCATGAATTACGACAACATCATCCTCATCGGCATGGCTGCCGCAGGCAAATCCACCCTGGGCAGGCGATTGGCCCGGCGGCTCGACTGGGCCTTCGTGGACACGGATTTGCTTCTGGAGTCCTGGTGGGGTGCGCCCCTGCAGAACATCAAGGACCATCTGGGCCTGCACGCCTTCATGCAGGCCGAGGCCGAGCAGATCCTGCGTCTGCACCTCAAGCGCAGCGTCATCGCCACGGGCGGCAGCGTGGTCTATTCCGAGGCCGCCATGGCGCACCTTAAGGGCCTTGGCTGCATCGTGTACACCGAGGCATCCTACGACACCATCGCCGGCAGGCTGACCAACCCTCTCTCCCGGGGTCTGGCCATCGGCCCCGGCCAGACAGTCAAAGACCTTTACGACGAGCGAGTGCCCCTGTATGCACGGTTCGCCCAGATGACGGTAAGCACCGACCAGACATCCCCCGACCAGTCCTGCTCCGCCATCATCGATGGCCTCTCTCAAATCGCACAGGACCAGCCGTGATCAAGAAACTTCTTCCCGCCCAGGCCTTCCGCAAACTCGCCGTTCTCTATGCCGACATGCAGAGTCGTTACGCCGAGCATGCCCAGGCCCTGGATCTCTCCTGCGACGGGTGCCCCCAGAATTGCTGCACCAGCTTTTTCCAGCACCACACCCGCATCGAGTGGGCCTACCTGCTGCACGGGCTCTCCGAGTTGCCGGCGGAGCGCCGGGCCGAATACGAAGAGCGGGCGCGCCTCTATGTGCGCGACGCCACCGCGGCCCTGACCCGGGGAGAAAGGCCGGCCATCATGTGCCCTCTGAACGACGAGGGGCGCTGCGGGGCCTACGCCCACAGACTGATGATCTGCCGATTGCACGGGGTGCCCAACCGGCTGCGCTACCCCGACGGCCGCGCCGTGGACTTTCCGGGCTGTTTCCGCAGCCAGGAACTGTGCGCTGCCGCGGATTCCTTCCCCGTGCTGGACCGCACGGCGCTGTACACCCGGCTCATGGAACTCGAAGTGCAGTTCGTGGGCCCCAGGCAGATTCGCACCCTGCCCCGGGTTGATCTGACCCTGGCCGAAATGATAGTGCAGGGAAATCCCAAATTGTGATGCGAATCAAGGAGGCGAACATGCGTCCACGGCTTATACTTTCCCTTGTCCTGACAGGGCTTTTCATCGTCGGTTGCGCGCACCTGAGTGTCGTACACTTGGACAAGAAACCCTGGACCCTCGGCCAGCAGGAAACTCTGGCCATGCGTTACTGGGAATTCTCCTATACCAGCCGCCTGGAGGACAACCGGCTCATTGTTTCCGGCACGGCCCGGCCGGTGGAGGGCGCGATCCCACAGTGGGCAACCTGGATCCAGGACTTGTGGATGCAGATCTACTTAAGCGATGACAACAGCCGCGTCCTGGCCAAGGATCTGCGCCTGTATCTGCCCACCAGCCTGGACCAGGAAAACGGGGTACCCTTCGAGTTCCACCTGACTCCCCAGTCACTCGGCACTTCCGGTCCCCTCTACATCTCTTTTGGCTACCGCATGGAGCTGACGGCCGAGCGGAACACGCTGGGAGCCAGCGGGACTTCCCAGGTCTTCTTCGCCAGCCAGGGAGCGCTCTTCCAATAGCCCATCCCTTTTTCGTTCACACCATACAAAGAAGCCCCCGCAGGCATCACAACCTGCGCGGGCTTCTTTCGTTTTTACTCTCCCTTCACCCCTCGTAGACGCAGCCATCTACCTGACAAATCACCTCAAGGGCCGCTGTCGGCATGGTCTTGAGGCTCGTCGGCTGTCTGACTGAGCCAGGCATCGTTTGTTGAATCGTTGCCTGACGTGCTGCCTCTATTTTCCGCCCGGCACGCAACGATTCAACTCTACGAGGTCGGCGAAGGAGTTCCGGCGGGTCTCAAGGCCATGCCGACAGCGGGCCGCTTGCCTCAACGGGAGCTATTGAAAAACTGGACGGATGGCTTCAGAACCATCAATTCACAGAGCCGTGCTCACCCTGCATCTGAAGTTTGAGGGAGTGGGTCAATTGCTGTGCCTTTTCCGTAGTCTTCCACTCGTCGTAGATGAGCATCCAGTAGTCGAAGCCGAAGATCTTTTGCATGAGTTGTTCCTCATGCAGGTCCAGCCACGTATTGAACAGATACATTTCAACTGAGAATTCCTTGCTGTCCAGAACCTGGAGCACAGTATTGGCCGGGAATTTCTTGCCTTCGAGATGGACCTGGAGAAACTCCACCACCGACTGCTGGGACAGTTCTGGGGAAAGAGGTCGGCCTTGGACGCTGTCCGCCAGTTCCCAAAAGTCGGGGAACTGAGTCTGCATTTGCTTGGCCTGATCAGCGCTTAATTCAATATAAAGACCTTCGTCCTTTTCCTTGATGAAATAATACCGAAGCCAAAATTCGAAATGAAAAACCCGGGCCATGTCATTCAAGGCATTGTGCGGAATTGTCATTTTTTTCTCCCTGTAGAGTAATTATCAATTATCATTCTTAAATTGAAATAATTCCCACACACGACCGTGGATGCAGAGGCATAAACTTACGCCGTGTGTTGACAAAATTGCGGAACAGAACTAGCACTGCACAGTACAAATACGCGATAGTTGGAGGTTGAACATGGAAGATTATGTAAAGCAAGCGCTCGAAATCGTCAAAGCACAAGCCAGTGTGCGCAACATGACCGAGGAAGAGCTGACGTCCATGATTCGTTCCCTTACCGAAGGAATCAAGAATGTCGCCGAAGGAAACCAGCCCGAACCTGAAGCAGTCATGTCCCTTGATGACGCGAAAAAAGCCATTCGCGAAAAAAGCATCATCTGCATGGAATGCGGCAAGTCGTTCAAAGTGCTGACCAAACGCCACCTAGCCACTCATGGCCTCACTCCCGAAGAATACCGGGTTAAGTGGGGCTACAAGAAGGGCACGTCTCTGGTGGCCAAATCCCTGGCTCGTGACCGCCGCAAGAAGATGCAAGACATGAAGCTCTGGGAAAAACGGATCAAGAAGTAGCCCTGCCCTCTTGCACCAGATTGAAAGGCGAAGCCCATGCTTCGCCTTTTTTTTGCGCCGCTAAAAGAACTGCGCCGTCTTGATCAGCCTACCCTGCAGCAGCGTGAATTCCGGATCAACAGCCTGCAGCGCGAAGATCGGGCTGACATAGAGAGTCTCCCAGTCGAAATCAATAACAAAACCGTCCTCCCCGGCAGCGATGGACTGCACCATGGGGCGAACGTCCACCTCTCCGAGTTCGCCTTTTTTGGTCAGTTTGGGCACTGGCCACTGCGCGGCCTCCAGGAAGCCCGGCAACCGATTCGCGAAACGCACGGCATCTTCCGCACGCGCAAAACTTAGCGAAAAACGCTCCCGGTTGGCGATGGGGGACCGGCGCTGGCACGGCAACTCCTCCACCTTCACCACGCGCATACCCTGGGGCAGTTCGGGCCCAAGGAGTGCGGACAAATCCGAAACATCGAGATGTTCGCGCACAAAAAAATCCATCCACTCGCACACGCTGCCCACACCCACGGGCAGGGCCCGGGCAAAGGACAGCAGCGGCGCGGGATGAAAACCGCTGCTGAAAGCCAAGGGCAACCGCGCGCGGCGAAAGGCGCGCTCGAAGATCCGCTGCAGTTCGAGCTGGCTCAAGTACATGGCCGGCCCGGTCTTGGAATACCACAGGCGGAAGCGCTGCTCCTTGTGATGCAGGTCGGAGGTTGACCCTGCGGGCTGCTCCTGCGGCTCATGCACTGCGTCTTGCTGATCGCGCGTGGCGCGGTTGATGACCGGGATGATCTCATGCTCCGCAGCCTGCCGCGTCAACTCGGACTCTCGCCCGTCCAGGGTGCAGACGCCGCAGGACCGGCACGCCTCGTAGCGGCAGTCCGGGGTCGCGGCCCCTTCAAGGGCGCGGCGGCGCTCGGCGAGCAGAAATTTGCGGGTCACCCCGGAGGCGAGGTGCTCCCAGGGCAAGGGCTGGCCCGGGTCACGCTCGCGCAGGTAACTTTCAGCATCGACGCCGGTCTCAGCGAAAGCTTCCAGCCACGGTTCAAGGCGCAGGTGGTCGGTCCAACTGCTGAAGAGCGCTCCTTTGGCGTAAGCCGCCTCCAGGGCCGGGGCCAGACGCCGGTCACCGCGCGAAAAAACCCCTTCGAGCCAAGTCATGTGCGAATGATGCCATTTGAGCTTGAGCTTTTTGTAGGGGCGAAAGATGTTTCTCAGGTAGCCGATCTTCTCCTCGATCTCCGCCATGGAGATCTGGCGCTCCCACTGGAACGGGGTGTGCGGCTTGGGCACGAAGGGCGATACCGCAGCCGTGACCTGCAATCGCCGGACGTTCTTTCCGGCGCTGGCCGCGACCTTCAGGCAAAGGTCCAGGATGCCGTGCAGATCCTCGCGGGTTTCCGTGGGCAGCCCGATCATGAAATACAGTTTAACCTGCTGCCAGCCATGGCGAAAGGCCTTGGAGGTGTGGTCGAGCAATTCGTCCTCGGTCACGCCCTTGTTGATGACGTCCCGCAGGCGCTGGGTGCCGGCCTCCGGGGCCAGGGTCATGCCTGTATGCCGGATTCTGCCCATCTGCCGCATGAGGTCTTCGGAGACCGAGCCCACGCGCAGGGACGGCAGGGAGATGGAGACCTGCTCCTGGCGGCAATGGCTGTAGGACGAAAGAAAAAGGGCCTCCAGGGCGCTGAAATCCCCGGTGCTCAGCGACAGAAAAGACAGCTCCTCGCTGCCCGTATCAGCCAGGCCGCGGCTGATGATGGACCCGAGCACGTCAACCTCGCGCTCACGCACAGGACGGTAGATCATGCCCGCCTGGCAGAAGCGGCAACCCCGGGTGCAGCCACGCGCTATCTCCACGGAGTAGCGGTCGTGCACGGGCTTGCCGAAGGGCACAATCTGGCGCGTGGGAAAGGAGACCTCATTCATGTCCAGCACGATGCGCTTCTCGACCTGCGGCTGCCCCGCATCCACCGGAACCATGGCCCCGCTGCCGTCGTCCGCAAAGAACGAGGGTACGTACACGCCAGGAACTTCGGCCAGGCGGCGGATCAGTTCGACGCGTCCCCAGCCCTCGTCCTTGCCCCGCACCATGAGGGAGAGCATCTCGGGAACAATCTCCTCCCCGTCGCCCAGCACCATGACATCGACAAAGGAAGCCAGAGGCTCGGCGTTGAAGGTGCACCCGCCCCCGGCGATGACCAGCGGGTGCCCGTCAACGCGCTGCGTCGCACGGAGGGGAATCCCGCCCAAGTCGAGCATATAGAGCACGTTGGTGTAGCACAGCTCGTGGGTGATGCTGAACATCACCGCGTCAAGGCTTTTAAGGGGAGTGTCACTTTCCAGGGTGGCCAGCAGCGTGTCGTGGGCGCGCAGCACCCCGGCCACGTCTTCTGTGGGCGCGAAGACCCGCTCGGCGTAGAACTCTTCCGTGGCGTTGACGGTATCGTAAAGGATCTTCTGCCCCAGATAGGACATGGCCACTTCGTAGAGGTCCGGGAAGGCCAGGGCCACGTGAACGCGAACAGAGCCCAAGTCCTTGTGGACGCTGTTGATCTCGGTGCCGAGATAATGGCTGGGGCGGGAAAATAGGGGGAGCAGAGCCTTCATGGGTCCTTGTCGGTGCGCCGGGCCGGGCGGAAAAAAAAAGGGTGGAAGGCCACCCTTGTCCCGGCAGCGCGTGCTGCGTTATTTTTTCAAGAATTTGCTGAAATCGGACACCCCACCGCCCATGCCGCCCAGGTTGCGCATGCCGCCGGGCGCGGACAGGGTCAGGTTGGTGGTCGCCTCAAGATACTTGGTCTTGAGCTCCTCGGGTACGGTCTTGTACTGATAAATGACGTGCCGAAGCTCGATCTCCCCGTTCATTTCCTGATCAAAGGGATAGCCGAAGGGGAGCAGGAGCATCTGCATGCCGCCCTGCTGCGTGGGGATGGTCTGCAGGATGGCGGGGTCCACGATGACGCCCTTCTCCTCGTTCCATTTGCCGAGCACCATGTCGCCGTTCACCAGCTTCACCAATCTGATATCGTACATTGTCACCTCGTCGTGTTTCTTGGCCACCGGACGAAAAGCCCGGACGGGCCGAGGGTTCGTGTCTACGAGGTGCGTGGGGCACTGTCAAGGTCGCGCCCATCCCGGTCTTTCCGCCCGCCGTGCTTTGTGATAGCCGACCCTCACAACAACGACGGAGGTTTGGCATGAACACTCTGGATATCGTCTTCTGCGTGATTCTGGGCTTTCTGGGCCTGCGCGGCATCTTTCGAGGGATGGTCAAGGAAGTGGCCTCCATCCTGGGCCTGCTGCTCGGCTTTGTGCTGGCAAACACCTACCACGCCCAGCTCTCCCCCATGCTCGAAGACCTGCTGGGCGGGCCCGGCATGGCCAACCTCGTGGCTTACCTTGGCATCTTCCTGGGCGTGGTGGCCGCAGTGTTCCTGCTCGCCTCCCTGATCCGCAAGATCCTGAAGATGATCATGCTCGGCTGGGTGGACAGCATCGGAGGCGGCGCGCTCGGCCTTTTCAAGGGAGCGCTGTTGTGCAGCATCATCGTCCTGGCCCTGACCGCATTTCTGCCGTCGAAGTCGGCCCTGCTGACCGAATCCAGCATCGTACCCTACGTCAACACCTTCAACACCATGCTTTCAAACGCCCTGCCCAAGGAAATGCGCGACCAGTTCCTGATCCGAAGCAAAGAACTGCAGCAGGAGTGGGAGAAGCGGGTTGTGGAAAAACTTAACGAAATGAAAGGAACCACTGGTGGAAAAGAATAATTTCGAACAGATCCTGGACGTCATCGACACCCTGACCGGCCCGAACGGCTGCCCCTGGGACAAGGAGCAGACCCCGCAGACCATGTGCGACTATCTTATCGAGGAATGTTTCGAACTGGTGGAGGCCATCCGCCAGGACGACGTGTCCGAGATCGCCGAGGAGCTTGGCGATGTGCTCTTTCTGCTCCTCTTCATCGGCCGCTGCCATGACCGCGAGATCCCGGACTTCCTGCAGACCGCAATGGCCGGCAACGTTGCCAAGATGATCCGCCGCCACCCCCACGTCTACGGGGAAAAGGCCGCCGACGTGGCCGAAGTGGTCCGCAACTGGGAGAGAATCAAAAAAGCGGAGAAAGCCGAGAAGGACAAGGATCCCGGCGTGTTCGCATCTCTGCCCGCAAGCCTGCCCCCGCTCCTGCGCGCTTACCGCATCAACTCCAAGGCCGCCCGCGCGGGCTTCACCTGGTCCTCCGACCTGGACCAGGAAGCCAAGCTGACCGAAGAATGGAACGAGCTGCAGGCCGCCTTGGCCGGGGATGACGCGGCGGCCAAGGAAGAGGAGTTCGGGGATTATCTCTTTTCGCTGGTGGAGTACGGCAGAAGGCGCGGGATCAAGGCCAACTCGGCCCTGGCCGTGGCCAACGCCAAGTTTTTGCGGCGCTTTGCGGCCATGGAGAAACTGGCCCGGGAACGCGATCTGGAACTCGATAAACTCTCGCTGACCGAGATGGACGAGCTCTGGGACGAAATCAAAAGAGACCGCTGAAAATCCATTCCGGTAAGACTCACCGATTTTGAAGAGTGGCGTGTAGCCGACTGCATAAGCCCTTCAAAATCGGGGAGCAACCCATCCCGGAAATGAATTTTCAGTCGTCCAGGAGACCTTTCTGCCGAATATGCTCCACGATCTTTTCCAGCACCCGATCCGCGTCCAGCGCGCTGGTGTCGATGATCACGGCGTCCTGGGCAGGTTTTAACGGGGCGACCACGCGGTTGCGGTCCTGGTCGTCGCGGATGCGGATCTGGGCATGGATGCGTTCCAGGCCCTCTTCCATGCCCATGGCCTTGAGCTGAGCGTGGCGCCGCTTGGCGCGCACGTCGATGGAGGCGTCCATGAAGAACTTGTGCCTGGCGGTGGGGAAGACGACGCTGCCCATGTCGCGACCTTCGGCCACCAGAGAGATGATGCGGCCGATGGCCTGCTGGTTGCGGCGCAAAAAGTCGCGCACCACCGGAATGCGGCCCAAGTGCGACGCCCACAGTCCCACCTCCTCGCTGCGAATGTCCGGCGACAGGGGATAGCCGTTCAGGAGCAGTTCGGAATGCCTCCCCTCCCCCTCCAGGTCAAAATCAAGGCGGTTGAGCTCGGGCACCAGCTGGTCCACGGGCTTTTCCCAGCTTCCTTCTCCGAAATAGAGCGCCACGGAGCGGAACATGGCCCCAGTGTCGAGATAGGCGATGCCTAGGCGATCCGCCAGTTGCCGGGCGATGGTGGTCTTGCCCACCCCAGCCGGGCCATCAAGAGTAACGATGGTTATCACGCAGCACCTCCGCTGTTTTGGCCAGAAATTCCAGATTCTCGTCCTCGTTGCCGATGCTGACCCGAAGCTTCTCGGGCATGCCGTAGCTGGTCAGGGGCCGAATGATCACCCCGCGCTCAAGTAATGCCTCAAAAAGGGTGCGCGCGTCCATGGGCGGCGCGAACATCAGAAAATTGGCTTGCGACGGCCAGACCTTGCAGCCCAGGGCGGAAAGCTCCCGTTCCAGCATCGCACGGCCCTCGCTGACCACCCGCAGGGTCTCGGACACGAAGATGTCATCTTCCAGAGCGGCAAGCCCGGCCTGTTCGGCCAGGATGTTTACGCTGAAAGGCAGCTTGACCCTCAGCAAGAGATCGGCCAGCCATTCGGGCATGACCCCGTAGCCCAGGCGCAGTCCGGCCAGGCCGTACATTTTGGAAAAGGTGCGCAGGATCACCAGGTTAGGAATGCTGCCGAGATGCGGGAGCATGGAGTACACGTCCAGAGGGGCGGCGAAATCCACGTAAGCCTCATCGACCACCAGCAGCGTGCGCTCGGGCAGCAAGGCCGCAAGCTCCGCCAGGTCGGACGCCGGACAGGCATGGCCCGAGGGGTTGTCCGGATTGGTCACGAAGACCAGGGCGGTGTTTTCATCGACCAGGGACAAAAGCCGGTCAAAGGGAAAGGAAAAATCAGGGTTCAGCGGAGCCTGTCTGAACTCCACCCCGCACAGTCGCGACTGCACGTCGTAGATGCTGAAACAGGGCTTGAAGGCCACCACATTGTCCACGCCGGGCCGGGCCACCACGCGCAGGAGCAGGTCGATGATCTCGTCGGAACCATTGCCTGCCACCACGCAGGACGCGGGGACGCCCAGATGCCTGCCGAGCCTCTCGCTCAGGGCCGGGGAACCGGCCTGGGCATAGCGGAAGGCCAGGGGGCTGGCATTTTTGAGCCGTTCCAAGACCACCGGGGACGTGCCCAGCGGGTTTTCGTTACTGGCCATCTTGATGACCCGGGCCAGCCCGTAACGCTTCTTTATCTCGTCGATGGAAAGGCCGGGGGAATAGGGCTTGAACCCCGCCATCTCCGGCCGCACCAGAACCTTGGTCATATATTCTCCTTGATGCGCCCTGTGCTGTTCTGCGGAGCGCGTGTGATCGATCGGCGGCCAGGAGTCATTCCCGCGCACGTCTGGCCTGCAGGTGTAGGCGGGAATCCAATCCGAGCATCCGAAAAAAAGCGTCCCGGCAATTATGCCGCCCTCACTTCGCCCCACCTGCCAAAACCGCCCGTAAGGCCCCGGCCACCAGCGCGAACTCCTCGTTCATGAGGGTGCGCGGATCAAGGCAGAACGCTCCGTCCTCCACCCGCCCCGCTACCGGGATGTCCTCCGCCAAGAGGCCCTGGCGCAGGGTCTCCACGTCCGTGGACAGAGGTCTGACAGCGACCAGCGCGGTAGGCAGGTCCTGCTCCGGGAAGGAACCGCCTCCGACGCGCGAAAATCCGGGCTTGACCCGCACCTCGGCCAGCCCCGTCAGCTCTTTGGAGAGCCTGCGCCCAAGCCGCCGGGCCCTGGCCGTCAACTCCTCGCGGCCAGCCGTGATCATGGCCAGGGTCGGCACCTTGCGTCGGGCCAATTCCGGGTCGAGGTACAGGCGCAGGGTCGCCTCCAGGGCGGCCAGGGTCATCTTGTCGATGCGCAGGGCGCGGTTGAGCTGATTCTTCTTGATGAGATCGATGTACGCCTTACGGCCGACGATGATCCCGGCCTGGGGCCCGCCGAGCAGTTTGTCGCCACTGAAAGAGAGCACATCCACTCCGCTTTTCAAAACCTGCTGCACAGTGGGCTCGGGCATGAACCCATACGGGGAAAAATCAAACAGATTGCCGCTGCCCAGGTCCTCGAAGACCGGCAGGCCCCGTTCGCGGCCCAAGGCGACCAGTTCCGGCAATTCGACCTCCTTGTGGAACCCGATGATACGGTAGTTGGAGGTGTGCACTTTCATGAGCATGGCCGTGTCCGCGCCGATGGCCCCTTCGTAGTCGCGCAGGTGGGTGCGGTTGGTGGCCCCGACCTCGCGCAGCACGGCCCCGCTCTTCTTCATGACCTCGGGGATGCGAAAAGACCCGCCGATCTCCACCAACTGCCCGCGCGAGACCACGACCTCGCGGCCTCTGGCCAGAGTGTCGAGGACCAGCAGCACGGCCGCGGCGTTGTTGTTGACCACCAGCCCCGCCTCGGCCCCGGTCAGGCGGCACAAGAGCTTCTCCACATGGGAATAGCGGCTGCCGCGCTGGCCCGTGTCCAGGTCCATCTCCAGGTTGGAGTAATGGCGGCACCCCTCGGCCACGGCGGCCACGGCCTCTGCGGCCAGGATGGAGCGGCCCAGGTTGGTGTGGATGACCACGCCGGTGGCGTTGACCACCCGCCGGAAATGCGGCCGGGAGCGAGCCCGTACGTAGGCCCCGGCTCTTGCCGCCAAGGTCGCAAAAGACAGGGCGCTCTCGTCGGTGACGATTCCGGCGCGAATCTCCTCGCGGCACAGGTCCAGAAACTCGGCCACCAGATCCTTGAGCAACTGGCGCGGCAGGCCGGCCAGGGCCTGATCCCCCTCCAGTTCCAGCAGAAAACGATCCACGGACGGAATATGTCTGAAAAGAGAAGACACCGGACCTCCCTACAAAAGCTGTTCCGGAAAAAGTTCGTAGTACGCGCCCGCCAGGTACAGGGAACCGCACAGCAGCACCGTGCCGTCCTCCTGCAAGGCGGTTGGGAGATCCCGGACCGCCCTGGCCCCAGGGCCGAAGCGTGCGGCCAGCTCCACTGCGTCACAGGCGCGGTCGAGCGCCAGCCCGGGCACAACGACCTGTGTAGCCAAGGCCCGCAGGCGTTTGACGATGGACGGCTCCAGGGTCTTGTCGCGCATGGACTGGAAAACCAGCAGATCGAAATGCTCCCCCGCACTTTCCAGCGCCTCGCACAGGGCGGCCAGGCCCATGGGGTTGTGGGCCCCGTCCACCAGCACCCGGCCATGGCGGCAAAAGCGGCCAGAAAATCTCGTCTCGCCAAGCACTTGCGTACACAGATCGGCGTCAAATTGCCAGCCCCGAGCCTCAGCCAGACGGCTCCAGGCCAGGGCGGCCAGAGCGGCGTTGTGCAGCTGATACGGAGGCTGGGCGGGCAGGGTCGCGGGGGTCAGGAGCACGGACGATGCACCTGCCTGAATGCGAAAACCGTCCCCCGCCCGGCAGTCCGCCAGGCTCCAAAGCGGCCGCCCCGCCCCGGCCTGCCGGAAAATTTCGAGCACGCAGGGCTCCTGCAAGCCTGTCACGGCCGGACAGCGTCCCAGGGCACCGGCCTTGTCGCGGGCGATGCTCTCCAGGGTCGGACCGAGAACCTGCTCGTGATCCATCCCTACCGGGGTCAGCACCGCAAGGTCCGCCGGGACGGCGCAGGTGGCGTCGTGGGTCCCGCCCAGTCCCGCCTCCAGC
>Ga0180017_100553_pt1 | contig 11801 bp, 11 predicted proteins | sample KR46_S_MetaG_FD_129674 | JGI IMG/M metagenome (GOLD analysis project Ga0180017, IMG submission 129674) | Groundwater microbial communities from the Olkiluoto Island deep subsurface site, Finland - KR46_S_MetaG | ecosystem: Environmental > Aquatic > Deep subsurface > Groundwater | place: Finland...
CCACCGGCGGGTTCGCCCGGCAGCTCGCGGCCATCACCACATGCATAAACAATCTGGCTCCGGACCTGCTCATGCAGGGCCTGTCGGCCGCATATTTCCAGAAACATTCACCAGACAAGATCAGGGAGCAATCATGAGCACCATTACAGGTATTTGGGCCAGGGAAATTTTGGACTCCAGGGGCAACCCCACCGTGGAAGTGGAAGTCACCCTCGAATCCGGGGCTACGGGCCGCGCCGCCGTGCCTTCAGGCGCATCCACGGGCACTCGTGAAGCCCTTGAATTGCGTGACGGCGACGCCGACCGCTATGCAGGCAAGGGCGTGGAACAGGCCGTGCGCAACGTCATGGAAGATATCGCCTCCGAGATCGTGGGCCTTGAGGCCGTGCGTCAGGTGGAAGTGGACCAGGCCCTCATCGACCTGGACGGCACCGAGAACAAATCCCGCCTGGGCGCCAACGCCATGCTCGGCGTGTCCATGGCTACGGCCAAGGCCGCCGCGGAGTTCCTGGGCCTGCCGCTCTATAAGTACATTGGCGGCATCAACGCCAAGGTCCTGCCCGCGCCCATGATGAACATCATCAACGGCGGGGCCCACGCGGCCAACAATCTCGATATCCAGGAGTTCATGATCCTGCCGCTCGGTGCGACCAGCTTCAAGGAAGCCCTGCGCATGGGGGCCGAGACCTTTCACACCCTGAAGAAGATCCTGCACAAGGACGGCCTGGCCACCTCCGTGGGCGACGAGGGCGGATTTGCCCCCAATTTCGCCAGCCACGAGCAGGCCTTCACGTATATCATGCGGGCCATCGAAGAAGCCGGATACGAGCCCGGCAGCCAGATCGCCCTGGCCATCGACTCCGCCGCCTCGGAATTCTACAAGGACGGCAAGTACCATTTCGTCGGTGAGAACAAGATCCTCACCGCCCGCGAATTGACCGACTATTACGCTGACCTGGCTGGCAAGTTCCCGCTGGTATCCATCGAGGACGGCCTGGCCGAGGCGGACTGGGACGGCTGGGAAGTGCTGTCCGACGTGCTGGGCGATCGCCTGCAGCTGGTCGGCGATGACATCTTCGTCACCAACCCGGCCCTTTTGGCCGACGGCATCATGCGCGGCGTGGGCAACGCCATCCTCATCAAGCTCAATCAGATCGGCACCCTGACCGAGACCATGGACTGCATCGAAATGGCCAAGGAGGCCTCCTACGCCACGGTCATCTCCCACCGCTCCGGCGAGACCGAGGACAGCTTCATCGCCGACCTGTCCGTGGCCGTGAACGCCGGGCAGATCAAGACCGGCTCCCTGTGCCGCTCCGACCGCACGGCCAAGTACAACCAGCTGCTGCGCATCGAGGAAGACCTGGACACCCAGGGCGTCTATTTTGGCCCGGCCATGGCCGCCAACTGGTTCGACGAGGAATAACAACCGTTTGGGCGCGCTTCGGCGCGCCTTTTTTTTATCTTGAGCCGAGGACAACATGCATATCATCGACGGAAAAAAGACGGCCGCCACTATCCGTCAGGAACTCAAAGATCAGGTCGCGGCGCTGACGGCCAGACATGGCCGCGCGCCCGGTCTGGCAGTGATCCTGGTCGGCGGCGACCCCGCTTCGCAGGTCTATGTCCGCAACAAGGAGAGGGCCTGCGAGGACGTGGGCATCATCTCCAAGGGCTTTCGCCTGCCGGATGACATCCCCCAGGCCCAGCTCGAAGACACGATCATGTATCTGAACAGCGACCCCGCCATTGACGGGCTGCTGCTGCAGCTGCCCCTGCCCAAGGGCCTCGACAGCCAGCGCTGCCTCGACCTGATCAGCCCTTCCAAGGACGTGGATGGCTTCCATCCGGTGAACATGGGGCGTCTGGCCTTGGGCCTGCCTTGCCTGCGCTCCTGCACCCCCGCCGGGATCATGACGCTCTTGGAGCGCCACGGCATCGAAGTGGCCGGAAAGAAGGCCGTGGTCATCGGGCGCAGCAACATTGTAGGCAAGCCCCTGGCGCTGATGCTCCTGCAGAAGAACGCCACAGTCACGGTCTGCCACTCCCGGACCCAGAATATCGCCGAGGAGGTGCGCAGCGCGGACATCATCCTGGCCGCTGTGGGCATTCCCAGATTCGTGACCCGCGACATGGTCAAACCCGGGGCCGTGGTCATCGACGTTGGCATCAACAGGACCGAAGCGGGCCTGGTCGGGGACTGCGATTTTGAGGGACTGCGGGATGTGGCCTCGGCCATGACCCCGGTGCCCGGCGGAGTGGGGCCCATGACCATCGCCCAGCTCCTGGTCAACACTCTTGAAGCCTACGTCGATCACGTGGGGTAGATGCGCCAAAAGCAAAGGGGCCGTTTGACGACCCCTTTCACGAATTATCTCAAGGTTTTCCAGCACATCTCATTCGATTATGATCCCCGCATAGCCCACCACCCGCGACATGTCCCCGTTCACTTCGCCCGAAGTGGCGTAAGCCACCAGATCCGCTTTTTTGGCGCCCAGGATGTTCGCCAGGTGCAGGCCGAGGGTCATGGGCAGCACCCCGCACATGGAAATGTTTTCCGTCTTCACCGTGCCGTATAAGCCCATGGGGTCCAGGGCCAGGACGCGGTCGATGGCGTGCTGGTCGATGGCGCGGGTCTTCTCCTCGGACGCGAAATGATTCATGTCCGAGCTGACCACGATGGAGACTTCGCGGCCCAGGGCGGCGAGCACTTCAGCGATCTTGGAAGCCGCGCCTCCGAGCTTGTGCGGCCGGGGATCGCCCACGGCGATGGGCACGATGCGCATTGCGGGGTTTTTGGCCCACAGGAAGGGTAGAATTACTTCCAGGGAGTGTTCCTGCAGGTGCGCGGCGCGGTCGGCGCTCAGGGCCGGTTCGGCCGTAAGCAGTGCAGCGGCCAGTTCGGTGTCCACCTCCAGGGCCGCGCCGGGCAGCAGCCACTTGCCGTCCGGCCACAAGGCCAGGGGCACGCCCATGCCGGTATGATTGGGTCCAAGCAGCAGCACCGTGTCGGTCAGCTTGGCCCGGGCCAGGGTTTGGCCCGCCACGCCTCCGGAAAACACGTGGCCGGCATGGGGGACCATGACCAGCCTGCTGAGGTTTTCATTTTCCGTTTCCCCGCGCATGCACGCCTGTACGGTTGCCAGCCACTGGTCTTGACGCCCTGCGTAAAACTGACCCGCGACAACGGGCTCGCGATCAAAACTCATGTCTGCCTCCTAGCGAAATTTTTGTACTTCCCGTTCTATCCGTGTCCCCTCCAGTTCAGCGGCAGCCATACGACCATGCAGAGAGTTTGGGAAGAGTTCCTTGAGGCGATTCAGACTTTCCCGCCATTTGCGTGTATCGGAATTGCTTTTGAAAAGGAGTGCTTTGCGAAATGTATGCGCGGGCCAATCCGGATCGCTTTCGGTCACATATTCATCATACTCCAGCGTCCAGGCCAGCGCGTCCTGGAATCGCCCGCTTCTTTCCGCGGCCTGCGCAAGCAGTTCCAGTGTCTCTTTGAGTTTGGGAATGTCGCTCTCATCCTTGCGCAACAGCGACAGGGCTTCCTGGCCCAGGATGGCGGCTTGCTCCAGTCTGCCTGCGGCCAGCGCCTCGCGCCCCAGGAAATAATGGGCGTATCCGCGTTGCGTGTCGGTCAGGTCCATATCGGTGACCAGTTTGGCCCACAGCGGCCTGGCCTTTTCGGATTGATCCAGTTTTTCGTGGGCCAGGGCTGTGGCATAGTCGAGCTGACGGCGGCGTTCCTGACCCAAGTTCCAGGGCTCGACCCGCTTGTACAGTTCGATAATGTCGGCCCATTGCTGCAACTCCACCAGCATGGCCAGGGTCAGCTCCATGCCCGGTTCGGAAAATTCGCCCTGGGCGATGGACTCGAATACAAAAGGGCGCGCCATTTCCAGGGCCTTTTGCGGTTGACCGGTCTGCATAAATGCCGTGGCGATCATCAGTCGCAGCTTCGGGTCCAGCTCCCGGCCCTGGTACAGGTTTTCGTGATCGGTCCAGTGCTGTGCCGCACCCTCGAAATCCTCTTGTTCCAGGGCATGCGTGATCCAGTCCCGCAGGGCCGTGTCCGCCACTTCCCGAGCCTTGGGCAGCAGTTCGTGCTCGGGATAGTCGGTCTGGAAGCGTTGCGCGTCATTGAGGCTGGCGGCGTAATTCTTGTTCCAGAGATGCCACATGGCCAGTTTGAGTCGTGCCACGGGAGCCAGGGCGCTGTCTGTGTGCTCCAGGATGCTTTGGTATATCTCCTGGGGGTTTGAGGCGGGGCGGCTGAAGACGGGGGCCATGTCTGCAATGGACGGCTGGTCGAGAACGCCTTCCTCGGCGAGGCGCATCTTGGCGATGAGTCCGCCCTCACGGGAAGGATGGGCCGTCGCGGTGCGGTGGTATATTTCACGTGCGGCGTCGAGTTTGTCCTGTTTGAGAAGGATGTCGCCGATGCGGGCCATGGCCACATCGACGTCTTGAGCATCGGGGACGATATTGGCATAGGCCCAGAAATACTCCTTGGCCCGCTCCAGGTTGTCGCTGAGCATGGCCGCATATCCGGCGGCCATCAGAAAGGACGGATCGCTCAGGTAATACCTGGGCCAGCGCCTTTCGATACTGTCTGCGATTTCGAGGGCCTTGTCGAAATAGCCAAGGGCGGTGAACGCCTTGAGCAGGCCGACGGTGCTCGGCTGTACGGCAAGGCTCATGGGGAAGTTCTGGATGGCGAACTGGAAGTGTTCGGCGGCCCGGACATAGTCTTTTCGCCGCAGGTAGTGCTCACCCCAATAGTAATCGATCATGGCCACCCGGGGGTCATCGGGGTATTTTCTGCGCAAGAGATCGAAGTAGCCCTTGGCCTCGGGCACATTGCCAACGAAAATGTGCAGATAACCCATGCGCGAGAGGGCCTCGGCCACGTTGCGCGAGGTGGGGTTCGAATTTTTGGCCGCTTCGTATGCTTCAAGGACCGGCAGGAAATTGCCTTCAAGGTCGCCCAGGTTCTCTTTCATGGTGATGTCGGCCAGAGTGTAGAGCAGTTCTTCACTGAGCGATTCGGAAATCTTGGGGTGCCGCATCATGCTCTTTACGGCCGTGCGCGCCGACTTGAAATCCTCGGCGATCAGAGCGCTCTGGGCCGCGGCGTACAGCTCTTCGAGTTCGGCGTAGCCCTCGTCGTCGTTTTGCGTTGCGTTATCGGCCGGGTCTGTGAGGTTTCCTGCGGTCGATTCCGGTTCGGCCGGGGCCAAAGCATCCGCAACATCGGGCGGGAGCGGATCATCGGTGACGACACTTGACGGAGCAAGGGTCTGGGGCGTGTCGGTCGTCACGTTGCCGGCCGGTTCCGCTGCTGCCGGGACATCTCCTTCCGCCAGCCCGGATTCGGTGGGGCTCTTCTCTATGGCATCGCCCGACTGTAGGGCCAGAGACGCTTCCGGCGTTTCGCTTTTCGGCTGCGGCGTGGATGGCGTTGCATTTTGTACGGCAGCGGTCGCCTCGGCAAGGGAAGCATTGGCTGGGATCTGCTCAGCACCGGCGTTATCCAGGGTCTCGTCGCGCGAAATTGCGTTGCGGTCCTGTCCGGGCGCTGTCGCCAGCCGGTCGATGGGCAGACGCAACACCGATGGCGAGGGCTCGTCTTCAGCGTCAGCCATCCCTTCAACCTGCCCGGGTCGCTGTATCTTGCTGCGCACGGCCGCAAGCCCCGAAAGGGATGGTTCTTCTTCCAGGTTGAACTGCTTGAGTCCATTGGCCATGGCGGGATCTTCCGGTTCCTGCGCGGCCGAATCCGGTGTCGTGGAGTTTTGCGGCGGCAGACCAGTGTCGTCTCCCGTCTTCGCCGGAGGTTCCGAATTTTCGGGCGTGGCGCTTACCGGCTCATCCGTAGAGTTTCCGTCTGCGAGGATGCCTGTCGCGTTGTCGCCCTGGTTGATATCCGTTGCGTTGCTGTCCGGGCTGTCGGGCTGCTCCTGCTGTTTAGCGGCCTCGTCTTCGGGTTCATCCGATGGGGGCGGGAACAATTCGATGCTCAGTTCCTTGCGCCCGGGATTGGTGGAGAAGGAAAAAATGAAATCGCCGGAGCGCGTCTGGATGAAAACGCCGTCCGGGCTGATGGAAATCTCTTTGAGGATTTCGGATGAAGAGAAATCGGGGATTATCGGCTTGCGTTCGCGCTGCCAGAAACTCCAGGGGATGGGAATCTGGATCTGGGTCAGGCCCCTCTGTCTGGGCTCAGCCGTGGGCAGGGAAGACTCGAATCTGAAAATGAGCTCTTCGCCCTCCGGCAGCGTGTTCCACGTCAGCGTGGCGCCATGGGCGGCATGGAGAGGTATAAGGCCCAGGATGGCCGCAAGAAGCCAGATCAGGCTGGCAAAGAGAGGTGTGCGCACGGGCTGCTATTAGCAAGAATTGGGCACATTGTCATAACATATTCCTTTTCTTTAGTTTTTCTATAAGGGTGGTTCGCTTGATGCCCAAAACTTCGGCGGCCTTGTTTTTGACTCCGTCCACTTCGCCGAGGGCTTCGGTCAGCAGACGCTCCTCAACCTGATCCAGAAAATCCTTCAGGCCCAGCTGCTGCTCCCGCAGGTCCTTGAGCTCTGGCCAGCGGAAGCTGGCGTCCAGCGCCACCACAGGGCGCTTGGGTACCTCGACGCCGGTTTCGCGCAAAATCTTGTCCGGAAGGTCGAAGATGGCGATGCGCTCACCTTCGCACAGGATGGACATGCGCTCCATGAAGTTTTCCAGTTCGCGCACGTTGCCGGGCCAGGAATAGCGGGCCAGTATATCGCGGGCGTCCTCGGCCATTTCCAGTACGCACTGCCGACGACCAGTGCAGAAATGCCGCAGGAAGTAGCGGGCCAGCACCAGCACATCGTCGCCGCGTTCGCGCAGGGGGGGCAGGTTGAGGGGGATGACGTTCAATCTGTAGAAAAGATCTTCGCGGAACGCGCCCTTGCGCACCTCTTCATCCAGATCCCGGTTGGTGGCCGCGACCACGCGCACGTCGGTCTTGATGGTCTTGCCGCCGCCGACCCGCTCAAACTCCCGCTCCTGCAGCACGCGCAGGATCTTGACCTGCAGGGACAGCTCCATCTCGCCGATTTCATCCAGAAATACCGTACCGCCATGGGCCATTTCAAAACGGCCGATCTTGGTGCGGATGGCGTGGGTGAAGGCCCCCTTCTCGTGCCCGAAAAGCTCTGACTCAAGCAGTTCGCGCGGGATGGCGCCGCAGTTGATGGGCACGAAGGGTTTGTCCGCCCGCGTGCTGTTGCGATGCAGGGCGCGGACCAGAAGCTCCTTGCCGGTGCCCGATTCTCCCGTGACCAGGACCGTGCTGTCCGAGGGGGCAACCTTGGCCAGGATCCGAAATACCTCTTGCAAGGCAGAACTCTTTCCAATTATTCCACAGGTATCAAATGACATGGCCTCTCCTGAAGGGGAATTGGCTTGAACTCTGTTCCGATACTGCCTAACTGTCAAGATTATGACAGAAAAGCAACTCCAAAAATGCAGCATCTCTTGAAATTTCCCTGCGGGAGCCTTGGCGCCATCTTTGTCGCCCGCGAAAAGCGCTTTCTGGTCCACGTGCTCGTGGACGGGAGGCCCGTGACCGTACACACCAACAACTCCGGGTCTATGCTCGGCCTGCTGCGGCCCGGCATGGACGTGTTCATCTCCCCCGCCTGCTCCCCGAAGCGCAAGCTGCCATACACACTGGAGCTGGTTCGCCCTTGCGGGGAATGGATCGGGGTCAACACCTCGACCCCCAACCGGCTGCTCAAAAGGATTTGGGAAACAGGTGCCAGCCCTGAAGTTTCAGGTTATACCCACTTCCTGTCCGAGGCCGTGCATGGGGATTCACGTCTTGACGCCAAGTTGTACGGACCGCGTGGTGAACTGTGGATCGAGGCCAAGAACGTGACCATGGTCGAGGATCAGGTGGCCTGTTTTCCCGACGCGGTGACCACGCGCGGACAGAAGCACCTGCTCGAACTCATGAGCCTGGCCCAAAGCGGCGTGCGTGTAGGCGTCTTTCTGGCGGTGCAGCGCCCGGAGGGGAGGTGTTTCGGTCCGGCGGATTTCATCGACCCCCGCTTTGCCCAGCTTTTCTGGATGGCCGTGGACCGGGGCGTGGAGTTTTGGCCCCATGTGGTGCATGCAGGCCCCGAAGGCATCGCTCTCGGGCCACGGCTGCCACTTGTTTCAAGAAATTCAACCCAATCCGGATAATCACGCATGAAAGACCAGCTTGTTCGCGTCATCTCAAACGAGGCCAATGTGCGCGCCATGGCCTGCCTGACCACGGAAACGGTGGCCGAGGCCTGCGCACGTCACGCCACCCTGCCCACCGCTTCCGTGGCTCTGGGCCGCGCCATGACCGGGGCCGTGCTCCTGGGCGCGCTGCTCAAGGGGCGACAGCGCGTGGCCCTCAAGTTCGAGGGGAACGGTCCGCTGGGCAAAATCGTGGTCGAGGCCGACCCCATGTGCCTTGTGCATGGCTACGTGGGCAACCCCGCCGTGGACCTGCCGCTCAGGGATGGCCGCTACGATATCCCTGGCGCTCTGGGGCGGGCCGGCCTTTTGACCGTGACCAAGGACTTGCAGCTCAAGTCGACCTATCAGGGCATCGTCAATCTCGTGTCCAGCGAAATCGCCGAGGATATCGCCTACTACCTCACGGACTCGGAACAGACACCCTCGGCCATGGGTCTGACCACCATCCCAGATGAGCGGGGCGGCATCGCCGTGGCCGGAGGGTTTTTGATCCAGTCTCTGCCCCCGGCCAATGACGAGGCCCTGAACGCCCTGATGCAGCGGCTCGGGTCCATGCCCCCGCTGGCCAAGCTCCTTCTCGACGGCGCTACTCCCAAAGAGGTCCTGGACCGCATTTTCGGCGACATCCCCTTCGAAATCCTCGGCCATCAGGACGTGGCCTTCCACTGCAGTTGTACTCGCGACCGCATCGAGCAGGCGCTCATCACGCTCGGCGTGGATGAAATCAAGAGCCTCGCCGAGCAGAGCGAAGACACCGTCATCACCTGCGAATTCTGCCGGGAGCCCTACGCCTTCAATTCGGACGACCTGCGTCGGTTGGCCGACGAGCGGCATTAGAAGAAATGCCTCCGGCGGGCAGGGAGCGCGCCCCCTGCACCCCGTTCAGGCGGGCTGATTTCATGGTAATGGGATTCATGCCTTTGACTAGTGGCGGTCAACGGAAAAAGGCCGTCCTCCTTGCGGAAAGCGGCCTCTGTGTCTTCTTCCCAAAAAAAATCAGACCATCATGTTGATGATCACGCCGGTCATGTCCAGCTGAGTATGCAGGGCGGCCGCGTTGGCGGCCAAGGCGTGCTCGTTTTCGATCATCTGTACCATTTCTGTGGTCAGGTCCGTGTTCGAGCCTTCGACCAGCATTTCCTCGTAGCGACGTCCCTCGTCGGTTTCGACGTACTCTCCGCCCTGCACGAGCGGCCCGGCGGAGGTGTTCTCATAGACGTCCTGAACCTGCACGCCACGGCCATTCGGGCCGGTCTCAAATTCCACCCGGCTGGAATGAAATCCATTCGTGTTCATATTGGCGACGTTGTTGGCCGCGACCTGTTGGGAAAAACTGATGGCCTGCATGGCCTGGACATTTTCCATCATGGTGCACCTCCGCTCATTCTTTTAATCTAACGCGGGCAGGACTTCCGTCAAGGGTTGTGTGTGCGGTGTCCGCGCCTTGGTCCATCTGGTCGATGCAGGCGTAGGCGCTGTGGTTGTGGATGGACTCGAAGGATTCGACCTCGACCCGAAATCCCCGCGCCTTGGGGTGCGCCGCAAGCTTGGCCGCCGCGGCCCGAACCACGTCCTCGACAAAGGTCGGGGCGGCGAAGGCCGCTTCGGTGACGAATTTTTCGTCCTCGCGCTTCAAAAGGGCGTAGACCGGGGAAGAGCCGGACTCCTGGGCGATGGCGATGAGGTCCTCCAGCCAGAGCATGCCCAGGCACTGCGCCTCGATGCGCACCATGGCGCGCTGGCTGTGGGCTCCCTCTTTTGAGATGGCCTTGGAGCAGGGACACACGGTCATGACCGGCACCTCCACGCCAAGGATCAGACTGAACTCGCCGCCTTGCAGCACTCCGCGCAGAAAGCAGGCGTAATCCATGAGCGCCGGGCTGCCTGTGACCGGGGCGCGCTGCTCCAGAAAATAGGTGAACTGAAAGCACAGGTGGGCGCTCTGGGCCTCCAGGCGGTCGCGCAGGTCGCGTAGCAGGTTTCTGCAGCTGTCCGCATCCAGGGTCGTGTCCATGTCGCGCAGGGCTTCTAAAAACCTGCTCATGTGCGTGCCCTTGAACTGGGCCGGAAGGTCCACGCTCAAATCCACCCGTGCCACGGTCTGCTGGCGTCCCTTGGCCCGGTCACGCACCGTCAGGGGGATGGACAGGTGTTTGACCCCCACGCGGTCGATAGGCAGGGCCACCTCAGCCGGGCCGCTTTGTACGTCGCGCATCAGGACAGATCCTGCCCGGTGGTGGCCAGGTTCAGCTTGCCGTGCTTGACGCCCTTGGTGGAGATGAGTCGCTCGGCCGTGGCCTTTATGTCCTGGCCCGACCCTCGCAGAATGAGCACTTCCATGCAGTTGTGATGGTCAAGGTGAATGTGCAGGGAGGAATGGATGACATCGAGGGACGAATGCTGGATCTCGGTCATCTTCTGTGCCAGGTCCGAATGGTGATGGTCGAAGACAAGGGTCAGGGTGCCGACCATTTCCTTGTTCAGGTCTTCCCATTCCTTTTGCACCAGAGTGTTGCGAATGAGGTCGCGGATGGCCTCGGAGCGCGTCTGATAACAGCGCTCCTCGCACAGTGCGTCGAATTTCTCCAGCAGATCGGAGTCAAGGGACACTCCAAAGCGAATAGTCTGGCCCATTATTCCTCCTTACTTCACTAAAGGTCGGGAAAGTTCCCACACGTTGACCGTCATGCGCGCCTGGTCGAAGGTGACCACTTCCTGCCCCTGATTTCTGACCCGCCAGCCCCTGCGGGTAAACCTGTCCCACACGGTGCTGGACACGGTCCGCTCGGGATCGCCGAACCAGACCCTGCCGCCCGGAGCCAGGCAGTGTCGTAACAGGATTTCCAGGGGGTCGAAAAAGCGTTGCTCGTAAAAAATGTCGCCGCCCCAAATGCGCTCGAAGCAGGCGGGTGCGAAGCCTGGCCTGTTCCAGTCCATGCACAGCCACAGCGGCTGGGGCACGGCGTTGAGTCGCGCGTTTCTGGCGGCAAAATACAGGGCGTCGCGCTCGTAGTCCATCCCCGTCACGCGCGCGCCGAGATTCGCCGCCACCAGCGCCGAAAGGCCAAGGCCGCAGCCAAGATCCAGGCACCGTCGTCCGGCCAGGTCCTGCCGGGACAGCCAGTCGCACAGGGCCAGGGTGGCTGGCCACAGTTCTACCCAATAGGGGATGTGCTCTTCCGCCTTCGGGTCGTCCTCGTCCATGGACTGCCAGAGGGATTCCAGATCGGCCGGGCGCTCCAGGGTCCAGGTTCGGCCAGCGGCCTGCACGGTGAAACGCTGACAGGAACGCAGGTGCTCAGTGGTCGGCATCGGGCCTCATGCCAGCCATCATCTGGCCGATATGGTCCACGCGCTCCCGGTCGCCTGTGGGGAAGGTGTCCACGATCGCTCCACCATACATGACGGCGATGCGGTCGGCCAGGGCCAGGGCTTCGGACAGGTCGCCGGTGACAAGCAGGATGCCTGCTTCTTCACGCGCTGCCAGCAGCGTGGTCCAGACCTCTTCGATGGCCGAAACGTCC
>Ga0180017_100557_pt1 | contig 11679 bp, 22 predicted proteins | sample KR46_S_MetaG_FD_129674 | JGI IMG/M metagenome (GOLD analysis project Ga0180017, IMG submission 129674) | Groundwater microbial communities from the Olkiluoto Island deep subsurface site, Finland - KR46_S_MetaG | ecosystem: Environmental > Aquatic > Deep subsurface > Groundwater | place: Finland...
GTTCCTCGCGCTCGCCCCTGTGGCGCGGCGGTGCGGTCCTGTTTGGCCCGCAGCCCCGCGACTACTCGTTCAAAGTCAACAAGAAGATCCGCAAGCTGGCCCTGCAGATGGCTCTGTCCTCCCGTGTCGCCGAAGACAAGGTGACGGTGGTCAAGTCCATCGATCTCGCCGAGATCAAGACCAAGGCCTTTGCGGCTGTTGTCGAGAAGCTCGGACTCGGCAAGACCCTGATCGTCTTAAAGGACGCCGACCTCAACCTGGCCCTTTCCGCCAGGAACGTGCCCGGCATCAAGGTCATCGAGGCCGACAAGCTGAATGTTTACGACGTGCTGCTGTATCCCGAACTGGTGATGTTCGAGGCCGCCGCCCAAGACGTTCAAGAGAGGTTGAAATAGTCATGGATTATTCCAAGATTTTGCTCAAGCCCGTTGTCTCCGAGAAGGCCAACGAAGCCAAGGAGCAGTCCAATCACGTCTCTTTTTACGTCCACCCCGATTCCAACAAGATCGAGGTGAAGAAGGCCGTCGAGGCAGCCTTTGGCGTCAAAGTCGAGTCTGTGAACATCGTCAGAAAACAAGCCATGCCGCGCAAGAAGTTTGGCCGCGTCACCGGGCGTATCCCCGGTTACAAGAAGGCCTACGTCAAGCTTGCCGCTGGCGACAAGATCGAAATCTTCGAGGGAGTGTAACTCATGGCAACCCGTAAGCTGAAGCCTACTTCTCCGGGCCGCCGGTTCCAGACGATCTCCGATTTCGCGGAGATCACCCGGACCACTCCCGAGAAGTCGCTGACCAAAGGTCTGACCAAGAAGGCTGGCCGCAACAACAATGGTCGTATCACCGCGCGCCGTCGCGGCGGAGGGCACAAGACGCTGTACCGTATCGTTGATTTCAAGCGCAACAAGCTTGGCGTTCCCGCCAAGGTCGCCGAGATCGAGTACGATCCGAACCGCAGCGCCCGCATCGCGCTCCTGCACTACGCGGACGGTGAGAAGCGGTATATCCTGGCTCCCGTGGGCCTCAACCAGGGTGATACCATCCTGGCGGGCGAAGGCGCCGACATCAAGCCCGGCAACGCCATGCAGCTTCAGATGGTGCCCACCGGTACCATCGTGCACAACATCGAGCTGCACCCCGGTCGTGGCGGCCAGTTCTGCCGCGCCGCTGGCACCTATGCCCAGCTCATCGCCAAGGAAGGCAAATACGCCCTGCTGCGTATGCCGTCCGGCGAAGTGCGCAAGGTGCTGGCCGCATGCTGCGCCACGGTCGGTCAGGTCGGCAACATTCATCACGAGAATATCAAGATCGGCAAGGCTGGCCGCAATCGCTGGCTTGGCCGTCGTCCGAAGGTCCGTGGTGTGGCCATGAACCCCGTCGATCACCCGCTGGGTGGTGGCGAGGGCCGCAGTTCAGGCGGACGCCATCCGGTGTCCCCGTGGGGTGTCCCGGCCAAGGGTTACAAGACCCGCAACAAGAAGAAGGCTTCTGCGAAGCTTATCGTCAAACGCCGCGGACAGAAGTAGGAGTATAAGTAATGCCAAGATCTCTTAAGAAGGGCCCGTTTCTCGACGGCCACCTGATAAAGAAAGTCCAAGTGGCTGGCGAAAATCAGGATCGCCGCGTGATCAAGACCTGGTCGCGCCGCTCCACGATCATCCCCGAGATGGTCGGCATGACCTTCGCCGTCCACAATGGCCGCAAGTTCATCCCGGTGTTCGTGACCGAGAATATGGTCGGCCACAAACTCGGCGAGTTCTCGCCCACCCGCACCTACTTCGGCCATGCCGCCGACAAGAAGAAGTAGGGGGAGACCATAATGGAAGCCAAAGCAGTCGCCAAATACATTCGCGTGTCTCCGCGCAAGACCCGCATCGTTGCCGAGAACATCAAGGGCAAGGGCGTCGAGGATGCCCTGAACATTCTGAGGTTCACCCCGAAGAAGGCCGCCAAGATCCTCAGCAAGGTGCTCTTCTCCGCTATTTCCAATGCGGAGCAGATGCCCGGAGTGGACGTGGACTCCCTGATCGTCGATACGGTCATGGTCAATGAAGGACCGAGCTGGAAACGTATCCAGCCGCGCGCCATGGGCCGCGCCTACCGCATCAGGAAGCGCACGAGCCATATTACCATCGTAGTGAAGGAAATGTAGTTATGGGACAGAAAGTACATCCTTACGGTTTTCGTCTGGGGTATAACAAGAACTGGCTGTCCCGCTGGTACAGCAAAAAGGATTATCCTGCCTTTGTTCTGCAGGACGATCAGATTCGCAAGTTCGTCAAGAAAAAGCTCTTTCAGGCCGGCATTGCGCGGCTTGAGATCGAGCGCGCCGGCGGAAAGATCCGTCTGATCATCCACACTGCGCGTCCGGGAATTGTCATCGGTCGCAAAGGTGTAGAGATAGAGAAGTTGCGTGATGAATTGCGCAACAAGTATCAAACTGAATTCACCATTGAGGTCAACGAGATCCGTCGACCGGAGGTTGAAGCTCAGCTCGTAGCTGAGAGTATTGCCCAGCAGCTCGAACGCAGAATTGCCTTCCGCCGTGCCATGAAGCGTACGGTGGGCCTTGCCAGGAAATTCGGCGCCGAGGGTATCAAAGTCGCGTGTGCAGGCCGCCTTGCCGGGGCCGAAATCGCGCGTGGCGAATGGTACCGTGATGGGCGTGTGCCGCTGCACACTCTTCGTGCCGACATCGACTACGGTTTTGCCGAGGCTCACACGACCTACGGCGTCATCGGTGTCAAGGTCTGGATCTTCAAGGGTGAGATTCTGGACAAAGAGGTGGAACAGTAATGCTTGCTCCAAAAAGAGTGAAATTCAGAAAGCGGCAGAAGTGCCGCAACAGAGGCAAGGCCCAACGGGGTAACAGTGTGTCCTTCGGCGATATCGGGCTGAAGGCATTGGAGCACGGAAAGATCACCAGCCAGCAGATTGAATCCGCTCGTGTCGCCATCATGCGTCACATCAAGCGCGGTGGTAAGGTCTGGATACGCATCTTCCCGGATGTCCCCGTCACCTCCAAGCCCGCGGAAGTCCGCATGGGCAAGGGTAAAGGCGCCCCCGACGGTTGGGTTGCGCCGGTGAGACCGGGCCGTATCATGTACGAAGTCAAAGGCGTCGACATCGCACTGGCCAAGGAGGCTCTCAAGCGCGCTTCCTACAAGCTGCCGATCAAGACGTGCATCGTTGTGAAGGAGGGTCTGTAAGATGACTTCCAAGGAACTTCGTGAACTGAATGACGCCAAGCTGACCGAAAAGCTGACCGAATCCCGCAAGGATTTGTTCGGCATGCGTTTCAAGCACGCCACCGCGCAGCTTGAGAACACCCGGCAGCTGAGCGGCGTCAAAAAGACCATCGCGCGTATCCTGACTATCCAGCAGGAACGACAGGGAGCGTAAACAATGGCTGAGTTCAAACACACAGGCAACAGGCGAGTGCTTACCGGCCTGGTCGTTTCCGACAAGGGAGACAAGACCATTGTCGTCCGCGTCGAGACCCTGGTCAAGCATCCGCTGCTGAAGAAGTACATCCGCCGCCGCAAAAAGTTCATGGCCCATGATCCGGCCAACGACTGCGGTGTTGGCGACAAGGTGCAGATTGTCGAATCGAGGCCCATGAGCCGCCGCAAGCGGTGGCACCTGGTTCAGATCCTCGAAAAGGCCGTCTAGGGTTAGGAGGAAATACCATGATACAGGTTGAATCCAACCTCGACGTCGCTGACAATTCCGGGGCCAAAAGGGTCGCGTGCATCAAAGTGCTCGGCGGTTCCAAGCGCCGCTATGCCAGCGTCGGCGATATTATTGTAGTGTCCGTCAAAGAGGTCATGCCCCATTCCAAAGTGAAGAAGGGCGCGGTCATGAAGGCGGTGGTAGTTCGGACCAAGAAGGAAGTCGGTCGTTCCGACGGCTCTTTCATCAAGTTCGACAGCAATTCCGCTGTGCTGCTCAACAACAACGGCGAGCCCGTGGGTACCCGAATTTTCGGACCTGTGGCCCGCGAGCTGCGTGCAGCCGGCTTCATGAAGATCGTTTCCCTCGCTCCCGAGGTCCTGTAAGGGGATATGCAGATGAAGACCAAGATACGTAAAGACGACAAGGTCATGGTCATCGCCGGGAAGGACAAGGGGAAGATCGGCAAGGTGCTCAAGATTCTGCCCAAGAAGGACACCGTCCTGGTTGAGAAAGTCAACATGGTCCAGCGTCACACCAAAGCCAATCCCTATGCCCAGCAGCCCGGCGGGATTATTGAGAAGGAAGCCCCGATCCATGTATCCAATGTGGCTGTGGTGTGCGATGCGTGCACCAAGCCCACGCGGATCGGGTACAAAAAGACCGAAGACGGCAAGAAGATTCGTTTCTGCAAGAAATGCAACGAAATCTTCAAGTAAGGTGTACCTATGACTCGTCTGGAAAAAGTATATGCTGAAAAGGTAGTCCCTGAACTCCTCAAGGAGTTTGGCTACAGTTCCTCCATGGAGATCCCGAAACTCTCGAAGATCTCCCTGAACATCGGCCTGGGTGCGGCGAGCCAGAACAGCAAGCTCATCGAACCCGCCGTGGAAGAGCTGACCGCCATCGCAGGGCAGAAGGCCGTGGTGACCAAGGCCAAGAAGTCCATCGCTCAGTTCAAGTTGCGCGAGGGCATGCCCATCGGTACCCGCGTCACGCTGCGCGGCGACGCCATGTGGGACTTCTATGACAGGCTCGTGAGCTTCGCGCTGCCCCGTGTCCGCGACTTTCGCGGCGTTCCCGACCGCGGTTTCGACGGTCGCGGCAACTTCACCATGGGCATCAAGGAACACACCATATTCCCCGAGCTTGACATCGACAGAGTTGAGTTGGTCAAGGGCATGAACGTGACTGTGTGCACCACCGCCAAGACGGACAAGGAAGGCAAGATGCTTCTCGACCTCCTTGGCATGCCCTTCAAAAAGTAGGAGGACGGAAAGTGGCCAAAACAAGCATACGCGTTAAGGCACGCCGCAAACCCAAGTTCAAGGTTCGCGCATACAATCGGTGCCCGATTTGTGGCCGTCCTCGGGCTTTTTTGAGGCGCTACGGCCTCTGCCGTATCTGCTTCCGCAACAAGGCTCTCGCTGGCGAACTCCCTGGTGTTCGCAAGGCGAGCTGGTAATCAAGGAGAATCGAAATGGCTGTTGTTGATCCTGTAGCCGACATGTTGACCCGCATTCGGAACGCCTACGGCGCGCACCACTCCGGTGTCGTTGTTCCGCTTTCCAAGATGAAAACATCCATTGCGGGTATTTTGAAGCAAGAAGGGTATATCGCCGACTACGCTGTCGAGAACAGGGACATCAGTATTACCCTCAAATACGCAGACGGGAAACCGCTTGTCACTGGCCTGAAAAGGGTCAGCAAGCCCGGTCGCCGCGTATATGTTGGTGCTTCTGACATCCCCCGCGTGCAGAATGGCGTCGGTATTTGTATCGTGTCCACCTCCAAGGGGTTGCTCGAAGGCGCCAAGGCCAAAGAGGCCAACGTCGGCGGCGAACTGCTGTGTGAAATCTGGTAGTGAGGTTCCAAAATGTCTCGTATAGGAAAAAATCCCATCGAAATACCTTCGGGTGTTGAGGTGTCTGTTGGAGCCTCCGAGATCCAGGTCAAGGGTCCCAAAGGAACCTTGAGCACTGCGGTCCATCCGACCGTGGCGTACAAGATCGAGGACGGCAAGGTCGTCGTCAACCGCGTTGACGATTCCCGCGAGGCCCGTGCACAGCACGGCCTGCGCAGGTCATTGCTGGCCAATTGCGTCGAGGGTGTCTCCAAGGGCTTTGAAAAAGGGCTTGAGGTTATCGGCGTCGGCTACAAGGTGTCCGTGCAGGGCCCCAAGGTCGTTTTGAACGTCGGCTTCTCTCATCCGGTCGAGTTCGACCTGCCCGCCGGGATCGAGGGCCGTGTGGAGGGGAGCAAGCTCCTTCTCCAGGGCATCGACAAGCAGCTCCTCGGTGAAGTAGCGGCGCGAATCCGCCGTGTGCGTCCGCCGGAACCCTACAAGGGCAAGGGCATCAAGTATATCGACGAAGTTATCCGCCGCAAGGCTGGTAAGTCCGGCGCGAAGTAGGGGGATGAGCCATGAGTAAAAGCAAAAATGATCAGCGGCTTCTGCGCAAGCCCCGCATCAGGAAAAAAGTCTCCGGTACGCAAGAGCGGCCCCGTCTGGTCGTCTTCCGCTCCAACCAGCATCTTTATGCTCAGTTGGTGGATGATGTCACCGGCGCCACTCTCGCCTCGTCCAGCACCCAGGTGCTGAACAGGGCGGGCGAGACACTGAAGGCCAACAAGGACTCCGCAGCCAAGGTGGGCAAGGACATTGCCGCCAAGGCGCTCGAAAAGCAGATCGAGTCCGTTGTCTTCGACCGGAATGGGTATATCTACCACGGCAAGGTCAAAGCTCTTGCCGACGGAGCCCGCGAAGGCGGGCTTAAATTCTAGGCAGCCAGGAAAGTACAATGGAACAAAATGAAAGTGGACTGATCGAAAAAATCGTCTACCTCAATCGCGTCGCCAAGGTTGTCAAAGGTGGCCGCCGTTTCAGCTTTAGCTGCCTGGTGGTCGTCGGTGACGGTGAAGGTGGAGTCGGCTATGGACTGGGCAAGGCCAACGAAGTGCCCGAGGCCATCCGCAAGGCATCCGAGCGGGCCAGGAAGAACATGATTACCGTTCCGCTGCTGGACGGCACCCTGCCTTACGAGGTTCTGGGCCGTTACGGAGCTGGCCGCGTCATGCTCAAACCCGCCAGCCGCGGTACCGGTATCATTGCCGGCGGCCCGGTTCGCGCCATCATGGAGGCAGTTGGTGTCCACGATATCCTGACCAAGGCCATCGGCACCAACAATCCGCACAACGTGCTGCGTGCCACTATCGCCGGTCTTGAGTCCCTGCGTAGCGCCGAGAGTGTTTCCGCCATGCGCGGCGTCTTGGTGTCCACGCCGAGAAAGTAAAGGAGATCGACGTGTTGAAAGTTAAATTGATCAAAAGCAGAATCGCGGTCAAGCCCAGCTTGGTCAAGACCCTTGATTCCCTGGGCCTGCGCAGGATCCGGCAGGAAAAGACCCATGAGGACAATCCGGTCATCAGGGGTATGATCTATAAGGTGAGACACCTGGTGGAGGTAACCGAGTCATGAGACTTCATGAACTGTATCCGTTCCCGGAAGAGAGAAAGAACCGCAAGCGCTTAGGCCGCGGCTCCGGCTCCGGCACCGGCAAGACCGCCGGCAAGGGCCACAAGGGTCAGAACGCCCGTTCGGGCGGCGGCGTGCGCCCCGGCTTCGAGGGCGGTCAGATGCCCCTTGCCCGGCGCCTGCCCAAGCGCGGTTTCAAGAACCTTTTCCGCGAGGAATATGAAGTCGTCAACATTGGCCGTTTGCTGGCCATGTTCGACGGCAAGGACGAGATCACCCTGGCCGACATGTACGAGCGCGGCGTCGTCAAGAACGGCGCGGCAGTCAAGATCCTGGCCACGGGCGAGGTCGACAAGGCCGTGACCGTCGAAGCGCACCGCTTCAGCGCGTCCGCAGCAGAAAAGATTGCCAAGGCCGGCGGCAACGCCAAGGCCGTCGAGGCATAACTCATAGACTATCGGAAGGGTTATTGTGGCGATGTCAGGAGTTGAGAACCTTGCCCGGGTGCCAGAGCTGAAGAAAAAGCTGCTCTGGACGTTCGCTTTGCTTGCTGTCTACCGGATGGGCATTCACATCCCGATTCCCGGCGTCGACAGTGCGGCGTTGGCGGATTTTTTCGCCAATGCGCAGAATACCCTCTTCGGAATATTCGACATGTTCTCGGGCGGCGGGCTTTCCAATATGTCCATCTTCGCCCTGGGGATCATGCCGTACATCTCGGCTTCGATCATCCTCCAGCTTCTGACAGTCGTTTCGCCCGAGCTGAAACGACTGCAGAAGGAGGAGGGCGAGGCTGGGCGCAAGAAGATCACCCAGTACACCCGGTATCTGACCGTGCTCATCACCGTGGTGCAGGGCTTTGCCATCGCCGCCGGACTTGAGAGCGCGTCCAGCCCCACCGGGGCGCCCATGGTGCTGATTCCCGGCATTGGCTTCAAGCTCATGACCATCCTCACCCTGACCGCCGGCACCGTCTTCTTGATGTGGCTTGGTGAGCAGATGACCGAGAAGGGCATCGGCAACGGCATCTCCATGATCATCTATGCCGGTATCGTGGCCGGGCTTCCCGCCGCTGCCATCAACACCGTGCAGTTGATGACCCTTGGCGAGATCTCGCTGTTCATCCTCCTGTTCATCCTGGTCTTCATGGTGGCCACCCTGGGCTTCATCGTCTTCATGGAGCGCGGCCAGCGCAGGATACCCATCCACTACGCCAAGCGGCAGATGGGGCGCAGGATGTTCGGCGGACAGACCACACATCTGCCGCTCAAGATCAACACCGCGGGCGTCATTCCGCCGATCTTCGCGTCGTCCATTCTGATGTTCCCGGCCACGCTGGCGCAGTTTTCCAGCGTGCAGTGGCTCCAGGACTTCTCGTCCTTTCTGAGCCCGGATTCCATAATCTACAACCTGCTGTTCATCGGCATCATCATCTTCTTCTGCTACTTCTACACGGCGATCATGTTCGATCCCAAGGGAATAGCGGAGAACATCCAGAAGCAGGGCGGCTTCATCCCGGGCATCCGTCCGGGCGCGCGCACCCGCGAGTACATCGACAAGGTGCTGGCCCGCATCACCCTGTGGGGCGCCTTCTATGTGTCCGCGGTCTGCGTTCTGCCGATGCTGCTGATCTCGAACTTCGGCGTGCCCTTCTACTTCGGCGGCACCTCGCTGCTGATCGTGGTCGGTGTGGCCATGGACTTCATGGGGCGGATCGAGTCCTATCTGATTTCGCGTCAGTACGAGGGCTTGCTCGGCAAGGCTGGCAAGGGAAGATAGTCTTGAAGAAATTCAGGGGAATCTTCCTCAAGAATGAGAAGGAGATTGGCCTCATGCGCGAGGCCAATCGCATTGTCTCCCTGATTCTCGACGAGTTGGGAGAGAACGTCAAACCAGGCGTTCCGACCATGCTCTTCGAGGAGATATGCCGGGCCAGGTGCGAAGAGCACGGGGTTCGCCCGGCGTTCCTGGGCTATCAGGGATTCCCCTTTGCCCTGTGTTGTTCTGTGAATGAGGAGATCGTACACGGCTTTCCCTCGCGGGAGCGCATCCTGGTCGAAGGCGACATAGTCAGCTTCGACATGGGCGTGGTGTACGAGGGTTTTTTCGGGGATTCCGCCCGCACCTGCGCGGTGGGGACTGTCTCCGCAGAGGCCAGAAAGCTCATGGACATAACCCGTGAGTCGCTTAACATAGGTATCGAACAGGCCGTGCCTGGCAACAACCTCTATGACATTTCCGCGGCAATCCAGTCATATGTTGAAGGGTTCGGCTTCGGTATAGTCCGTCGATTTGTCGGACACGGGATCGGAAGCCATCTCCATGAGAAGCCCGAGATCCCCAACTTCGTCCCCAAGGGCATGGCCGGTATCCCTCTCAAAGCCGGCATGGTGCTCGCCATTGAGCCGATGGTCACAGTTGGGAGCCACGAAGTTGAAGTCCTTGAGGACAAATGGACCGCGGTGACCAAGGACAGGAAGCTGTCCGCGCATTTCGAGCACACCGTGGCCATCACCTCCGATGGACCCAGGATCCTGAGTTTGTCCGACTAGCCTTTAAGGGGTGTGATTCGGGCTTGCTCTTTATATCGAAACGCTGTATTAATCGCAGCTTCGTTTTCAATGGCCAGCCCCCACTGGGGCTTAGGCATTATGTTTATTAAGACAGTCTGGAGTCGGTCATGAAAGTCAGACCTTCTGTTAAGAAAATGTGTTCCAAGTGCAAAATCATCAGGCGCAACGGCGTGCTTCGGGTCATTTGTGAGAATCCCCGGCACAAGCAGCGTCAAGGATAAAGGGTAATAACTATGGCACGTATAGCTGGTGTTGATCTGCCGAGAAACAAGCGCATGGACATTGCGCTGACATACATTTACGGCATCGGCCGGACCATGGCCCTGCAGATTCTCGATACCGTCAAAGTTGACTGGCAAAAGAACTCTGATGATCTTTCCGCCGACGAAGTCAACGTCATCCGTACCGAGATCGAAAACAACCACAAGGTCGAGGGCGACCTGCGTCGTGATATCACGAGCAACATCAAGCGCTTGATGGACATTGGCAGCTATCGCGGCCTGCGCCATCGTCGCGGTCTTCCCGTTCGCGGGCAGAAAACCAAGACCAACGCCCGTACCCGCAAGGGTCCCCGCCGCTCGGTCATGGGCCGCAAGAAGAAATAGCGCCGGTACGAATGAATATGGCGCGTGCGTCTCTGCGTGAGCCGCAATCGCGTTTTTAATGACTTTTATTCAACGGAGATCAAGGCAATGGCTAAACCCCGTCGATCTGGGAAAAAGAAAGAGAAGAAGATCATTCCCGTTGGCATCGCACACGTCAAAGCCACGTTCAACAACACGATCGTGACTTTCACCGATGTCAAGGGCAATGTCGTCAGCTGGGCTTCTGCAGGCGCTCACTTCAAGGGCTCCCGCAAGTCCACTCCTTTCGCGGCGCAGATGGCCGCGGAATCTGCGGCCAAACGGGCTCAGGATTCCGGCATGCGCACCGTCGGCATTTACGTCAAGGGCCCCGGCTCCGGACGTGAGGCCGCCATGCGCGCCATCAGCAACGCAGGCTTCAAGGTGACCTTCATTCGGGATATCACACCGATTCCCCATAATGGTTGCCGTCCGCCCAAACGCCGCAGGGTCTAATGAAGGAGATGAATCGTGGCTAGATATACTGAAGCAAAATGCAAGCTGTGCCGCCGTGAGGGGACCAAGCTGTTCCTCAAGGGCGATCGCTGCTACACCGATAAATGCGCGTACGAGAAGCGTCCCTACCCTCCGGGACACGCCGGACGCATGCGCCACAAGATGAGCGACTACGCCGTCCAGCTTCGCGAGAAGCAGAAGGTCCGCCGCATGTACGGCATCCTCGAAGGCCAGTTCCGCGCCTACTACGAGCGCGCCGACGGCATGAAGGGCGTGACCGGTCACAACCTGTTGATGCTCCTCGAGCGTCGCCTCGACAACGTGATCTTCCGCCTCGGCTTTGCCAACTCCCGCGACCAGGCCCGCCAGCTGGTGCGTCATGGCATCTTTCAGCTCAATGGCCGCCGGGTGAACGTCCCGTCCATGCAGGTCAAGGCTGAGGATGTCATCCAGGTCCGCGAGGAAGCCCGCAAGATCCCCGTGATCAATGAGGCCCAGGAAGTCATCGCACGCCGTGGCTGCCCCGACTGGCTTGAGTCCGACGGCGCCAACTTCAAGGGCACGGTTAAGGCCATGCCGAGCCGGGACAATATCCAGTTCCCGATCAACGAGCAGCTGATTGTTGAATTGTACTCCAAGTAAATAGGGGACTTCATTCTTATTGAGAACGGCGACAAACTCATCAACACCCGCAACTGGAGTGAACTGGTAAAACCCGAGAAGCTGATGCGCGACGGCAAGTCGAACATCAGATACGGGAAGTTCATTTGCGAACCCCTTGAGCGCGGCTATGCCACCACCATTGGCAACGCCATGCGCCGGGTTCTTCTTTCCTCTATGCAGGGGTGTGCCATTGTTGCCGCCTCCATAGAGGGAGTGCAGCA
>Ga0180017_100559_pt1 | contig 11646 bp, 12 predicted proteins | sample KR46_S_MetaG_FD_129674 | JGI IMG/M metagenome (GOLD analysis project Ga0180017, IMG submission 129674) | Groundwater microbial communities from the Olkiluoto Island deep subsurface site, Finland - KR46_S_MetaG | ecosystem: Environmental > Aquatic > Deep subsurface > Groundwater | place: Finland...
CTTCACGCAGAATGCCGACCATCTGCTCTTCGGAAAATCGTCCCTTTTTCATCAGTTCCCTCGTGGTTGAGGGAGAAACCTATCTCAAGTTTCGACTGGTCTGAAAAGAGCCGAGCAGGTCAGAGGACGAAAATTTTGCCCTAGAAAAGATCAAAGAAATTAGGGTATTAAATAATCGCGCCAACTCGTTAAGATATGCGCTCATAAGATGATGAACGACAAGCTAAAACAACGGAGTCAGGCCGTCCTTTGGTTTTTCTTCCCATCATGAAACCCGGAATTGAACCATAAATCATCATGCTTCATTAAATTCCTTCATTTTTTAAAGCAAGGTGAATATCGCGAGCAAATGAACAAGAGGGCAATTTCATGACTCATGTATTCCCAGAACCAATCACAAATCTTCCAGAAGCTGACATTCCGCTAGATGGAATAACCGCTTATCTTTCACAATCAGATAGCCATCAAATATTATTCATGCAGTTTGAAAAGGACGCTGATCTGCCAGAGCATTCTCATGCCGCGCAGATTGGGATAGTTTTAGAGGGAAATATTGAATTGCTCATTGATGGCACAAGACATCTTTATACAAAAGGTGATCGGTATTACATTCCGGATGGCGTAAAGCATTCTGGCAAAATATACGCCGGATATGCGGATATAACATTTTTCAATGATCCAAATAGATACGCGAAGAAGTGAAGTTCGCAGAACTTACGCCGTCAATAGCCGACAACTTAGACATCGGAGGCTTCTAAATGTGGCACAGCTTCGACAACGGCTCGACAATCGGTCAAACCGGAACCGAGGGCGTCATTCTGCGTGACGAAGTGCACGAACTCGGCGCAAGAATTACGATGGAGCGAAAAGGTGACCGACATTACGCCATAACGTGCGGCATTTACGGATGGTTTTTTGTCTGCACCCATTTTCTTGAATCGGACGACGAAGCAACGTGGCTCCTCATGCGCGAACGACTTGTCGCGATATTGGATATCATTCCATACGAAGATGACCCCGAAGTGGAGAGCAAAATGGATGATGTTACCGATGCTATTACCGAATTTGTTGAGCAGTTCGGATAAGAGATATATAATCTCGTCAGGCATGAATACGATAGTATTTCGATTATGAACCACAAATTTACTGATCAAATATACAATTGAACAAACAAAAACATATAATTTCTCGATAAAAATACACACTAATGCGAATTTTCAACATCAAAGAAGACGGCCGCTTTGAAGAGTTCTCGCAGACCCATTTTCATGCCGATCATGAGGAATCGGTATTGGAGAATTGGCTCGAAAGTAACTCCGACGATATTCTTGAAGACGGAAAACTTCTCATTATCGGCCGACAGGTGACTACAAATCTCGGGAGCATAATTGATCTTCTCGGAATCGATAGAGAAGGAAACACCGTTGTCCTGGAACTGAAGCGTGACAGAACGCCTCGTGACACCCTGGCTCAATCCTTGGAATATGCGTCTTATGTTGAGGAATTGAACACGGATCAACTTGAACAGATTCTTCGGAGATACGTGGGTGACGAGGTACTCACCCTGGCCAGCTATCACAGAAACTACTTTGAACTCGCTCCTGATGAAGCCGTTTCTTTCAACAAGGAACAGCGCATTGTCCTCGTCGGACAGCGAATCACCGGGGAAATACGACAAACATCATCATTCTTGCGCAGAAAAGGCCTGAGAGTCACATGTCTGGAATTTTCATATTTTCAAACGAGCGGCGGCAAGCATCTTCTATCCTATGACATCGTCGTCGGAAAAGAACCGGCAATGACAAAACAAATATCATCCGGAGCCTTGCCTTTTGTCACTCAAGAATCTTTCATGGAGTCTCTGGACAAGAACGGAAAGGACGTATTTTCAGAACTCCTTGATCTTGCAGCAAAGAAATCATTTCCCATACACTGGGGGACGAAAGGCTTTTCCCTGAACGTTGACAAAAACGGCGCACATGTCGCCCTCTGCTACGGGTATCCACCCAGCGCCGTTTACAAACAATCAATCTACACGGCTCTTGTCGGCAGAGGCGGTTTTCTGAGTAAACTGGACGTTTCGGAATCGGAAATAAACGGCCTTTGGCAAGAGGCGCTGGCGACAGGCTTGTTTCAACCGGCAGGTCGCGAACTCAAGGCATTGATAAATCGGAAATTGAGTAACGCAGATATTCAGTCTCTTACTGGCTGGCTGGTGAAAGTAGCCACTGCAATTGAAAGCCATCAACTGAAATGACCTATTCGACTAGGACGACGCAATGTTCTCGATAAAACAGTGTTACGAAGATTATATATTACTTTGGCTACACAATTAACTCGAACAAAAAACATCAATTCAAAATTCATTCAAATATATGGAGTATTATCTAATGACATATGTTAAAAAGTTTTTTTTATTACTAATTATTTTTTTTCTAACATCTACTAAATTCTCTTCAGCTTCTATCGGAAAAAATATATTTCAAAAATCTTCAAAATCCGCTGTATACATTAAAGCCTATGACAATAGCGACACGCTTATTAGTCAAGGATCTGGTTTTTACATTGAAAAAAACAAGATTGTAACAAATTTTCATGAAATAAAAAATTCAACATATTTATTAATATACGACATAAATGGAAAATATACATATTGCAACCAAGTAGAAGCTTTCGATAACAATAAGGATATCGCAATTTTAAAATCAAATGACAAAGCAAATCCTTTAAAAATTAACTACAAATATACTCCCGACATTGGAGACAATATTTTTGTAATAAGCTCTCCTCGTGGATTTAAATTTACAATATCAGACGGAATACTAAGCGGGATTCGAAATATTAATAGCTTAAATCTATATCAAATGACTGCACCAATATCACCCGGAAGCAGTGGAGGCGCTGTACTTGATGAAGAAAATAATGTTATTGGAATAGCTTCAAGTTATTTTAAAGACGGGCAAAATATTAATTTTTCTATTCCTATCACTTATATAAAAGATTTAATCATACGAGGCAAACCAATACTACTGTCTGAAATTGAAGACCCTGAACTAGCATTAGATACAATATTTTTGACAATATTTGACAAAACATACTACGGTATGCCCGAATACGAATTCCTTGATACCTTCCGAGGGTGCAAACATATATCACATGAGCGAAAACAAGGTACAGGATCTGAAACTCTACCTAAGGATTTAAATAGTGAAGAAGTGTCACATGGAGTAGGTTTTTTTGAAGCGCTAGACGAAATAATTGGCCCGCAAAATACTTATAAGATTAATAAAGTAAAAGTTGTTGACATATATTTTGATTTTACTTTCACCTTTAGTGAAAAAGAAAATAACACGCTCACTTTCCTATCTGCAAATTCAGTAAATTCAAAAAATTCAAAATATTGCTACATATCATTGATCGAATACCTCAGTGATAAATTTAAAAAATTCCATAAAATTAGCGAACATGAGAATAATAAAAGACAACAAGAATTAACGAAACAAATTATAAACGAAGAATATAAAAATTTTTTTGTACCTACAAAAGCAAAAATCTTAACAACATCTTGGATAATTTATGACTCATATTTATCAGTTACATTTACAGAGTCTCAAAATAAAGAAAATATTAGGATATCATGGATAAAGAATATATTTGACTGAAGTAAAAAAAATGTAACTTTTTCCAAAAATTACGCCATGAACTACTGGATGAGACTAATACATTGGCTAAGATTAACAAAATCCACAACACGTTTTTCCTGGAGATTAGAAATACAAATAGCCGTCAGCAGCATAAAGGAAGCATATTCGTTGAAATAGATGCAGGAACGATGAATTTAAGTTCATGACGCGCTCTAACACAAGAAAGCTAAAGCACATTTTATGTCGGCGTGGGTTCTATTTCTTCCCATAGGCCGCATCATGATCCGGAGCGATGGTCAGAAAACGCATAAATTCGCCGTCACGGTACGCTGTAGCGCGGCGAGCCTGAGTGATGCGTATTGAATAGAGCGCATCTATGCCTTTAGGTGGTCTTATGCTCGTAATCTTTTCCCACTTCAGACCTGGATCACGGTACACTTGGTTCCACGTCAGCTGACGAACCTTGTTCAGGGTATCAAGAGCTGCGTGGCGTTCCACTTTCTGCAACCTAAGCAGCTGCTCTTGAAAGACCGGGTTGTTGAGGTCGAGGCGGACTCGCCCTTCGCGGCTACTCATCATGTGCCAGCAGCCTGAGCGTTTCTTCAGAATCGGCATCCGATGCAGGATGGGTGACGGACCATGACAAGGCCGTTTGCAGATCAGAAGCCGCCTGCGGCTCATGCAACCAGCGTTCGTTATCCGGAATGACCGTGGCGGTCCGCACAAGCCAAACACCAGGTTCGCGTTCTTCCACCAACACCTGTCTGCCCGCATACTGTTTTCCTAAAGATATCTGGCCGTTAATCCCAACAACTTTAACCTGCGAAGCATGTCCCATAGCTGCCATATAATTCCCCCTTACAATATTCGTGCTGCACGAAATATCTATAATTGTGAACACACTCCCGTCAAGGATCTGCGACCGCAAGAAAAGCCGTCACCTGGTGCGCATGAAGTGCAGTGACGCCCCGGAAGATTTGCGCAAGGCAATAAGCAGCTTTGAGGAAACAGAGCGCATAAACGTTTCAACTAGGCCCGCGAGAAACGCGCTCCCCGAAAAGCCTCCAGACGAAGGATCCCCGCCAAAGCAGGGAGTTACGGAAATCATGAGCGGAGATGACTCGAATCCCTCGCCGCCATCCTTGATATGACAGTTGCGTGCAGCGCCAGTCTGAAAAGACAGATTGTCAAGCCGCTTCATGCTGGCATCACCCAACAAGATCATCCATATCCACCCGCAAAACCTCCGCCAGTCTCTTGAGCAACTCCACGGACAACCCCCGCTTGCCGCCTTCAATCTGTGAAATCGCCGAAGACGTGACCCCGGCCGCAGCAGCCAAGGCCGCAGTCGTCATGCCGCGATACTCACGCCAGACCCTGACCGGGTTGTCCCCGCGCACCAAGCGCTCGACGAGTTCGGACGGATAGGTTTCCCCTCCGTCGATGATGTCCGCCATGGCCTTATCGGCATCGACGATATCCTGAAGTTCTTCGAGGCGTTCCACCATTGTCCGATACTCGTCCCATGGGACCACGGCGTAGGCGGGGTTGCCGGACTTGTTTTCAATGATCTGAACGTTCATTTGTACACATCTCCCCTGGTTCCGATCTTGAGTACGAGCACGACGAGCTTCCCGTCATCAATATCGAGAATAACTCTGTAGTCGCCAATCCTCAGCCGATGGAATAGGCTGTTGGTCATTTTGATCAGGTTTCCCTGAAAGACCGATCTGTCTTCATCAATTTTCCGCACCGCCGACATGATGTCCTCGGCCCTCGCCCTTGGCATTTTTCGCAGATATTTGAGCGCTTGCTTGCTGTACATGATGGCCATGAATTTAATTAACTCAAAGTTATCAATCTGACAAGAGAGAGATAACGTATAACTCATCGCTTCCGTCATGACCGTTTCAAATCGGACCGCAAAGGAACGCGCCTTTTAAAGCTCCCATCATCCCCAAGAACGTGGCCCCCCGCCTTCGCGGGGATGACGTTGAGATGAGAAGCTGACGACAGGCCGCCCCTGCACCTCATGCACGTATTTCTTTCCTCACAGCCATTCGCACAGGCTCAAGCGAGCCGTCGCGGGTCGGGCAAGGGCTGTCGGCTGTCTGACCGAGCCGAGGCATCGTTTGCTTTCCGGCCGTGGAGCGTACGCCACGATGTCCCTGCCCAAAACCACAAGGCCGAAAAGCATTACGAGGCCAACGAGGGAGTTCCGGCAGGCCTTGCCCGGTTCGCGATGGAACGCGCCTCCCGAAGCAAATCGCCTCCCCCAATAATACTGGATCCCCGCCTTCGCGGGGATGACGTCGAGATGAGCCCCCCCCTGCCCCTGACATGGCATTTTCTTCAATACGTCTTTTCTGTATACGAAAAAGTCGAAATCGAGAGGCGATATCAAACAAAGTGTTAACCACAGTTGACATAATCCCTACCAAAACCTATACATAAAGCATGATTGAAGTTCGAATGACAGCACTCTTCGCGAAGTGGTTCGAATCCCTGGAGGACCGCAGGGCCAGAGCCAGAATCCAGGCCAGGATCGACCGGATCGAGATGGGTCATTTTGGTGATGTGGCGCCCGTGGGCGAAGGGGTCAGTGAGTGCGGATTTTCCATGGCCCCGGCTACAGGGTGTATTTCGTTCGGAAAGGAGCCGTTGTCGTCATTCTTCTCTCAGGTGGCGACAAAAGCTCTCAACAAGCGGACATCGCCAGAGCCAAAGAAATAGCCAGGCAATTGGAGGGATAGATCATGACCATGAAAACAACTCGCTGGGACTCGGCAGAGCATCTGAAGACCGACGAAGACATTCAGCTGTATCTTGAGGCATGTATCGAGGAAGCTGGCGACGATCCCGCGTTCATCGTGCATGCATTGGGCGTCATCGCACGCGCCAAAAACATGAGCCAGCTGGCGCGAGACACGGGTCTGACGCGCGAGGGCTTGTACAAGGCGCTGTCGCCGGAAGGCAATCCCACATTTTCCACCGTCGCAAAAGTCGCCAAGGCGCTGGGCTTGCAGATCACGGTGCAGACCGCCCATAAACCGCACGTCACCGGTTCCGCTGGCGCCTGAAAACGGACGCTCACGCCCCGGCAAGCCCTGCGCGCCCCTACCTTTTCCGAATCTGCCTTTTGTCCCCAATACGCATGGTGATCTTTTCCTTGTCCAGGTACTCGAGCACCGGGATGGCGAATTTGCGCGTCAACTCCGTCAGGTCGCGAAAATCCTGGGGGCCCATCTCCTGGTTGGATTCGAAGAAACCCCGCACGCGGCCGATTATTTCGTCCATGGCCGTCTTGGCGTAGTAGAATTCCTCGCTGACCTTGATGAGCACGCCCTCTTCCATGAGCAGCCGGTACATCTGCGCCACGTCCTTGGCGGCCAGCCCGTTCTCCTCCAGGAACGCCTTGGTAGTCGGCGGCATGAATCCCGCCTGCACATAGGCAGTCTCCATCAGCGTACGCAGTCCGGACTGGTCCGAGGCCAGGGAAACTACGTGCCCGGGCAGGCGCAGGATGTCGGCTTCGAGCAGCACTTGGCCGGACTTGACCAGCCGCTCGACCAGAAAATGCACCAGCTTGGGGTGCATGCCCCGCCCGAACCCCGAGATCAGCTCGGCCCGCGAAAGGCCCTGACGCATGGGTTCGCGACGGTGATACTCGCCCAGATATTCGAGACAGTCTCCAGCCAGACCGTCGAGCACATCCGCGCCCACAAAGCGCTTGTCCTCGCGGTCGAACTGAAAGGCCTGTTGTTTGCCGCCCAGGAGCTGCAAAGTTTTGTCGAGGAGCTTTGATTCCATATCGGTCATGATGCGCAGTTCGGCCACGGTCAGCCCGCCGCGCCCGGCCAGACGCAGCTGTGCCAGCAGGAGTTCGTCGCCTGAAATGGAGCCCAGGGTGGCCAGGGTCTCCATGTCCTTCGAACGGCGGCGAACCTTGCGTCCAAGCGGGCTGATGATCCGGCCGCCGGCCACGGTCTGCAGGGGCGAAAAGGAACGTACGATACAGCGGTCCCCGAACACGCCGGGCAGAGGGCGCGGAAAGCGGACTTGGCAGACTGCGGTTTCGCCCGGTTCGAGCTTGTCGCGGTCAAGGAAGAAAAGCTTGGCCAGAATCTCGCGCGAACCGTGATGAAAATGGACTTCCGTGCGATGCTTCAAGGGGTTGGGCGAGGATGACAGGCAGGTCATCTCCACATCCCAGACCATGGATGGAAAAAGGGTCTGGGGATGGGCCAGCACTTCGCCGCGCTCAAGCTCCGCAACCTCCAGGCCATACAGATTGACGGCGGTGCGCTCCCCTGCCCGGGCCACTTCGGCGGCCGCGCCATGCACCTGCAGGCCGCGCACCTTGGAGCGATGCCCGGCCGGAACGATCTCGATCTCCTCGCCCAGGCGCAAGGCCCCGGAAATGGACGTGCCGGTGACCACCGTACCGTGCCCTTTCATGGTGAAGACACGGTCCACGGGCAGGCGGAACAGGTCCGAGCGCCGATCCGGGGCGAAGGTTGTGGACAGTTCGGCGATATGACCTTTCAGTTCTTCCAGTCCCGCGCCCGTGTGAGCCGAAACCGGAACAATGGGCGCGCCTTCCAGAAAAGATCCGGCCAGATACGTCTGCACTTCCTCGTGCACCAGATCAAGCCAGTCTGTCTCGACCATGTCCGTCTTGGTCAGGGCCACAAGCCCGGCCCGGATGCCCAGGAGCGAACAGATTTCAAGGTGCTCGCGGGTCTGAGGCATGATGCCTTCGTCGGCGGCGATGACCAGGAGCACAAAATCGATGCCCGCCGCACCGGAGACCATATTCTTCACGAAACGCTCGTGGCCGGGCACGTCGATGATGCCGAGGCGCACTTCCGGGGTCAGGTCCAGGTAGGCGAAACCCAGCTCGATGGTAATGCCGCGCTTCTGCTCCTCGGCCAGCCGGTCGCAGTTGATGCCGGTCAGCGCCTTGATGAGGCTCGTCTTGCCGTGATCGATATGTCCGGCCGTACCCATGATGACAGGCATTCTTCTCTCCCTAGCAAGCCGCCCCAAAACGGCGATCTGCTGCGTCAACGAAAAAATCCAGACCGCTTATCTGCGCAATACACTGCGCGTCCTGGATTTTTTCGCTTCCTTGCATCTCACCATTTTTGAACGGCCTGCGAATTTTTGATATTTCAACAGGCAGCTAGCTGCGGTAAAAAGCGTTGTAGGCCTGCACTGTGGCCAAAAGATCGGCTTTGGAGCTGATCTCGAAGGGGCTATGCATGGACAGCACTCCGGGCCCGAAATCTATGATCTCCATGCCGTAGACCGCCAGTTCCTTGGCCACCGTGCCGCCGCCGCCCTCGTCCACCTTGCCCATCTCGGCCATCTGCCAGGGGATGCTTTCTGCCGCCAGCAACGCCCGGAACCAGGCCACATATTCGCAATCGGCCTCGCTGGCCCCGTACTTGCCGCCGTGCCCGGTGAATTTGGAAAAGACCGGCCCGAACCCGAGCACAGAGGCGTTATATTTGTCGTGCACGTCCTGATAATCGGGATCCATAGGGCAATGCACATCGGCGGACACGGCCTTGGTCCGGCCCAGGACGTGCCGCAGCCGGGTTTCAGGCTCCCAGGCGTCGAGGATATCGGCCAGGGCGTATTCCATAAAGCGGGATTTGGCGCCGGTCGCTCCGTCGGAGCCGATCTCCTCCTTGTCCCACAACAAGAGAATCTGGGTGTGATCTCCTTGAGGCGCGTCCATAAAAGCCTTGAAGGCCGCGAACACGCACAGGCGATCATCCTGACCGTACCCGCCGAGCAGGGCGCGGTCCAGGCCCACGAAGCGGGCCTTGCCTGCGGGCACGATCTGCAGTTCGGCGCTGTACAGGTCCTCCTCGCGGATGGCGTAGCGCTCAAAGAGAAGCTCCAGCACCCGCTGGCGCACTTTTGCTTCCTCTTCTGTCTGCGCCGGCTCATGGCCGATGGCGATGTTGAGCTTTTCGGCCACGAAGGCCTTCTCCACGGTCTCCTCGCGCTGCTTGCGGGCCAGGTGCGGCAGCAGATCGAGCACCGTGAAGACGGGATCGCTCTCGTCCTCGCCGATGCAGACCGGGATGACCCGACCGTCCATGTCGACGATGGTGCCGTGCAGGGCCAGGGGCCGGGCCAGCCACTGGTATTTCTTGAGGCCGCCGTAGTAGTGCGTTTTCATCAGCGCGACCTGACATTCCTCATGCAGCGGATGCTGTTTGAGATCCAGATGCGGGGTGTCGGCATGAGCCGTGATCAGACGCAAACCTTCGGACAGGGGTTTGCGCCCCCGCCGGGCTAACAGGACGGCCTTAGCACGGAAGGGCAAAACGACCAGATTCTGACCCAGATCGCCTGAAAACCCGCACGCACCAGCCTGCTCAACGACCCAGGCAATGGTCTCGCGCTCGGTCTTGCAGCGGGTCAGAAAATCAAGAAATTCTACCGCCAGCACATCCATGGCGGCCCTGTCGTCGTTGCCGCCGTAGCGATCCCAGCAGCTCACCGCCTTGTGCTTCAGCACTTCGTCCATCGCACCCTCCACGTTCTGTCCGGACGGCATGCCCGCACAATGAAAAAGGGAGCGGAATCGCTTCCTGCTCCCCACGAAACAAAGTTCACTCCGGCATCAATCCATCTTATCGAAGAACTCTTTCTCGGCGCCGCACTTCGGGCAAACCCAATCCTCGGGCAGATCCTCGAAAGCGGTGCCCGCCGGGATGTTATTATCCGCGTCGCCTTCAGCCGGATCATACACGTAGCCGCACGGGCATTCCCATCGTTCCATGGCCATAGGAGCCTCCATTGAATTTAAGGTGAACGAATATACTCTCTTCAAAAAAGCTTAGCTTTTCTTCTTCAGGGCCTCGGCCAGGGCGCTGCCCAGGGAACCCATGCTGGAGTCGGAGGTCTGTGGCTTGTATCCCTTCCAGTCGGCCACTTCCTCTTTCTTGCCGGTGCCAAGGCTGATCTTGCGCTCGCGGATATTCACGCTCTCGATGCTGACCACCACAGTGTCGCCCGCGCCGAGCTTGTCGTACTTGACCTCACCCTCGGCCCTGGACATGACTGACTGGGGCAGAAGCCCGGTCACGCCCGGTTCCAGTGCGATGAACAACCCGAACTGCTGGCGCTTCTCAACGGTGCCCTGCACGGTCTGACCCACGGGATATTTTTCGGCCACATTCAGCCACGGATCGCCTTCGGCGTCACGCATGCTGAGCGATATGCGCTGCTTCTCCACATCGACCTGCTTGACCATGGCCGCAACCATGTCGCCAACCTGAACCACTTCACCGGGTTTGTTGATGCGTTTGGCATAACTCATCTCGCTGATGTGAACCAAACCCTCGATACCGGGGGCTATTTCCACGAAGGCTCCAAAATCCATGAGCTTGACGACCTTGCCCGTGACCTTGTCGCCATCCTTGAAGCGCTCGCCCACGGTCTTCCAGGGATCATCCTGCGCCTGCTTGATGGACAGGGACAGGCGGGTCTCGCCGGGCTTCTTGCCCGCGCTTGTGCCGAGGTACTTGACGCGCACCTTGTCACCGACGCTCAAAGCCTCTTCGGGACTCTGGATTCTGGCCCAGGCTATTTCGGAAATATGCACCAGTCCTTCCACGCCGGGCACCAGCTCCACAAAGGCACCAAAAGCGGCCAAGCGGGTGACCGTGCCTTCGACGATGTCGCCACTTTTGACAGTTTCGAAAAAGTCGGCGCTGGCCTGACGCTGCTCCTCTTCGAGCAGGGCCCGGCGGGAAACGACGATATTGCGCCCGTTCTCGGAGAGCTTGGTGATCCTGAACTGCAGAGTCTGCCCGACATAGTCCTCGGGGCTTGCGACATAGCGTGCATCGACCTGGGAAACCGGGCAGAAGGCGCGGTGCTTGAGCACTTCGACATGAAAGCCACCCTTGATCTGCTCACGAACCTTACCTTCCACCGGCACGCCGCTATCCAAGGCGTCCTGGAGCATGTTGAGGCC
>Ga0180017_100565_pt1 | contig 11558 bp, 12 predicted proteins | sample KR46_S_MetaG_FD_129674 | JGI IMG/M metagenome (GOLD analysis project Ga0180017, IMG submission 129674) | Groundwater microbial communities from the Olkiluoto Island deep subsurface site, Finland - KR46_S_MetaG | ecosystem: Environmental > Aquatic > Deep subsurface > Groundwater | place: Finland...
CCCCCATTCAGGTCCAACGACCGGTACCACGAATGATGAAAATGGTTGTGTGGTGCTGTGCGCTTTCCTGAGGGATTGCCTCCACAAACACGTACGTGACAGAGGAATCTGCTCTGGAAGGGAATCGGGGACAGGCTACTTTTTCTAGTATGTAAGACACATCCCCGTTCTAAGCCTTCTATGATACAAAACGATAGATGGTATGGTAGATTGCGTCGCGAAATAGTTGCCTGTCCCCGTTTCCTGCCCGGCTACGCTCCCTCAGACAGGCGGCCGACGCTGATCCGCGGCTCCACTGCGCATTTTTTGATTAGACACAGTCCAATTGAGACATCCCTAGATTCGTATCAAAATACAAGCTTTTCAGAGTTCGAGAGCCCCGAAGGCGTATTGTCATTACAAGTCTCCCTAATCGTTTGTTCCGGCAATACCCTCAGCGCGCCCTGCACCTTCCAGGTGTTGGTGTTTTCGAGGTAGTAAAGTTGTGACTACGCAGCCACGGGATGGACTTGTCGCATCTAGGGGTTGGGATAGTGGCGGTTTGACATTCATTAAATCGCACCTACATAATGATAGTATCCTGGTTGACGGGATAGGCAAGGGGGAGTGAATAGAGAATGGGTTTCGTAATTGCACATCGGCGTCATTTTGCGCTTTTGATCATGCTGGCGTTCTGCTTGGCGTTTCTCCCCGTACCGTTGGCCCAATCCGGTGCTCCAGCTTCGGAACTCGGAAATGAGAACATCGTGGTGCTCAGGGTGGACGGCCCGATCGTACCGGTCGTAGCCCGCTATCTGGAGCGAGGGTTGGAGTATGCCCAGGAACAGAAGGCGCACGCGGTAATCATTGAGCTGAATACCCCGGGCGGGCTTTTGGAAACGACCAACGATATGGTGCGGCAGATCATGAACCAACCCATGCCAGTCGTAGTCTATGTTTCCCCGGCTGGTGGCTGGGCCGGGTCGGCTGGGACGTTTATTACCATCGCTGCTGATGTGGCGGCCATGGCACCGGGCAGCCGGATCGGGGCCGCCCATCCGGTGGGAGGCCAGGGTGAGGAGATCCAGGGGCCGATGGCCGACAAAATCACTGAGGATACTGCGGCTTGGATACGGAGCATCGCTGAAACTCGCGGCCGAGATGCGGAAAAGGCCGAGCTGGCCGTAATTGAAAGCCGTTCCTATACTGATAACCAGGCCAAGGAGTTTAACCTGATCGACATCCAGGCCCGGGATATGGATGACCTCCTAAAACAGCTGGATGGATGGCAGGTGACACTTATTTCCGGCGTGGAACAGGAGATCGGGACCGAGGGCCGCGCCCTGGATCGGCAGGAAATGACCAGTGGTGAACGATTCCTGTATGCCCTGTCCAACCCGAACATCGCCTACCTCCTGCTATCCATCGGAATGCTGGGACTGCTGTTGGAGTTCTATAACCCCGGTTCGATTTTCCCTGGGGCGGCCGGCGGGTTGGCTTTGTTGGTGGCGTTGTATTCGCTCGGCACCCTGGAGGCCTCCTGGAGTGGTATTCTCCTGATTATGCTGGGGTTTGTGTTATTCGGTCTGGAGTTATTCGTCGCTAGTTTCGGTTTTCTGACAGCGGGAGGGGTGATTTCTATCATATTAGGTTCGTTTATGCTCTTTGCCGGTAATTCACCAGCATTTGCCGTGAACTGGGGTGTTGTTGCTGGTGTTGTGGTCAGCCTGGTGGCTTTTGTAGTCATTGCCGTTCAGGCGGTCGTCAAGGCCCAGAAGCAGAGAACCACGACCGGTGCTGAGGCATTTATCGGGGACACCGGATGGGTTGTAACACCTTTGGATCCGACGGGCGAGATTTCGTTCCAGGGCGAGCGCTGGACAGCGATTGCGGAGGACAGTCCGATTGAGTCCGGTGTGGAGGTCGAGGTCTTGCGTCAGAAAGGACTTAGGCTCTACGTTAAACGGGCCGAGGACGGAAACCGGGGTTAGAACCGAATTGCGGTATAGCAATTTGTGGTATACTATTCAGAAAAGGAGGTCGATCGAATATGTTTGAGTTTTTGGCTTTTTGGGGCGTAATTATCGCATTTGTAATCTTTTTCTTCTCCTCGGCGATCAGGATCGTCCAGGAGTACGAACGCGGTGTTATTTTCCGCTTGGGTCGGTTCGTCGGAGCCCGGGGTCCCGGTCTGTTCTTCATCATCCCGATCATTGAGCGCATGGAAAAGGTGGATCTGCGTGTAGTCACCGCTGATGTGCCGACGCAGGAGGCGATCACTAGGGACAACGTAACCGTGAAGGTTAACGCCGTGATTTACTTCCGGGTGGTCGATCCCGGGAATGCAGTGCTGAAGGTACTCGATCATGTCCGCGCCACTTCCCAGTTGGCACAAACCACCCTGCGCAGCGTGCTGGGTCAGTCCGAACTGGATGAACTGCTGGCCAATCGGGACCAAATCAACACGCGCCTGCAGAAGATCATTGACGAGGGTACCGAACCGTGGGGTGTAAAAGTGAGCTTGGTTGAAGTGAAGGACGTGGAACTGCCGCAGTCCCTCCAAAGGGCGATGGCCGCTCAGGCGTCAGCGGAACGTGAACGGCGGGCGAAGGTTATTCACGCCGACGGTGAGTTTCAGGCCAGCGCTAAGCTTGCGGAGGCCGCTGCAGTGTTAAGGGCCGAATCCGGTGCAATGCAGCTTAGGTATCTACAGACACTGACTGAGATCTCCGGGGACAAGTCCAATACCATTGTGTTCCCGCTGCCGATGGATCTGATCAACAATATTCTAGACCGAATGCCCGCACCGAAAGAGTAGTGAACAGGGGTGCTGTTTAGCAAGCCGCCCGCAATCGCGGGCGGCTTGCTGCGCTTAGATTAGTGTCCTGCCCCTTGCCTAACGTGCGGTGAAAGTCCTGGGAAAGCGAAGCTTGACCAATGCGGTAGGGTTTGTCAAGATATAGGGGGAAAGTTAATCAGTTTACTAACTAATTTGCTGTGGTTGTTTCGATCGGGAAGGGGGATTCAATTATGGTATTTAGGTGTAGGATATGCGCTTACGAGCATCACTGCACCTATGCGCCCCGGAGATGCCCCCGATGTGGTTCCCCTAAGGACAAGTTCAGTCTTCTGGAGGAAAAACCGTTAAAAGGAGGAGAATCGAAAATGTCAAAGGAAATGAGCACCTGGACCTGCATGATTTGTGGTTATGTCTACGATCCGAGTCAAGGTAGTGACGGAGTTGAACCGGGAACACCATTTGAGTCGCTACCGGATGACTGGGTTTGCCCAGTTTGCGGCGCTGCTAAGGATGCCTTTGAGCAGAACTGAGGGAGATGATGGTATTGAAAGCAATAGGCATAGCGGCGGGTATCGATTGGGTGGGCGTGCGCAATCCAGACCTGCGTGTATTCGACATCGTGATGCATACGGAAGAGGGAACCACTTACAATGCTTACCTAGTTCGGGGTGAGAAGACGGCGCTGATCGAAACGGTCAAACTCGGATTTCTCGATGAGATGCTGGAACGAATCAGTTCCATCACCGAGTTGTCCAAAATCGACTATATCGTCCTTAACCATACCGAACCGGATCATTCCGGATCACTCGGTTTGTTGCTGGACCTAATGCCGCAGGTCGAGGTACTCGGATCCAGAGCGGCTATCAAGTTCGCCTCCCAAATCATTAACCGGGAGTTTAGGCACCGGGTTGTGGCGGACGGTGAGGAGTTGGATTTGGGCGGACGCACCCTCCGGTTCTTGGCGGCCCCCTTTCTGCACTGGCCGGACTCCATATTCACTTATGTTCCCGAGTCTAAGGTGCTCTTCTCATGTGATGCGTTCGGTACCCATCACAGTGGCGAGGGGTTGTTCGATGATCGGATCGGAGATTTTGGAGCCACCATGCGGTATTACTACGATGTGATCATCAGTCCCTTCCGGAGTTATATGCTGAGCGCCATTGCCAAGATTCGCCCGCTCGACATCGAAGTGATTGCTCCCAGCCACGGTCCCGTCCTGCGCACCGACCCTTGGCGGTACGTAGATCTCTACGAGAAATGGGCCCGTGAAGCTAGCCCCAGGGAAACTCCATCGGTTGCCGTGGTGTACAGCTCGGCCTACGGATACACAAGGGCACTGGCTGAGGAGATTGCCGCCGGGATAAGAGCGGAAGGAATCCAGGCCGACCTGATTGATGCCCAAGTGGTGCCACCGGGAGAAGTCGCAGCCAAAATTGAGGCGGCAGACGGCGTTTTGGTCGGATCCCCCACCTTCAACAGGGACGCGGTGCCACCAATATGGTTCGTCCTTGCCCACGTTTCGGTGATCACTAACCGCGGAAAGCCTGCTGCAGCCTTTGGATCATACGGCTGGAGCGGTGAAGCCGTGAAACTGATTGAACAGCGCCTGACCGGATTGCAGCTGAAAGTGGTTGAGCCCGGCCTGAGGGTCAACTTCGCCCCGACGGATGCGGATCGGTCCGAGGCGAGAGAGTTTGGAAGCCGTTTTGCGGGATACCTCGCAAAATAATCATACATAAGGGGGAAGAGGAGCATGGCAACTGGTGTGGATGAGGTTTACAAGTGCCAGGTTTGTACCAACGTAGTCATCGTTAAGAAGAGCGGTGTCGGAGTTCTGGTCTGTTGTGGAAAACCGATGCAACCGACTAAGGAATAATAAACGCATTAAAGGAGAATTAATGAGAACGTAGAGGACCTCCCGATTATGCGGGAGGTTTCTCTGCATAGCAGGAATTCCGTCGGACAGTCGAGAATTAAACAGAACAAGAACACCTCCGAGCCCAGTTTCCTACCGTTATGAACCACGGATCTGGGCCGATAGGGTATATTGGGAAACCGGTATGCCTCCCGGGATTGGAAAGGATGGTGCGTAAAATGGGATTTAAGCCATGCCGGGCGTTGCTATGTACCGAATGCCTGGTTTTTGTGTGCCCAGGTTTGGGAGGTGTGCTCCGTGCGTGATTGCTATCAGCGAAAGATCACCTACCTCCGAGTCTCGGTCACTGAGCGGTGTAATTTTAGGTGCTTCTACTGTCGTCCGCGTGAAGGAGGGGCTTGCTCCGGGTCAGACATCCCCCTTGGACACGTGGTGCGTGTGGTTGAGGCTGGGACGTTGGTCGGGATTCGCAAGGTACGGCTGACCGGCGGGGAACCTTTGGTACGGAAGGATATTACGGAGATTACAGCATCGATTGCTGGTATGGATGGGATTGACGACGTCGCGCTGACCACCAACGGGTCTCTTCTGCGGCGTTATGCTCCGGCGTTGCACCAAGCCGGCCTAAGACGGGTGAATATCAGTCTGGATACTTTGAAACCAGACCGTTTCCAAAGGATTACCTGCAACGGCCGCTTTGAGGAAACCTGGGACGGGATTGAGGCCGCGCTTGAGTACGGTTTGCATCCGGTCAAGTTGAATACTGTGGTTATGCGCAATGTCAATGACGACGAGATTCTGGATTTTGTCAGACTTACTGAGCGGCTACCCCTACACGTGCGTTTCATTGAGGTAATGCCGATTGGGAAAAGCAGCAAAACTGCCAAAGGCCAACTGGTCACTGCAGAAGAGATAAGGCAAAAATTGGATTCCGAGTATAGTAACCCGGAGCCGATTAAATCAGTGGGGGGCGACGGCCCAGCCCGCTATTGGAAGGTTCCTGGAGCACCGGGGACCGTTGGATTCATTGCCCCGCTTTCCGGGTATTTTTGTGACTCCTGTAACCGTTTGAGGCTAACCTCCAGCGGAACATTGCGGCCTTGTCTCTGTCAGGGTGACGAGCTGGACCTCAATGAGGCCCTTAATCGGGGTGCCGACCGGGCGGAACTGGCGGCACTGATAGCGGAGGCTATTACCAGGAAGCCGCGTGGACATGCTGACGACACCATTGAGCCGGTGGTGGATCGGTTGATGTCACAAATTGGAGGCTAAGCTTGACAGTGTCTCCCTACCGAGCCTATAATTTAGACAGTTTCCAAAGGGAAGTATCAGCTATGAAACGGCGGGCGTGACCGGTGCAGGCATTAGTGCCGAGCGCTAAAGTTGCGCCCCGTTTGGTTTATGCACCGGATCGTCTGGGGGGACATGCTTTGGCAGACCGAGAGTATATGCAATTAGCTCTGGATCTGGCCGTCCGTGCCCGCGGGCGCACCAGCCCAAACCCGATGGTGGGATCCGTTATAGTCCGTGACGGGGCCATCGTGGGGCAGGGGTGGCACCACCGCGCCAGTGAGCCTCACGCGGAGGTACTGGCGCTTAGAGATGCCGGGGAAGCGGCCAGGGGCTCAACAATGTATGTGAGCCTTGAACCCTGTTGCCATACCGGGCGTACCGGCCCGTGCACCGAAGCGGTGATCGGGGCCGGAGTGTCCAAGGTTGTGGTTGCAATGCGTGACCCGAACCCCCTGGTTGCCGGAAAGGGGATCACCAGGCTGCGGGAGGCCGGTATTGAAGTTGAGGAGAACATCCTAGAGTCAGAGGCGATGCTTCTGAATGAAGTGTTCATTAAGTTTATTACCAAAAAGCTACCTTTTGTGGTTCTGAAGGCGGCGGTGAGCCTAGATGGGAAGATTGCCACCCGCACCGGAGATTCCCGCTGGATCACCGGACCCGAATCCAGGGAATACGGGCACCGGCTGCGTGACACCTACGATGCGATCCTGGTTGGAGTAGGAACGGTGCGCCAGGACGATCCGTCCCTGACCGCCAGACTGCCCGGTGCACGTGATCCGGTGCGGATTATTCTAGACGGCCGTGCCACAACATCCCCTAAGGCGCGGGTGTTCACTCAGGACTCTGATGCACCCACCCTGGTTGCGGTGACCGGTGCTGCTCCGGAAGCGAATACTAACACCTTAAAGTCTGCAGGGGCGGAAATTATCGTCGCCGGAGAAGGGCCGCGGGTGGATTTGGCTGAGTTGATGCGGGAGCTGGCCACCCGCCGGATATCCAGTGTTCTGATCGAGGGCGGTGGCGAGGTGCACGCTTCCTTTATTGCCGCCGAACTGCCGGACAAGGTTGTTTGGTTTATCGCGCCGAAGATTATCGGGGGTGCCCGGGCACCGGGTGCTGTAGCCGGCACGGGGGCGCAGCGTATGGCCGATGTTCCGCTTTTGGACAAGGTATCGGTTCGTCGTTTGGGGCAGGATATCTGTATCGAAGGCTACTTTACGCATCCTGTGGCCGATAGGTCGGAATAAGTCCGGGGTTGGTGCGAGATTCGGAATAGGAGGTTGGGATGGGATGTTTACCGGAATCGTGGAGGAGTTGGGAACCCTGGAACGTGTCGAACGGGGTTCGGTTTCGGCACATCTGAACATCAGGGCCAGGGAGATCCTGAAGGACGTTCGTCTCGGGGACAGCATCTCGGTGAACGGAGTGTGCCTTACGGTCACGGAGTATGGAAACGACCGGTTCACGGCGGACGTCATGGGGGAAACACTAGCCAAGACCAACCTCAGTGACCTGCGTGTCGGGGACCGGGTGAACCTTGAGCGGGCGCTCAAGATGGGGGACAGGATCGGCGGCCATATGGTCAGCGGGCATATTGACGGGGTAGGTACCATATTGGATAAGTCTCCGCATGGGATTGCCCAAGTCATCAGTGTGCAGGCCCCCGAACTGGTAATGCGCTACGTCATCCGCAAGGGATCCGTGGCGATCGACGGAATCAGCCTGACCGTAGTTGACTGTACTGACCAGACCTTCAGGGTATCGATTATTCCGCACACTGCGAAGCTAACCACTCTGGGCTTTAAGAAGAAGGGCGACAGCGTAAACCTGGAAGCCGACATGCTGGCCCGGTATGTGGAGAAGTTCCTTCAGGGACGTGAACCCAAGGCGGACGGTTCCGGGAAAATTGACAGTGCATTCCTGGGAAGGCATGGGTTTCTGTAGCAGGGTAGCCCCGGGAGTTTCCGCGTTTTGAAGGACAGGTTTGACTTTCAGGCGGCAGTGAGCGACAATTTTTGTTGGGGTTCACAGTACAAAGGGGCGCTGGAGCATTGGTTCAGCATTTCTCAGGGGGAGGTAGCAATATTGAGATTTAGCACCATAGAAGAAGCCATCGAGGATTACCGCCGGGGTAAGCTACTGGTGGTAGTAGACGATGAGGACCGGGAGAACGAAGGTGACTTGGTGGTGGCGGCTGAGAAGGTTACTCCAGAGGCCATCAACTTCATGGCTAAGTTTGGTCGCGGTCTCGTCTGTATGCCGGTCACCGGCGAACTTGCCGAACGGTTGGATCTTAATCCGATGGTGGTAAATAACACTGATCCGCACTCAACGGCCTTTACAGTCTCTGTTGACGCCCAAGGCACGACCACCGGGATTTCCGCCTATGAGCGGGCGTTGACCGTCACTAAGATCATTGACCCGCAAACCAAGGCCGGTGACTTGCGTCGCCCCGGACACATCTTCCCGCTTCGTGCCAAAGAGGGAGGGGTGTTGCGTCGGGCCGGACACACTGAAGCGGCGGTCGACCTCGCCCGATTGGCCGGACTTTATCCGGCAGGCGTCATCTGTGAGATCATGAAGGAAGACGGCGCCATGGCGCGGGTGCCCGAGTTGCTGGAGTTTGTAGAGGAACATGGTCTACGCATTATCACCATCGCCGACCTGATCCGCTATAGGCGTCGGTATGAACGACTGGTACGTCACGTCGGACAGGCTAAGCTACCGACCAAATACGGCGAATTCGTGATTCACGCTTACGAAAGTCTGCTGGACGGCAAGGGGCATCTGGCGGTTGTAAAGGGCGACCTGAGCAAGGTGGAGGCACCACTGATCAGGGTGCACTCGGAATGCCTGACCGGTGACGTGTTTGGTTCCATGCGGTGCGACTGTGGGAGTCAGATTGCGAAGGCCCTGGCCCGGATTGAGGCCGAGGGGGCTGGCATTCTACTGTACATGCGGCAGGAGGGTCGCGGGATCGGTATCTTGAACAAGATCAAGGCCTACGAGTTGCAGGACAACGGCAAGGATACCGTGGAGGCTAATGAGGCGCTCGGCTTCCCACCGGATTTGCGTGACTACGGCATCGGAGCCCAGATTCTCTCCGACCTTGGTCTGACCAAGCTTAGAATTATGACCAATAACCCGCGCAAAATCGCCGGGCTGGAGGGGCATGGCCTTCAGGTGCTGGAGCGGGTGCCGATTGAAATTGAGCCCTGTGAGGACAATTGTTTCTACCTAACCACCAAAAAGAGTAAAATGGGACATATGCTGTCCTTGAAATCAACTAAGGAGTCGTGATGATGGCAAAGTTTTACGAAGGTCATTTAGTCGGAGAAGGCCTGCGCTTCGGTATTGTCGTTGGCCGGTTTAACGAGTTTATCACCGGGAAGCTGTTGAGCGGTGCACTTGATGCCTTGGTTCGGCATGGCGTTGATGAGTTGAACGTCGAGGTGGCCTGGGTTCCGGGAGCGTTCGAAATCCCGGTTGTTGCCAAGCACTTGGCGGATTCCAACCGGTATGACGCTATCCTCTGTCTCGGAGCAGTGATTCGCGGTAGTACGCCTCATTTCGACTTCGTGGCCTCCGAGGTTTCTAAGGGCGTGGCCAAAGTCGGACTGGACAGTGGAACACCGGTTATCTTCGGAGTGATCACAGCGGACACCATTGAACAGGCGATCGAACGGGCTGGAGCTAAGGCTGGGAACAAGGGTTGGGAGGCCGCGGTCAGCGGAATCGAGATGGCCAATCTCTTCCGGAATATGGGCATGTAGCCCTGGCTTATAAGGAGGCCTCTCATGTCAAACAAGGACATTACCAGCGTCCATGATATTCCGGGCTTTCAACCGGAACGTGATCGGTTGCATTCAGCGACACACCCCGAGATTCAGCACGGGTGGACTACGGATGTCTATTTTGCGAAGACGCTTGACGTCCTGAGGACGCTTGGGCTTGAAGACACTGTCATCACAGCTGAGGTGTTCTGTAACCGTTCCGGTGTGGTTTGCGGCATCGACCAAGTCGTCTACCTCCTGCGTGACCGCGAAGTCCGCGTCTGGGGACTGTCCGAAGGGGACGAAATGGGCGAAAAAGAGGTTTTGCTCCGGATCGAAGGGCGATACTCTGAGTTCGGTGTGTTTGAGACTGCGCTGCTTGGCATTTTGGCTAGTTCAAGCGGGTGGGCTACCGCCGCCCGTGCCTGCCGCAAAGCTGCTGGTAATAAACGGGTGGTTTCCTTTGGGGCTCGACACGTTCACCCTGCGGTGGCACCGGTAATGGAGCTTGCGGCCCTGACCGGTGGGTGCGACGGAGTAAGCTGTATCCTGGCTGCGGCCCTGGCTGGGCAGGAGCCAGTGGGTACCATTCCACATGCCTGCTTTTTGATTGCGGGCGACACGCTTAGGGTGGCCAGGGCCTACCCCGAGGCAATGCCACCTGGAACACCGATCATAGTCCTCGTGGATACCTTTAAGGACGAAGTGGAGGAGACACTGAGGGTGGCCCGGGACATCGGGCGGAGGCTCGACGGCATCCGACTGGACACCCCTTCAGAGCGGGGTGGGGTGACACCCGCACTGGTGCGTGAGATTAAAGAGCATCTTCGTTTGGAAGGGCTGACCGGAGTTAAGATTGTGGTCTCAGGCGGGTTGGATCCGGAACGAATTCGTACCCTTTCTGACGCTGGAGCCGATGTGTTCGGCGTTGGGAGTTTCATCTCTGCAACCGCTCCAATTGATATGACAATGGACATTAAGGAAGTGGAAGGCCGGCCGATTGCCAAACGCGGGCGCATCCCCGGCAGAACCCTATCGCCTCGTCTGAACCGGTTGCTGTAAAGAGTACGGACTAGAAAAAGAAAAACGACCGATTGGCCGTTTCTTTGTTTTAGATGGCGCGCTGTACCTTGCCGCTTTTCAAACAGGTAGTACACACTCTGATTCTCTTCGGGGAACCATCTACAATCGCTTTAACCTTCTGCAAGTTGGGCTCCCAAGTGCGCTTGTTCCGGATGTGGGAATGGCTGACGTTCATCCCAACCACGACACCCTTGCCGCATACTTCGCATACCTTGGACACATCTCCACCTCCTTAACAAAACCACTTTCCTATTCTACCAGATGTATGGGTACGAATCAAGCACAATATCCCGCTATCGCTGAAGAAAAGGGGGCAGTCCCCCATTTGGTTCAACGACCGCACCCCGAATGATGAAAAATTGTTGTGTGGTGCTGTGCGCTTTCCTGAGGGATTGCCTCCACAAACACGTACGTGACAGAGGAATCTGCTCAGGGCGGGAATCGGGGACAGGCTGCTTTTTCTTGTATGCAAGACACATCCCCGTTCTAAGCCCTCAATGATACAAAACGATAGGTGGTCGGGTAGATTAAGTCTCGAAAAAGATGCCTGTCCCCGTTTCCTGCCCGGTGGCGCTCACTCAGACAGGCGGTCGACGCTGATCCGCGGCTCACTGCGCATTTTTTGATTGGACACAGTCCAATTGAGACATCCCTAGATTCGTATCAAAATACAAGCTTTTCAGAGTTCGAAAGCCCCGAAGGCGTATTGTCATTACAAGTCTCCCTAATCGTTTGTTCCGGCAATACCCTCAGC
>Ga0180017_100568_pt1 | contig 11521 bp, 10 predicted proteins | sample KR46_S_MetaG_FD_129674 | JGI IMG/M metagenome (GOLD analysis project Ga0180017, IMG submission 129674) | Groundwater microbial communities from the Olkiluoto Island deep subsurface site, Finland - KR46_S_MetaG | ecosystem: Environmental > Aquatic > Deep subsurface > Groundwater | place: Finland...
CCTCGCTCAGCGGTTTGGCGTAGTAATAACCCTGTGCCAGGTGACACTGGTTTTTTTTGAGAAACGCGATCTGTTCGGTGGTTTCGACACCTTCGGCAATGACCTGCAGATTGAAGTTTTCGGCCAGTTCGATGATCACCTTGGCAATTGCGCCGTCGTCATGGTCGGGAATATCTTTGATGAAGGCGCGGTCAATCTTTATTTTATCAACGGTAAATTTCTTGAGGTAGGAAAGCGACGAATAACCAGTTCCAAAATCATCAATGGCAACCGGGATCTTGGCTTTATTGAAGGTGGACAAGACTTCTTCGCATTCTTTTTCATTATCCATCAGCGTCCGTTCAGTGATTTCCAGCTCTAGCAGCTCAGCCGGCAGGCCGGTTTGCGCGAGCATTGCGGTGATAATGTCGTTGATATAAGGCAGTTTAAACTGTAGCTTGGTCAGGTTGATGGCGATCGGAATGGGATGACCCAAATCGTAGAGCCGTTTGCCAAAATGGCCGGCGCTTAACAGCACCCATTCACCAATTGGCAGAATCAGATTGGATTCTTCGGCAATGGCAATAAAGTGGTCGGGTGGGATCATCCCGCGCGGACTGAACCAGCGAATTAGTGCTTCAATGCCGACGATGCGATGGTCGCGGATATCGAACTGCGGCTGATAATAAAGCCGGAATTCATTGTTGACGAGGGCATTGCGCAGCTGCTGCTGGATTTCATATTTATGGAGTGACAGGTTGTTGATATGCTGGTTATAAAAGGCTAAGCTACTGAATTGATCCTCAATGACATTGTTAAGCGCTGTGGTGGCGGTTTTAAAAAGTTGCAGGTAATTACTGGCATCGCTGGGGTAGAGGCTGATGCCGATATTGGTTTCAATGGTAAAGTTTTGATTATTAATGAATAAATCAACACTCAGATTCTTTGACAAGGCCAGCGTCTCGAGATAGAGTTGTTCCGGCGACTGGAGCTGGGTTTTAAAGATCCCGAATTCATCGTTGCTCAGGCGCGCCAAAAAATCCTGATCGGAGACGCTTTTGGAAAGCCGTTCGGCCAGGGCGATGATGATCGCATTGCCAAAATCGAAGCCGTGGGCCTCGTTGATAATGCGAAAATCAGCAATGTTAATGAGAATCAGGGCATGACTGGCGGTCTGGCTTTTATCAGCGGAGATTAAAGCGGTGGCCTCTTGATCAAGAAAAAGACGGTTATGGAGGCCGGTTAAGGGATCCACATATTTTAAATCATTGAGCTTCTTTTCAATTTGCTTTTTAAGCGTTAAATCGCTGACACTGCCGATGTAATAGCAGCCTTCAGCGGTCATCACCTGACTGATTTTTAAGAAATAGTGTCAAGGCGCTGGCACCGCCAGGGGTATGGCTAACTTCGCCGCTAAAGCGCTCGTGGCTAGCCAGTTGGGCAATGACGTTTTCGTCGACCAGCAGATGGCTTTCGCGCAGGTTGATATTGACGACGTCGGCATCGGCAAGGCCGACAATCTGCGGACAGGCGGCATTATGGTAAATACAGCTAAAGTTCTGATCAAGGATAAAGACCCCTTCTTCGGCGCCGGCCAAGAGCGCGAGGCTCATTTCAAGCCGTATCTGAATTGCCTTGCGGTTCTTTATTTCCTGATTGAGGGTGGTGTTATGGTGTTCAATGGCGGCAATATTCTCAAGAATCCGGCGGCTTGTCTGATGGAGACAATTGGCGAGGACACCAATCTCATCGGCGCGGGCATAGAATCCGGCGGGCAGATTGATCGGCGTATCATCGTGACTGAAGGAGTCAATCGCGGCAGCGATCGTGGCCAGCGGTTTACTGATCAGACTGGTCAGGCTGCGAATAAACAGCCCAATGATCACCACCAGCAATAAAAAGAGCAGCCCGTTAATTCCGATAAACTGGTAGAGCGGCGCCAGCACCTCGGATCTGGGGATGACCGTGGCGACAATCCAGTTGCTTGTTTTAGTGGGGACATAGGCCAGATAAAAGGGGGTGCCCCTATTAGCGACGTTGACCACCCCGCTGTTGCCGGAAAAGATGGCACTACCAAAGTCGTTCAGACTACTATCGAGATTGGCGGCCGTAATTTTTGCATCGGGCGCCTGTTCGGGACGATAAAAAATACCACCGTCCTTATTGATCAGCAGGGTTTGGCCGTTGGTTCCGATCTGATGGGAATTCATCAGTTGGTAAATATCGGACACTCTTACATCAATACCCAAGGCGCCGAGGGTTTGCTTGTCGGTGCTAATTGGGGTGGTAATCGAGACGACAAGTTCCTGGGTGACAAGATCGATATAGGGTTTGGTGATGGTCGTCTGGCCGGCGGCAATGGTTTCTTTGAACCAGTCGCGTTCGCTCATCTGATAACCCGGTGCCGAATCAAAGGCGGCATCGGAGGTGATCAGGTCATTGGCCGCGGCGATGGCAACGAAGGCGAGGTTGAGATTCGCATCAGAAGCTTTAATTGCCTGCAGTGATTGGGTGACTCGAAAAAAGAGCGGATGGGTGCGTTTTTCAGATTGTGATTTTATTTCGGCGAGCACCTGAAGGAAGTCCTAGTTGGTTTTCATCTGTTCAACGATGACACTATTTTTCTCAAAGGTGCTGTCAATTTCGGTCGCAATCAAACGGGCATCCTTTAACAGGGCGGACTCGCTGTTTGCCGCAAAGAAAGTATAAAGCATTTGAACCGAAAATAATCCATAAAGCAAAGTTGAACCAATCACAAAGGCACTCAGGACGAGGACGATGCGCCGGATCAGACTTTTTTTAAACCATTTCATAAGACACCCCTTTTGCTGAATTGTCGGAACAAACGATCAAAGCATTCGTCTGTTGTATTGATACCCCAATCTGTAAAGAAATCGCATCTGGGGAAGAAATTTGATCAGACTGAGGCGGTTTAATGATGCGTAAACAACAAAAAGCAGCGACTGTTTGAGACGCTGCTTTTTGTTTCGGTATCCTTACAGAAAACATGATAAGAAATTGAGTTCTTGCTTGACAAAAACAGATATATCTTATATAGTGAATATAGGATATATCTTATAATTGCAAAAGGGTGAATCAATGCAAGAAAAATTTGATGTGCTGTTTTATGAAAAAGAAGACGGTTCCGAACCGGCTAAAGAATTTCTAAATAGTCTTGATAAAAAGATGCTGGCTAAGATGACTCGGACTATCGCTGTTTTACAGACTAATGGCCCATCACTTAGAGAGCCATATTCAAAATCACTTGAGGGTGGAATTTTCGAGTTGCGTGCCAAGGTTGGTTCAGATATCTCAAGAGTCTTATATTTCTTTTTTATCGACCAACAAATTATTCTAACGAATGGATTTATCAAAAAAACGAATAGAACACCGATACGTGAAATTGAAAAAGCAAATAAATACCGAGCCGATTATTTAACAAGGGAGGTGAAAAAAAATGAGTCGATTTAATGATTATTTAGCCGAGAAAATGGGCGATCCTGAATTTAAAGCTGAGTATGATGCTTTGGAGCCGGAATTTGCCATTATCCAGGCCATGATTGACGCCCGAAAAAAGCTCGGTCTGACCCAAAAACAACTTTCTGAAAAAACAGGGATTGCTCAAGCCGATATCAGCAAATTGGAAAACGGCAATGCCAATCCTTCTTTAAAAACACTACAACGATTGGCCCACGGCATGGGAATGAATTTAAAAATTGAATTTATACCTAACCAGCACCAGCTTAATAAATAATTGCGTCATGACTGTTAGATCCGGTGCTTGTTTTAGGCGGCAAAGGATCACTGCAGGCTAAGGTTAAGTACATCCACCCAGGTTTTGCTAGAAAGTAAAGCCTGGGTGGTTTTAAAATTCATAAGGGAAAATCAAAGATGGCTAATAATTGGGATAAAGGTTTGTTAGATGTCAAGGAAGATAGCCAAAAAGGTAAGTTTCTGACTTAAGGCTTGTGAAAGAGTAATTGCCTGGACACCTTAGCCGAATAAAGAAAAGCTTAAAGGGTAAGCGCCGCATCAGTTGTTATAGAAGTTGAATTAAAGAATTGACAAGATTGAACTAACAATTGCCCCTACATTAAATATTTAATCAACCTCTATAGCATTTTTTGAGGTTGCTGATGGTTTTTAATAAAAATGAGGGCGTCATTTGCCATCAGCGGCTTGCTATAATAATAGCCTTGGATAAAGTCGCAACCACATTTCTTAATATAGTCAAGCTGCGCCACGGTTTCGACACCTTCGGCGATGGTTTTTAAGGACAGACTTTTGGTTAAGGTACATATCGTATCGATAATTAGCTTGCCTTCTTTGTCTTCGAGAATATCATCAATGAACTGTTTGTCGATTTTAACAATATCGATCGGCAAGTTACTAATATGCGACAAGGATGAATAACCGGTGCCAAAGTCATCCAAGGCAACGGTGATGTTGTTTGCTTTTAATTCTTCTAATTTGCTTCTAATCATTTCATAGGAATGAATCATCAATGATTCAATGATTTCTAGTTGAATCATGGCATTGTTTATCTGGTGATGTTTAAGTTTGGCCAGTAAGTTACTGACAAAATCGGCTTCATAAAACTGCACGACGGAAATATTGATCGATACGGTAGAGACTTTTTGTTGATTCTTTTGAAGCATTTTGATAAAATCAATGGCCATGTCGATAACTTTGTCGCCTAACTCTAATATTTGTCCACCGGTTTCAGCGATCGGAATAAACTCACTCGGAGAAACTGCGCCATAGCAGCTGCTATTCCACCTTAATAAGGCTTCAAAGCTGTGAATTTGCGAACCATCTAAGGTCATAATGGGTTGAAAGACCAGATAGAACTCATCATTTTCGATGCCGTGTTCAATCGCATTAATCATGTTATATTCGTTGTCAAATAGCTTTTCCAAACTATTTTGTTCGGTTGCCAGCATTAAGTCGAAATCGATGTTTGCATACTTATCGACAAAAACATCTTTTTGGGTTGACATAATATAGGCTTCGGAAATTCGTTTAGAATCGAGATTCTCGGTATAAATATTAGCGGTGGGATAGCTTTCTAAAATTGCCGTTCGGATCCCTTCATCCTGGCCAGACGTCCACTGATAACATAAGTCATAGGAATGAATAATCATGATGTTAGGGGCATCTTCTTTGGCAAAGACCGGGGAATCCATCAAAAAAAATGGCAAATACTAGGATAGTGATGCGTAGTCCTAAACTCCTGAATACAATCAAAGTTGTTTTCATTGCTTGATGGTCCCTCTCAGATTTAAAACGTACGGAGCACGTTAAATTTTATATTAGTCTACGATGCGTCTCTAGTAGCTTTTTTTTAAAAGAAATTAAGGGTCTTTTTTTTGATTATAACATGTCTTAAGACTCCCGTATATTGATTTTTATAGAGCTTTGAAATCTTGCTGAATTCAAGAAATCGTGGTAAAGCGCGGGCACCACCAGGGGTATCGGTGATTTCGCCGCGATCGCGTTCGTGCATAATTAGCAGACAATTCGAGAGGACATCCAGCTCATCAAAGACATTTACCTCAGTGTCGGCTGTTCGCAGCGGCTAGGCGCGCTGTTGGTTACTGTAGTTAAAAACAAGACCAATCTGACAGCCGATACGGCGCTGCCTGCGCAGATTGAAAAAGCCGCTCCCGAGAATTACACCGTCGCCAGCTGGGCGGCTGTTAGTTTTGTGTAGCAGGTGGGTAAAAAGTAAAATGACATTAACGTAAATAAATTTGGGGAGGCACATGATGATTTTTATGGGTTTGTTTCTAACGGGGCTGGTCAGCGGTCTGATTCATTGGTTGATCCGGCGCAACAATGGAGCGTTGCTGGCCGAAACGCTGCTGCTGCACCAGCTGTTTTTTCTGGGGGTTGCGATGACGATCAGCTTTATGGGCCATGTCCTGATGAGCGAGGAGATTGCCGCCCAGATTGGCTGGGTCTCCAACGGCTTTCAGAAAGAGCTCGGTTATGTCTCCCTGGGGATAGGCATCTGCGGGTTTCTGGCGGTCAAGTTCCGGGGGGCCTTCTGGGCGCCGATTATCATCATTTCGGTGGTGTTCTTTTTTGGCGCGGCGCTCATCCACCTGCAGGAACTGCTGGCGCTGGGTAATTTCAACCCCGGCAATGCCCTGATTATCATTCCCGATCTGCTTGGGCCGGTGACCCTGGTGGTGCTGGGGTTGCTGACGCTCCGGGAGAAACGGCGGTCAGGCGCTGTGTGATCACGTCCAGGTTGAAGATAAGGGCTGGCATTGCGATAAAAACGATACCAGCAACTGGCCGCGGGACGGCGACCACGCCGGGATCCGGGGCGAGAGCCTACGGATTGAAGCGGTTAAGATCGTCTTGACCGCTGCCGACGGCCAGGCGGTTTCTGATTTCAGCGTCAGATACCGCTAAAATTTGTGAAATGGGATTGCAATTATCCGTAAAAATCGTCATCATAGCATATGTCTATTGTATTCATACCCCAATCTGTTGCCTCGTTACAAAACGTGCTTGATAAAGTGTGTTGATTTATGAAATTGATTTTAGTGCAAAGAGGTGTCTTTTATGAGTTCCAAGAATCGAGTTGTAATATCATTTATGGTCTTCATATTGGTGATGTCTCTATTTATATTTACAGCGGCGATTGAATATAATCGAAGCTATCAAAATCACATCAAAGAAACGCAAGATACCTTTAGGTATGTCAAGATTAATCTAGAAAATGTAATCACATCGAGAATGGCAGCCATCAAAGGACTAAACGCATATATTGAAATAAATCCGGATTTTAATCAAAATGAGTTTAATTATTTTGCAAAAGGGATTTATGAATCTTCTAGTGATGTTGTTCAGAGTATGTCGTTTTTGACCGATACAAAAATCACACACATTTATCCATTTGATGATTACAAGAGCATCATTGGCGTGGATTTAAGTTTAAATGAAGAACAAAAGGCTTGGATTGATTATGCAAAATCTAATCAGAAGGCCATCATAACAGCGCCAGTTAATCTCGTTGAGGGTGGAGTTGGAATTGTTGTAAGAATCCCTGTTGAGCGAAACAACAATTATTTTGGCCAAGTTTCGATTGTTTTTGATTCAGATAAAACGTTAAAGTCAAGCGGACTGATTGAGCTTGCTGACCATTATTATGTTGAATTATCAAAAATTGATGAGCTAAGCAAATTGGAGCGTGTTATTTGAACCAATAAAGTAACTGACGACACTTTTTCTGACAACAATATAATTTTTCATCACGTTAATCTATATGATGCGACAATGATTGTAAAAGCCGTTCCTAAAAGTAGTTTTGATGGCAAATCGGTATTGTTCTATTTAATTCTTTTGATCGGCTGGCTGATTGCCCTAGTGTCATGTTTTATGGCATATAAACTGTTAGCAATTACAGTGAATTTGAGTCATTCAGAGAAGGCTTTAAAAGAAAATAATGAAGAATTAGGCGTTATGGTTAATCAACTTAATGCTCAAAACAAAGAAATCCATCAGCAAAAAGAGTATATCGAATTTTTGGCTGATAGTGATTACCTGACTAATTTATTCAACAGAAGAAAATTTACGAAAGATATTATGCATCATATTAAGTTAGAAGAGAGCGGAACAATTCTGCTGCTAGATATTGATAATTTCAAAAATATCAACGATACGCAAGGCCATCATTATGGTGATAAGGTGCTGCAACACATGAGTTGTATCATGACAGAAGTCCTATCCAAGAATACAACAGTGTATCGCATTGGTGGTGATGAATTTGCGATCCATCTGTCAGGGATATGTGACAATGAAAAAATCGAAGCGCATATAGCATTACTTTTTGATGCACTGATAGAAAATAATTACATTGAAAAAATAAAGAATCGAATTACTGTAAGCATCGGCATTGCAAAATATCCGCTCGATTCAAGTAATGTTGACGATCTGCTAATAAAGTCAGATATTGCCATGTATCAAGCTAAAAATCAAGGAAAAAATAGATTTTGTTACTTCACAGAAAACTTGATTTCTGATTTTGATTATAATGTTAAAATTGAAAGAGAATTGCAAAACGCTTTGGAATTAGATAAATTCAAGTTGCTTTATCAGCCGATTATAGATTCGAGAACCGGTCACGTTTCATCGTTTGAAGCACTCTTAAGAATAGAAGATTCACTACTGTCGCCGTTGCAATTTATTGCTGTCGCAGAAAATTCTGGACTGATCATAGCAATCGGCCATCAGGTCATTGATCAAGTTTGTCGGCAATTGCGCAACTGGAAAGCAAATCATGGCGCGATTAAGCCAGTGGCAATTAATATTTCTGCCAAACAGCTTTATGATGGCAAAATTGTCGATTATCTTAAAGATACCCTAGCTAAATATGATATTGCACCGAATCTTATCGAAATAGAGATCACCGAAAGTGTTTTGATTGAGAATTCAGACTTTAACATTGCGTTGTTGAGTGAGTTGCGTCATTTTGGGTTTAAAATTTCGCTTGACGATTTTGGAACCGGTTATTCATCATTGAGTTACTTAGCTTATATGCCGGTCGATAAAGTAAAAATCGATAAGAGTTTAAAAGACCGTTTTCTTTTTTTAGAGGACCATTCTATCATGGAAGGAATTATTTCAATATGCCATGGATTAAAGTTACAGGTTGTAACCGAAGGGGTTGAATCAAAAGAGGATTACCAACGGTTGCGCGCCTTTGGATCTGACTTTCTTCAGGGATTTTACTTTCAAAAGCCGATCGAACCTGAAAAAGCGATCAAGTTGTTAGATCAGAAGTATTTCACGTAAGCTATGAATTAAAGGGTAGAGCAGATCTTGTTAGATAACTGATCTACCCGCTGCTAAAATCACTTGATGGTGAGTATCGGCTGCTAGCAGTAAAAAACTATGCCGTTTTTTATGCCATGATGAATTTTTCAAAGACCGTCAAATCTTGACAAGCCAATAATACGACCCCAAGCTCAGATCAATTGACTGGGCTTTTTTACGGCACTAAAGGGGCGACTTGGAGAGGAGATGGTGATCAGGCGCGAAACAATTGTGGTTAAAAATAGGCGATTGAAAGAATCGACAAAAGTCTCATGGAGTGATAAAATAAGAGCAGCGATTTCATAAAAATGACAATGAATTAGAGTGATAATGAATTAGAATGATAAGAAATTTCCAACAAAAACTTAGGGGATTGGAGAAGAAATGAAAATCAAATTGCTTTACTGGGTTGGCTTGATGATCCTGGTGTTTCTTTGTTTGACGGTAACGGCTTTTGCAGTTGACAGCCCAGTCGGGGTAGTCTATCGGGGTCATATTCAGGATTTGGGCGATTATTCGTCCGATGGCAGCTGGCTGGACAGCCCCGAGATGATTGGCACCAAGGGTCAGAGCAAGCGGATTGAGGGCTTTGCGATCAAGCTGACTGGGGATATCCCGGCTGACATGGTGATCCGTTATAACGTCCATGTTCAGAATAAGGGCTGGCTCTATGATGCAAACGATTCCACTGACTGGCCTCAAGATGGCGACTATGCCGGGACGAGCGGGCAAAGCTTACGGATTGAAGCCGTCAAAATCGTTCTGACAGATACATCAGGCGAGGCGGTTTCCGGTTACAGCGTCAAATATCGCGGCCATGTTCAGAATCTTGGCGATCTGCCAGCCGATGACAGCCAGTGGTTGGCCGATGGCGCCCAGTTGGGCACGGTCGGCAGTTCTTTGGGGCTGGAAGCGCTGTTGGTTGCTGTAGTTAAAAACAAGACCGATCTGACGGCCTATACGCGCTGCTTGCGCAGATTGAAAAAACCGCTCCGGAGGACTACACCGTCGCCAGCTGGACGGCCTTGCAAACGGCCATTGAAAGCCATGCGGTGACGGCCGAGCAGTCACAGATGACGGTCAATGCTGCAGTTAAAGCGATCCAGACGGCTTATCACCAACTGGTTAAAAAAGCTGAGCCGGTGGTCTATGACAGCGCCGGAACCTTCGGCCCGGCCAGCGGCAATGAAACCATTGATGGTGATGTCACCCTTGTCGCCGATGCCGTAATACTTCAGAATCTGGTGATTGAAGGCCAGCTAACCATCAGTGAGGCGGTCGGGGATGGCACCGTGACCCTGAATAATGTGACGGTTATGGGGGATACCTTTGTCCGCGGCGGCGGGGTTAACAGTATTCACATTAACGGCGGGTCTTATAAAACCATTGTGATGGAAAAAACTGCCAGCGGGGCGGTCCGGATTGTGGCTACCGACGCCACCGGCTTGGCGGTGGTGATTGCCGAGGATGCCGCCGGCGAGACGATTATCTTACAAGGAGCCTTTGACAGCGTTGCCGTCAATGCCCCCGAGCTGAGCGTCACCACCGCTGGCCCGGCCACCACCATCGGTCGGTTGAGCGTGGGAGCGACGGCGGCCGGCAGTATCCTTAATCTCGCTGCCGGAACCACCGTCCAGGCATTGATGATCAATGGCAAAAGCGCCATTAAAGGGCCGGGAAATGTGATCGGGGCCATTGTCAATGTTGATGGGGTGGTCTTTGAAAAAGCCCCGCAACGGCTGATGGTAGCCCCCGGCCTGACCGTACCACCGGTTGTGACGCCAGTGCCACCACCGTCTGACCCCGGCCCTGGCTCCCCTGCCAAAAAGCAGCTGTCCATCAGTGCACCCACCATTACCACCGCCAAATACTATGACGGGACAACCCGGGCGGCGGTGACCGCGGGTACCCTGACCGGAGTGGCTCCCGGAGATCAGGTAACCGTCACCGCCATGGCCAACTATGACAGTAAAACGGCCGGCGGCGACAAGCTCATCCAGGTCACGTATACCCTGGCTGGGGCCGATGCCGGTAATTACATTAAGCCGGGGAATACGGCGGCTTCCGGGATCATTGCCCCAAAACCGCTGAGCTTTAATATCTTTACTCATCGCATTTCAAAAGTATATGACGGAACCAATAAGGCAGCGGTCGAAATCGGTCATCTTATGGGCATCGTCGGCACTGACGAGGTCAGTATATTGTCAACGGCAGCCAGCTATTACGATGAAACGGCCGATACCCATAAGTTCATCACGGTCAGCTGTGTCCTGACCGGGAGCGACAAAGATAATTATCAGGCGCCAATTTATACCCTGTTTGGCGAAATCACCCCTCAGCCCTTAACGGCTGCCGGGGTAGTTGTCAGCACCGATAAAAGCTATGATGGCTCCACAAATGCCAACGTGACCGATAACGGGACGGTTACCGGGGTCGTCGGAGCGGATGATGTCATCGTGACCCCGATTGCCAACTATGCAACCAAAAAAGCGGAAGCGAATAAGCCCCTCACCGTGACCTATGTCTTAACCGGGGACGAGACTGTTTTGGGAAACTATACCGCCCCGGTGGATGAAATTTATCCCACCGCCGGGGTGATTACCCCCATTGATCTTGTCATGAGCGGGATTACCGTGACCACCGCCAAAGCATACGACGGCACCGCGACGGCAGCGGTCACCAATCCGGGCACAATCGACAATAAATATCGCCA
>Ga0180017_100569_pt1 | contig 11518 bp, 14 predicted proteins | sample KR46_S_MetaG_FD_129674 | JGI IMG/M metagenome (GOLD analysis project Ga0180017, IMG submission 129674) | Groundwater microbial communities from the Olkiluoto Island deep subsurface site, Finland - KR46_S_MetaG | ecosystem: Environmental > Aquatic > Deep subsurface > Groundwater | place: Finland...
AGGGGGTTTGCCGTGGTGGCCGACGAGGTGCGCAAGCTGGCGGAAAAGACCATGCAGGCCACCAACGAAGTGCATCAGGCCGTCACCGGCATCCAGGACGGGGCCAGGAAGAATGTCCGGGCCACGGAGATTGCGGTCAGCGCGGTGCAGAAAAGCACGGACATGGCCAACCGTTCGGGCGAGGCCCTCAAGAGCATCGTCCTGGTGGCCGAGTCCACCGCCGATCGGGTGCGCTCCATCGCCACGGCGGCGGAGCAGCAGTCCGCGGCCAGCGATGAAATCAGCCGGGCCACCATGGATGTCAACCGCATCTGTGGCGAGACCGACCGGGCCATGGCCGAGTCTGCCGAGGCGATCAAGCGGCTGGCCGGGCTGGCCGAATCACTGGCCGATGTCATTCGCAGCATGCGCTAGCGTGCATTATAAATGTGTCTCGACAGGTGACATGCGGCGCATCAGTGCTTATTCATTGTAATGTAGGTGAATGCCATTCTGGCGCATTTCGCCAATAGTCTTGAATTATTAACTTTTTTCGATGAGGGGTTGAGCGTGGTCAGGCATATCGTCATGTGGACAATGAAGGAAGAGGCCGAAGGCAACCCGGCCCAGGTCAACGCGGCCCGGATGAAAGAGATGCTTGAAGCCCTGGCCGGGCGCATCGAAGGACTCCGGCATATTGAGGTCAGTCACGACATCGTGGCCGCCGATCCCGATTGTCACGTTGTTTTGTGCTCCGAGCACGACGACGCAGACGCCCTGAACCACTATCAGGGCCACCCCGAACACCAGGCATGCGTCGGCTTCGTCAAGAAGGTCGCCGCCAGCCGAAAGGCCGTGGATTACGAGATCTAGCCGATCCGGGAACCCTGGTTCCCGGAAGAGTGCCGATGCAGTTGATCCCGGCTTTCGCGACACAGGAAACGTCGCGAGAAGGAGAGTGCCATGTCCATGCGTTACGATCAGGACCGAAAGCGGATTATCTGCCGCTGGGAAGAGCCGATCAATGTGGTGATGAACAAGAAGGAAGGGTTCATCAACCGGTCGCGCATGATCACCGTCAAGGTCAATGACAACGGCAAGCTGAACAGCAAGGACATCCGGCGACACGCCAAGCACCCCATGTTCCCGTTCATCAGCCGGTTCAACCAGATGCTCAACAACATCGAGTATTATCCTGAAGGTGATGGGCACAGGTGCGCTGTCTGCGGCCTGGAGCAGGGCGTGAGCCCGCATTTTGACGTGGGGACCCAGTCCATCGTCTGGCTCTGCCGGGAGCATCTGACCGATTCGCCCAAGGTTGATGCCTGATCCTGGCATCGCAAGGAAACCGCAGTCCCCTGCCGACTTTTGGCAGGGGACTTTTTGTAAGCTGCGATCACCTGGGAGGTTACAATGCTGCAAGCTGGTGCGAATTCGGTTGGAATTATCATGGAAATGGAGATACGTTCATGCCATGTGGATGAAGCCTGCCCTGTTTCTCGGCCTGCTCGCTTTGGGCCTACTCTCAAGCTTGTCTGCTCTGGCGGCAGATCGGGTGGTTCTCGCCTCTCTGGAGTGGCCGCCCTATACAGGGGAGTCCCTTCCCGGAAACGGAGCCACCTCAGAGGTGGTCCGCGAGGCTTTCAGGGTCATGGGGTACGAGCTTGAGATCCGGTTCTACCCTTGGAACCGCGCTTTGAACGAGGCCCGGTTGGACAAGGATATTGCTGGGTATTTTCCCGAGTATCCAGAGCACTGGCACAAGGATGCGTTTCTCAATTCCGACAGCGTGGGCAGCAGTTCCCTTGGACTGGCAAGCCGTCAGGAGATGGTCATCAACTGGCAAACCCTTGACGATCTTCGCCGATACACCCTCGGTGTCGTGGCAGGTTACGCCAACACCCCCGAGTTTGACGCCATGGCGAAAGAGGGGCGCCTGACCATCGACCACTCCAGCACGGACGCGCTCAACCTGCGCAAGGTCCTGGCCGGGCGGGTTCGCGCCGCCGTGGTGGACACCAACGTGTTCAGGCATCTGTTGCAGGTCGATCCCGTGCTGCGCAAGCAGAGGGGAGAACCGGTGATGAGCACACGGCTCCTGGGCACCAACAGCCTGGTCGTCTGCTTCTCCGACACCGAGCGGGGGAGGAGGCTGGGGCGGATACTCAACCTCGGGTTGCGTCAGGTCGATCAGGAGGCTGTTTACTTGCGTCATTTCAAGGAATGAGGCGCGTGGCGGTCACATGGAGCAGCGGAACTCTGGGGCAAGGGCGGTCGCTCTCCGAAAGGGCGGAGCGAAACGGACAGCGGTCGATTCTGAAGAGAAATTCAGAAAATTTTATTGGACAAGTTTTGGCTCTAATGTTTAAAAATACGCGCATTGTGGAATTTGGTTTCTTGATCTTAAGAGTGGGGCATCAGGTCATGATCACGCTGCGAAAGATGAAATCCGCCACGTCCGGAGTTGCCGGTCGTTCTGTTTCGCGGGCCTGTCCGGCCCGTGCGTGCGGGTTTTCGGCGCAGGCGGTTTTCTTCAAGGATGCGAATGCGCACCGGCTCGTTTCCCCAGCCGGTTTTTTTATGGCATAGGCATTGTCCGGAAGCGGCGAGGGAGAGAGCATTGCACGGCAACGTCTCGGATATTCCCCCTCTTCGTTTCGTGTCATCCCGGTCCGTTGCGGACACCCGTGCCGGTTTTCGTGCGAGTTTGAGGCCGGTTTTATTCGAGGCCCGTCTGCCTGGAGAGTTTGTATGGATCAAATGACTGAATCTGTTCGCGTTGTCCGCAAGGGCGCGCCCAAGGCCGCGGTGTCACGGCGCGGCGATGCCGCCATCAGCTTTGTGCTGCGGTTTCTGCTGCTTTTTGGCACCTGGCTGATCCTGTCGGGCATGTTCGACGCCTTCCACATGACCGTTGGCGCTTTTTGCAGCGCCTTTGTGACCTGGATCTCTACGGATATCTTTCCGCCCGAGGTGCGCAGCTTCCGCAAGCTGCGCGCCCTGTGGCTGCTGGCCCTCTATGTGCCCTGGCTGGTCCTGGAGATTGCCAAATGCAACATGCGCCTGCTCCGGCTGGCCTTCGACCCGCACCTCAACGACAAGATATACCCGCGCATCGTCACCTTCAAGACCGTGCTGCGTACCAAGCTGGCCCTGACCTTTCTGGCCAATTCCATCACCATGACGCCCGGCACCATCACCGTGTCCATTGATGAGCGCGGCTATGTCTCGGTCCACGCCTTTGACGAAGTGGCTGCCGAGGGCCTGCCCGGCGATATGGAAAAGAAGATCAAGGCCATATTCGAGGAGTTATGATGGAATCATTCATCCTGTATTCCGGCGTGTTCCTGGTGGCCATCATGACCATGCCCCTGTATCGCGCCGTGGTTGGCCCGACGACGCTGGACCGCCTGATGGGCATGAACGCCATCGGCTCCAAGACCGTGGCCCTTATCGTCATCATCGGGCTGGTCTTCGAGCGTGTGGACATGTTTGTGGACATTGCACTCGCCTACGCGATGCTGAACTTCATCGCCGTTCTCGCGGCTTCCAGATATCTGCATAAAAGGGGACGCCGGGACACGGCATCCTAAACGTCGGAGGAAGCGACCCCATGGTCCAGATCTTGGTTGTTATTTTGTGTTGCAGCGGAATGCTGCTGTTTGTCGCCGGCATGGTGGGCATTTTGCGGCTGCCGGATGCCTACACCAGGCTCCACATGGCCGGAATGCTCGACACGCTCGGGCTGCTGACGCTGCTCCTTGGGCTGGTGCTGTATGGCGGGATCCAGGCCACCCCCATGACCTTGCTGGTGCAGCTCAAGGTGCTCCTGCTCTGGGGGTTCGTCCTGATAACCAGCCCCACGGCGACCCACGCCATGGTTGACGCGGGCGTGCGCGCAGGGCTCGCACCCTGGGTCCAGACAGACGGCAAGAGGAGGCGCAAATGATCTGGGAAATCAAACTGCTGGCCCTCATCCTCGTGATCATCTGCGCCATCGCGGCGATCAACGTCAAGGATCTGCTGGGGGCCGCCATCATCTTCGGCATCTACAGCTTCATGATGTGCGTCCAGTGGCTGGCCATGGGCGCGGTCGATGTGGCCTTCACCGAGGCGTCCATCGGCGCGGGCATCAGCACCGCCCTGATGTTTGCGGCCATTTTCCGGACCACAAGGAGGACCAAAGATTGAAAAAGGCAGCTCTTGTGGCCGTGCTTCTTGCCGGCGCTTTCCTGATTCTGTCCATGGAGAACTTCTCCTCCTGGGGCGATATTGAATCTCCGGCAAGCCGTCATATTTCACGGTACTTCATCGAAAAAAGTTACGAGGACACCCATACCCCCAACTTTGTCACAGCCGTTTTGGCCGACTACCGTGGGTTTGATACCATGCTGGAAACCGTGGTGGTCTTCACTGCGGCCCTGGCCTGTTTCCTCATCGTCCGTCTGCCCAGCGACGTGTGCAAGCCCGGCCTGTTCTACTATCGTCATGCCAGCACCGGGCTGGTGGTCCGCAGGCGTCAGGCCTGCGCACTCCCGGATGAGGGCGGCGCGTTCGAGCGCGTGGATTCCGACTGGCCGCCGCACGATGTCGTGGTCACCACCACCTGTCGGATGATCATCCCTTTCATCCAGCTTTACGCCCTGTATGTGCTCGCGCATGGTCACTACAGTCCGGGCGGCGGTTTTCAGGGCGGCGTCATATTCGCGGCCAGCTATGTCCTGCTCGCCGTGTCGCACGATCTGCGCACCCTGGTGAACCAGCTGACCGAGCGCTTCACGCATCTGCTTGCGGCTGCGGGTGTGCTGGTCTACTTCGGCACCGGCCTCCTTGGCTTGGCCAAGGGAGCGAATTTTCTGGATTACGATGCTGTTGCTGACATAATGGGCGTGTCCCTGGCGAGCGGGCACTCCCTTGGCATCCTGTTCGTCGAAACCGGCGTGGCCATGACCGTGACCGCCGCGCTGGTGATCATCTTCAAACTCCTGTCCTCTCGCGGGGCGGTCACGGAAGGATTGTAGGCGTATGGAAGACTTCCTGACGCAACTGACATCCAAGTACAACTTCTGGGCCTACATCGTCCTGATGATGATTGGCCTGTACGCGATGATAGCCAAGGGGAACCTGATCAAGAAGCTGATGGGGCTTGGTATATTTCAGACCGCCATCATGCTCTTCTACGTTGCCATCGGTTCCAAGGCGGGGGCCACCATACCCATCCTGCTGGATACCCACTCCAAGGAACTGATCGACTTCGCGGACTACATCAACCCCTTGCCCCACGTGCTGATGCTGACAGCCATCGTCGTCTCCGTGGCGACACTCGGCGTGGCTCTGGCCCTGGTCCAGCGCATCTTTGATGTGCACGGGACGCTGGAAGAAGATGAAATACTGGAAAAAATCAAGAATCCATAGCCATGCATGATGTAGTCCTGACCCTCCTCCCGTTGCTTCTTGGAGCGTTCCTCGCCACCCTGGCGGGCTGGACGCGGAGCGTGCTCGCCTATCCCGTGGGTGCCATCGCTCTCCTGACATCCTTCGGCTTTGCCGTGAAACTCCTGTGCAGCGTCCTGGCGCACGGGACCGCGACATACCTGCTTGGCGGATGGTCCCCCCCGTGGGGCATCGTCTTTGTCGTGGATACGTTCAGCGCGGGCATGCTCGTGCTGATCTCGGCGTCGGCGCTGTTCACCTTCCTCGCCTTCAGGGCCGAGATCCTCGACCATTTCGCCGAGAAGTCGGCGGCTTTTGTGGCCCTGTTCATGCTCACGGTGGCCGGGCACATGGGCATCGTCGCCACCGGCGACCTGTTCAACCTGTACGTCCTCATCGAGGTCGCAGCCTTGAGCGGCTACGCGCTCCTCGGTTTCGGGACCGGGCGCTCCCCGCTGGCGAGCCTCAACTACCTGTGCATCGGGTCGGTGGGCGCTTCGTTCTATCTGCTTGGCGTCGGCTATCTCTACATGCTGACCGGCTCGCTGAACATGGCCGATCTGGCCCGGATCATCGCGGCCTCGCCGGTTACGGTGTCCATGCACGGGGCTGTGGGCGTGATCCTGCTCGGCCTGTGGGTGAAGATGGCGCTGTTCCCGTTCCACGGCTGGCTGCCCGGCGCCTATGGAATGACATCCCCGGTGTCGGCCACGCTCATGGCGCCGCTGACCACCAAGGTCATGGTGTATGTGGTCATCCGCATTCTCATCAGCGTGCTCCCCGGTGCCTCCATACCGGACGCCATCCCCGCAGTGGCCGTGACCCTGGCCACCGCCGCCATTTTCGTGGGGTCTGTCATGGCCTTCCGGCAGACAGACCAGCGCCGCATGCTCGCCTACATCCTGGTGGCCGAGGTGGGCTACATGGTCGGCGGCGTGTTCATCGGCAACCGCACGGCCATGACCGGGGCCATGTTGCACGTCTTCGCCGACTCGCTCATGACCCTGACCCTGTTCATGGCCGTGGGCAGCATCGCCCGCCAGCGCGGCGAGATGACCCTTGGCAACCTGAGCGGGCTCTTCAGGACCATGCCCTTCACCATGGCCGCCTTTGTCCTTGGGGCCATGTCCATGATCGGCGTGCCGCCCCTGTTCGGCTTCTTCAGCAAGTGGTACCTGCTCTCCGGCGCACTGGCGTCCGGTCAGTATGTGTTCATGGCCGGTCTGCTGGTGTCGAGCCTGGTCAACGTGGTCCTCTTCTTCCGGCTCTTCGAGACGGCCTTTTTCGATGCGCCCGGGGAGTCTGTCCGGGACATCGAGCATTGGAGTCGCGTGACGCCGCTGGCGATTGTCGCCGTGCTGCTTATTGTGGCCGGGCTTTCGAGCGGTCTGATCGTGGACCGGCTCATCGCCGGAATCATCCCCGCAAGCCTCATCTAGCCGGAGAAGTCACATGTATTCCATATACTCGATCCAGCCCCTTCTCGCAGTGGCCGCCCCTCTGCTGGCGGTCCCCGGCATCATCTCGGCGCGCACGCCCAACATCCGCGAGGCGTGGTCCTTTGCGGCGGCGCTGCTGCTGCTGGCGCTTCTGGCCTGCATGGTCCCGGCGGTGCTGGCCGGGCACACCTACACCTGGGTTCTGGCCGAGGTTCTGCCCGGCGCGCCCATCGCCTTCCGCGTCGATGCCTTTGGCATGCTCTTCGCCCTGGTCTCCTCCAGTCTGTGGGTGGTGACCACGGTCTATTCCATTGGCTACATGCGCGCCAAGAACGAGCATGCCCAGACCCGCTTCTTCGGCTATTTCGCAAGCTCCATCTTCTGCGCGGTGGGCGTGGCCTTCTCGGCCAACCTGCTGACCATGTACCTGTTCTACGAGCTGCTTTCCTTCTCCACATACCCGCTGGTGGCGCATCACCAGAACGAGGAGAGCCGCAAGGCCGGGCGCAAATACCTCGGCTTCATCGTGGGCACCTCCATCGGGCTGGTGCTCCCGGCCATGGTCGCGGTGCACCACTTCACCGGCAGCCTCGATTTCGCCTCGGGCGGCATCGCCCTGGGCGCTGCGGACTCCACGACCCTGACCGTGCTGCTCTGCCTGCTGCTTTTCGGCTTTGCCAAGGCGGCCCTCATGCCGGTCCACGTCTGGCTCCCGGCGGCCATGGTCGCGCCCACGCCGGTCAGTTCGCTGCTCCATGCCGTGGCCGTGGTCAAGGTCGGCGCGTTCTGCATCATGCGCGTGGTCACGGGCACCTTTGGCGTGGAGACGCTCCAGGCCCTGCATCTCAACGATGTCATCACCGGCGTGGCGGCGGTGACCATGCTGGCGGCGTCGCTGATCGCCCTGTCCCAGGACGGGCTGAAGCGGCGGCTGGCCTACTCCACCATCGGCCAGCTCTCCTACATCGTGCTGGGCGCGGGGTTGATGACCACTGCCGGGCTGACCGGCGGCATGCTGCACATCTCCATGCACGCCTTTGGCAAGATCACGCTCTTCTTCTGCGCCGGAGCCATTTATGTGGCCACGGGCGAGAAATACATCAGCCGTCTCAACGGCATCGGCTACCGCATGCCCTGGACCATGACCGCATTCCTCATCGGGTCTTTGTCCATCATCGGCATCCCGCCCACGGGCGGGTTCCTGAGCAAGTGGTATCTGCTCAACGGGTGCATCGGGTCAGGTCAGTGGGTGCTCGCCCTGGTCCTGCTCGTCAGCTCGCTGCTCAACGCGGCCTACTTCCTGCCCATCGTCTACCGGGCGTGGTTCTGCGCCCCTGATCAGGCCCAGCACTCCGGGCCGGTGCGCGAGGCCCCGCTGGCGTGCATCGTGCCGCCGCTGATCACTGCGGGCATTTCCGTGATCCTGTTCTTCTATCCTTACCCGTTCCTGAATTTGGCCCGACTGGCCGCCAACTAGGAGTTGCGATGAGCAAGAAAAAGGAATTCGACTTCTTTGACCGGCCAAAGACAAGGCGCATGCTCTGGATCGCTCTCTGGGGCAGTTGCGGGCTGACCGTGGCCTTGCAGTTCTTCGCCTCGCCCGAACCGCATTTCGGCTTTGACGACTTCTTTGGTTTCAACGCCCTGTTCGGGTTCGTTGCGTGCTCTGTTCTGATCCTGGTCGCCAAGGGTCTGGGCTTTATCCTGAAGAGAAACACGGACTATTATGATGACTAGCATTCACCCGATCCTCGCCTATCTGGGAGCCGCTGCGCTGCTTCCGCTGTTCACCGGAGCGTGGCGCAACCGCATGGTTCTGGCCGCAGCCGCCGTCGGTCTGCTCATCGTGCACAACCTCCCGTCAGGCACCCTGGCCACGGCCAATTTTCTCGGCATGGACCTCGTCCTCATGCGCGTGGACGGCCTGAGCCGGGTGTTCGGGTACATCTTCTGCCTCAACTCGGTCTTTGCCTTCCTCTTTGCCTACAAGCTCAATGACGTGCGCCAGCAACTGGCGGCCCTGTTCTACATCGGCTCGGCCCTGGGGGCGGTGTTCGCCGGAGACCTGATCACCCTGTACGTATTCTGGGAGATCATGGCCATAGCGTCCACCTTCCTGATCCTGGCCCGCAAGACCAAGCTTTCGTCCGGGGCGGGATTCCGCTACGTGCTCGTCCATCTTTTCGGCGGGCTGTGCATGCTGGTGGGCATCATCGTCCATATCCAGACCACGGGCTCCATCGCCTTTACCTCGCTGGCCCCCAGCCTGGGCAGCTGGCTCATCCTGCTCGGCGTGCTGGTCAACGCGTCCGCCTTCCCCTTTGCCAGCTGGCTTTCGGATTCCTATCCCGAGGCCACAGTCACCGGCGGCGTCATCCTCTCGGCCTACACCACCAAGACGGCGGTCTACGCGCTCCTGCGCGCCTTCCCCGGCTGGGAAATCCTCATCGTCATCGGCTGCCTGATGGCCGTTTACGGCATCATCTACGCCCTGCTCGAAAACGACATGCGCCGCATCCTGGCCTATTCCATCACCAACCAGGTGGGCTTCATGGTCACGGGCGCGGGCATCGGCACGGCCATGGCCATCAACGGCGCGGCAGCCCACGCGTTTTGCCACATCATTTACAAATCGCTCCTGTGGATGTCTGCGGGCGCGGTGCTGGCCGCCACGGGCAAGAGCAAATGCACGGAACTCGGCGGACTCCACAAGACCATGCCGTTGACGTTGCTGCTCGGACTCGTCGGGGCGCTGGCCATATCGTCATTCCCCGGCACCAGCGGCTTCACCAGCAAGAGCATGATCATCCAGGCCGCTGCCAACGAGCATCTGACCTGGGTGCTGATGATCCTTGAGATCGCTTCGGCGGGCGTGTTCCTGCACGCGGGCATCAAATTCCCGTACTTCGTCTTCTTTGCCAAGGACAAGGGGCTGCGGCCTCCCGAGGCGCCCAGGCACATGCTCCTGGCCATGGCCGGGCTGGCCTTCCTGTGCATCGCCCTGGGCGTTTACCCCCAGCCGCTGTACGCCATCCTGCCCTTTGACGTGGGCGGGTTCGACGTCTACAAGGGGGGCAAGGTCGTGGCGCAGCTCCAGCTGCTCCTGTTCTCGGCCCTGGTCTTCTTCCTCATGCTGCCGCTGCTCAAGCGGACCGACACCATCGCCCTTGAAACCGACTGGTTCTACAGGCGCGGCGGGCGGCTGTTTTATCAGGCCGTGTCCGCATTCTTCAATGGGCTGAACGACATGGCCGCCAAGGTCGCTGGCCGCGCGGTTCACGGGTTCGCCGAGTTCTGCCGGAACTTGCCTGAGCGGGCCTTGTTCCTGCTGACCGCGCTCAATCCTGATTTTTGGACCAGTGGCACGACCGTCAATGCCGCGCTCAGGATGAAGCAGATCAGGGATTCCCTCGACGCGGGAGCCCTGCCTGTGGGCGGTTCGCTGATTGCTGTCACTCTCGGGCTGGCTGTCCTTTTAGGCCTGGTCTTGTAATTATCCTGGAGGTTTGATCATGAAGTCTTTGAATAGCAGCCAGTTCAATATTCTCGAAAACGTCTCGGAGGAGCTGATCGAAAGGCTCCGGCGCGAGGTCCAGCCCAAGGACTACGCCAAGGGGGAGGTCGTCTACCAGAAAGGCGACCCGGCGGATAATTTCTACTTTCTCCTGAAGGGCAAGGCGCAACTCCAAGTGGAGAACAAGGAAGGGGTGACCGTCATCCTCGGCGTGATCAAGGTCGGGTACTGCTTTGGCATGACCGCCCTGTTTCCCGAGCAGTCCAGGCAGCATTCCGTGGTCTGCGATGACGCCTGCCGGGTGGCTGTCATCTCTGGCAGCGACCTTCGCGCCATCCTGGAGTCCGAGGACAAGATCGGGCTGCCCTTGCTCTGGAATCTGTTTCATCTGCTCAAGGACCGGCTCGATCTGCGCACAGATCAGCTTGTGCAGGTGCTCGCCTCGCATCCCGATGTGAGCAAGCTTGGCATCTGACCGATCGCTGGCGAGTGAACCCGACGGCATGTCCCCACGGTCTTGCTGTTTGGCGAAGCAGGCTTTGCCTGTGCGCTTCAGACGCGAGGTCGGGCAATGGCCTGGGGATGATCAGGAATGCAGGAAGCAGGGCTGCGGCCCTGCTTTTTGTTGTCACGCGTCTCAGGGGTGAGGCGTGATGCTGTCGGCCCGAGTGCGGGCGGCTGGATTTCATTGTTTTTTGCCGATGAGCTTGGGAGGCGCCATGAGACTATTGCTGGTCGAGGACGAGCGGGAGATCGCTGACTTCCTCAAGGCGCGGCTTGAGGGCGAAGGGTTTGATGTCGTGGCTGCGGTTACTGGCGAGGAAGGGTTTTTCCTGGCCAACGAGCAGGTGTTCGATGTAGTTCTGCTCGATCTGACCCTGCCCGGTCGTGGCGGGCTTGAGGTCCTCAGGATGCTGCGCAGGCGCGGCATCAACGCACCGGTGATCCTGATTTCCGGCAGCGACAGCGTCGAGGACAAGGTGGCCGGGCTCGATGCCGGGGCCGACGACTACATCGTCAAGCCGTTCGCCTTTCCCGAAGTGCTTGCCCGCATCCGCGTGGTGTTGCGTCGCGGCTGGGCCGATCAGGTCCTGCTGCTTCGGTGCGGCGATCTGGCCATGGATCTGATCACCCGCATCGTCACGCGGGGGGG
>Ga0180017_100570_pt1 | contig 11512 bp, 8 predicted proteins | sample KR46_S_MetaG_FD_129674 | JGI IMG/M metagenome (GOLD analysis project Ga0180017, IMG submission 129674) | Groundwater microbial communities from the Olkiluoto Island deep subsurface site, Finland - KR46_S_MetaG | ecosystem: Environmental > Aquatic > Deep subsurface > Groundwater | place: Finland...
CCATTTGAGGTCGGTCATACCCTCTATGTTGAAGTACTCCTTGCCTTGGCTTGCGGCATAACCGACCACCGCCGGCACTCCGCTCAAGGTCTTTTGGTCCAGCAGGTACCCCACCTTGCCCGGAGCCAGGCGCACCGCCTTCATGGCCGGGGGCCAATTACGTTGCAGCAGGTTGATTTCCTCCGCCTGGCCTAGGCCGCGGTTCTTGATCTGATCCGAGTCGGCGATGACGCGGCCGTTATGGGAGAAAAGCAGCACCTCCGCCTTGGGAATCTGCTGGGCTGCCTGCTTTATGAGCTCACGCACATTGCTTACGTCCAACAGGACCTTGAGCACCCCCACAGGTTCTCCCAAGGGATCGTCTATGCGCACCGCCACATCCATGGCGTAGATGCCGGCCGAGGCATCGAAGGCCACCTCGCCGAGAAACAGTCCCTTTTGCCAGGCCGTATCCCACCAAGCCTCACCCTTTTGCACGAAGTCGCTGGGCTTGCTGGTATAGGCTACGTTGAAACCGTGCTTGTCAGTGATGATCACTTCCTTGAATGCCGCCAGCCTGCCGCTCATGCCCTCAAGAAACAACACCAGCTCGGGAGCGTTTTCCAGGGCGGGCTCGTCCTTCATGCGGGCCTCCAGCTTGGCCTCGCTCATTTCGGTCATGCCCATCACCTTGGCCTTGACGGCCGCGTTTTTGGCTGCGGTAACCACTTCCCAGCTATGGGCGGTCCATACCGCGTCCGACAGGTGCACCCGAATATAGCTGTCGATGTTGTAGATGGTCACCAGGGCCAGGTTGGAGACGTCGTTGCCGGCCAAGGATTTCATGTCGGTGCTCAGCTTGGCGATTCCCTTGGCCATGGTCGTGGACTGCTCCCGGCTGGCCATCCAGGTGACCGCCGCGAAGGCGGCCAAGGGGAGTAAGGACACGAGCAGCACCAGGGCCGTCAATTTTTTCCCTATGCTACGCCACCCGGCTTTTCGGCTGGTTACCGGGGCGGCCCCCGATTCACTGAGGTTTCGCGGTTGCGCCAAAGCCATCTTCAATCTCTCCAACTCTGCGGTTCGCTCTTCGGCCGTTTATTGGCCGGCAGCCTCAGGTTTAACAGCTTCACTCGACTATGATCGCCGGGTCCGACAACAGTGCCTGGATATCCAGCAGGGTGGTCATGGTGGAAGTCACCCCTTTGAAATATTTCCGGGCGCCTTCGGATACGGTGCCCTGGGCGTCCTGCAACTCTTCCAGCTTTATGCGGCTTATCACCGGCAGGGTGTCGGAGATAAGGCCCATCTCCATGGCCGCGCCCTTGCCGTTTTCCTGGCCTTTTACCAAGAGCACATGGGAGTCCGGCCCCACCTGGCGCTTTCTCAAGCCCAGGAAGCCGGCCAGGTCCATCACCGAATACAAGCGCCCCCGGATGTTGACCACCCCCACCACGAACTCGGGGGTGCAAGGGACCAGGGACCAGTTCAGGACGCCCAGGGGTTGCACCTCCTTGAGGTGCTTAAGCTCCAGGCCAAAGCGCTCCCTGCCCAGGGTAAAGGTGACGATGTTCAGGCTGCCCTCCGGGTCGCCCTGTACCCTCAGGCTCCTGGCCAACTCTTGCGCCCTCTTTTTGAGCAAGCGTTGCGTTTGGCTCTGCCTGCTCGTTTGGCTGCTATCGGACATTGCTTAGGCTATCCTCACATCACTTTGGCCTTGCTCAGGCCGCATCCATCAAGACTTGCAGCATGGTCACGATTCGCCCCGCGGCCAGGCCGTCCGCCTCGGGCACCGATTGCTCCGGCGGCAGGCTGGAGGCCAGGCGGATGGCCTGACGCCCATGCACCTGGGCCTTTTGGTTCTGCCCCAATCTGCGGTACAGGGTGGCCAGGGAAAAATGGGCCGCCAGGTGGTTGGGCTCCAGGTAAAGGGCCTTGCGCAGGTGCTCCCCCGCCAATAGTGCCTCTCCATCTTCCAGGGCGATCAAGGCCCGGCAATGGTGCGCCTCGGCCGAAAGCGGCTCGCCCTCCAAAGATTTCTCGCACCAGTAACGCGCCTCGGCCAGCTTGCCCAGGTTGGCCAAGCGCCGCGCCCCTTTCAACCAAAGTCCGGCCGCGGCACGCTGTCGCACCGTTGCCTGCTCCAGCAGACAGCGGGCCGATTGATAGCGGTTCGTTTCCATCATGTGCCGGGCCTGGGACAATACGTCAGGCCCGGCTACCAAGGGAGGCCTCATCGCTTGTGGCGCGGCGGGCCGTGGCGGCGGAGCCTTGAACAGGGGCGCTACGGGCTCCGGTTCCTCGGGAGTTCTACAGGCCTCAAGGTCCCAGGGCGATTGCGGTTTTTCATCGTCGACGCCGCGCAGTTGGTACACCGCGGCCGGGCCCATGTTGCGGGTCACGAATCCTGGGAAGCCGCGCGGGTCGGTCTCGGTGGCGGCCACCATCAGCCAGCCGCCCTGGCTCAGACACCCGGCGAAGCGCCGCACCATGGCCTGCACCTGCTCGTCCGGCAGATAGATGGCCACGTTGCGGCACAGGATTAAATCCATGGCGGAGGTGTTGGTCATCAAGGAAGGGTAATTGTCCTCGGACAGGTTGAGGTAATTGAAGCTGACCATGGACTTTATGCGCGGGTGCAGCTCAAAACGGTCCTCGTCCTGGGTGAAGAAGCGCCGCACCAAATCCGGCCCCACCTGGCGAAAGGACCACTTCTTGTACCTTGCCTGGCGAGCCCGGCCCAGGGACTCCTTGTTTATATCCGTGCCAAGGATCGAGATGCTCCAGCGGTCGATATCCGGGATGATATCGGTGAGAAGCATGGCCAGGGAATAAGGCTCTTCACCGGAGGCGCAGCCCGCGCTCCACAGGCGCAAGCGCCGCTCGCCGCCGCGCCGCTTGATTATTTCCGGCAACAGATGAAAGCGCAGGGCCTCGAACTGGGCGCGGTCACGGAAAAAGTAGGTCTCGCCGATGGTAAGGCCGCTGATCACCTGGTCCCAAAGCTCGCTCTCGGTGCGGGTTTCGTCCAGCTTCTCGTAGAGCACCTGCAGGTTGGCCATGCCCTCCTGCGCGGCCACCCTCCACAGGTGCCGCCCCATCTCCTGGCTACGCCGGGAGGTGATGTGCATACCGGTCCGCCGAAGCAGCAACTCTTGGAATAAAAGCAATTCGCCCTGGCTCAGGCGGCTGTTGTCACCTTGGCTGTTCAAGCTCTTCCCTTAGCGCGGCTTCCTGCTCCATGGCTTTGAATAGCTCTTCGTGCTTTTCCCAGTCCAGGGGGGCCAGGCGGTCCGGGTTCAGCACCAGCACCAGCTCATCGTTGTTGTTGAGCACTCCGGCTAAGACCCGCGACTCGGCCAAGTGGCCGGACGGAGGCTCAAGGCGGTCCTCACGGGCGCTAAGGACCCGCTCTACCTTGTCCACCAGCAAGGCCACATTGCGCGGTTCCTGGGACATGACCAATAGTCGCTGGTCGGGGTGTGGCTCCTTGGCTTCCAGCCCGAAGCGCTGACCCAGGTCCAGCACCGGCAGCACCTGGCCATGCATGTTGATGACTCCCAGCACCCACGAGGGGGCTTCGGGAAGGTGCACCGGAGCCACCATGCGCAGGGCCCGCTCCACTCGCTCAAGAGGGAGGGCAAAGGCTTCCTGTTGTATGCGGAAGCTAACGAAACTCCGTTGCAAGCCTTGGGATTGTTGGGCGCTGGAGAATTTGGCCGAGGTGTCGGCTTGATTTGTGCGCGCTGCCATGGTTATCGACCCCCTCGGACGAAAGTCGGTGTGCCGGGGATGACGCGGCGCCGGCGGTCTTGTCTATGCATGGGATATCCAAAAGGCGGCAAGGGCGCCTTGGGGCTATGTTTAGCAAAGGCTCCCAAACGGGAACGAAACCCATTAACGCAATAATTACAGATAGTTGCCAGCGAATAAAGACACAAAAATAACGCGAGCGCGACTATGTCGCCTTCATATGGCATGGGCAGGCTCTTATTTTTTCATGAAGCCGGTTTCACAGCAGATCATGTTGGCTTAGCCTTGTTGTCGAAAGCTGCCCACGATTGATCCGGCAAAACAGGCGCATTCACCTTGACTTGAACATTCCCTTGAGGGGTTGGGAAAGCAAGCCTTTTTCAAACGATGTCGAACTATAGCACCCGATTAGATGATGGACAATGCGTGGTATTACTTTTGATCATTTTTATCGATAGCCCTATATTAATAAGCCCTTTCGAACGCCATACTCGCACTAAACGTAGCAAAAAACAAGGGGCGCGGAGATCTGTATGCTCTCTGCGCCCCGAGGCTATTTACAGGTATCGTCTAGTTCAATTGTAGATACTCGAAACCGGCGAAGCGGTTGAACAAGCGGCCCATGAGGTTTAAGAGCGACAGGCGGTTGCGCCGAGTGGCCTCGTCTTCCACCATAACCATGACGTCATCGAAGAACTTGTCGATGGGATCTTTTAGGGCCGACACCCGGGTCAGGAATCCCTGGTAATCACCGGCCGCGAAGAGGCTGGCCGCCTCGGCCTCCAACTCGGTGAAGGCGCGGTAAAGGGCTTTTTCCGCCTCCTCGCTCATCACCGCCTCTTGGGGAGGCTCGGCGGGAACCTGGGCGGCCTCCTTCTTAAGGATGTTCATGACCCGCTTGAGGCCCACGGCCAAGGTAGCGAACTCGGCGGTGTCCTTGGCCTGGGCCAGGGCCTTGGCCCGGGCGGCGGTGTCCTTCAGGTCGTCCAGCCCGGCGGCCAGCACCGCCTGGGACACATCGGTGGGCACCCCCTGGTCGGCCAGGATGCCGGACAGGCGGGCGGCGAAGAAGGCGGTGACCTCCTGGGCCACCGGCTCGTCCGGGGCCTGCATCCAGGGCCCGAGCCCGGCCAGGGCTTGACCCAGCAGGCGGCTCAGCGACAGAGTGAGGTTTTTTTCAATGATCAGGCGGATCACCGCGATGGCCGCCCGGCGCAGGGCGAAGGGATCGGCCGCGCCCGAGGGCTTTTCGTCGGCCGCGAACAGGCCGCAGATGCTGTCCAGGCGGTCGGCGATGCCCACCAGCACGCCGGTCATCTCTCGCGGCAGAGGTGAATCTGCCCCAGCCGGGAGGTAGTGCCCGGCGATGCCCGCGGCCACCTCCGGCGCCTCGCCGTCGCGGGATGCGTATTCGCTGCCCACCACCCCTTGCAGGGTGGGGAACTCGCCCACCATCTCCGTGACCAGGTCGCACTTGGCCAAACGGGCGGTGCGCTCCAACTGGGCCTTTTCATCGGCGGAGAGCTTCAACTCGTCGGCCAAGAACCCGGCCAGGGCGGTAAAGCGCTCCACCTTGTCCAAGCTGGTGCCCAGCTTGGCGTGGTAGGTGACCTGCTTCAGCTTTTCCAGGTAATCGATGAGGGGCTGCTTGCGGTCCTCGGTGAGGAAGAACCGCGCATCGGCCAAGCGGGCCCTGAGCACCTTTTGGTGCCCAGCGGTAACCACGGCCATGTCCTTGGGCTGGGTGTTGTTCACCGCGATGAAGTTGGGCAGCAGTTTGCCCACCTCGTCCTCCAGGGCGAAGTAGCGCTGGTGCTCGCGCATGGCGCTGATAATCACCGCCCGGGGCACCTCCAAAAACTCGCGGTCAAAGGAGCCGCAGCAGGCGGCGGCCCACTCCACCAGGTCGGTGTTCTCCTGCATCAGGGGCTCGTCGGGAACCATGCGCCCGCCGGTGGTGGCGGCGGCCGCTTCCACCTCTTGGCGCACCTTGGCCTGGCGCTCGCAGCGCTCGGCCAACACGTAGGCCCCGCGCAGCTTATTTAGGTAGTCGTCCGCCCCGCTCACCTCCATGGCCTGGGGGGCCAGGAAGCGGTGACCCTTGGTGGTGTTGCCGCTCTTTATCTGTGCCACCTCGAAGGGGATCACCGCCCCGTCCAGCAGGGCCAAAAACCAGTGGATGGGCCGGGCGAAGCGAAAGTTTCCGCTGCCCCAGCGCATGGTCTTGGGGAAGTGCAGGGCTTCCACGATCGAGGGGAGAAGGTCTGGAAGAACCTCCTTGGCGGACCTGCCGGGCAGCATCTTAACGGCCGCGAGCCGATCACCTTTTTCGGTGGTTACGGTTTCTAGAGCGCTTACCTCAACGCCCTGGCTTTTGGCAAAGCCCAAGGCCGCTTTGGTTGGATTACCGTTGCTGTCAAAAGCGGCTTTGACCGGAGGCCCTAAGGAAGTTTCCTCTTTATCCTCCTGACGTTCCTTCATGCCCTTTACAATTACGGCTAAACGGCGCGGAGTGCCGAAAACCTTTATGTCGTTCTCGGCCAAAACCTTGTCCGGCTCTTTTCCTTCCAAACTCTTTGGCGGTACGGCCTCGCTGTACTGCTCCAAGAGCCTGGCTTGAAAAAGTTTGTCACCGGTGATCTTATGCAGTTGCTCCATGGCCGGGGCCACGAAGCGGGCGGGCATCTCCTCGCACCCGATCTCGAAGATAAGCTCAGCCATCACGCCGCCTCCTTGCCCTTGAGCAAGGGATGGCCCATGGCCTCCCGCTGGGCGGTGTAGTTCTCGGCCACGGACCGGGCCATGCCCCGCACCCTGGCGATAAAGGTGGTGCGCTGGGTCACGCTGATGGCTCCCCGCGCCTCCAGCAGGTTGAACACGTGGCTGCATTTCAGGCAGTAGTCATAGGCGGGCAGCACCAGCTTTTGTTCGCTGGCCCGCTGGGACTCGGCCTCGTAGAGGTCGAAGAGCTTGAAGAGCATGGCCGTGTCGGCCACTTCGAAGTTGTAGGTGGAGTGCTCCCACTCGCCCTTGTGGTGCACGTCGCCGTAGCTCAGCTCGTTGTTCCAGGCCAGGTCGTAGACGTTGTCCACCTGCTGGAGGTACATGGCGATGCGCTCCAGGCCGTAGGTCAGCTCCACGCTGATGGGGCTGAGGTCTATGGACCCGACCTGCTGGAAATAGGTGAACTGGGTGATCTCCATGCCGTCCAGCCACACCTCCCAACCCAGGCCCCAGGCCCCCAGGGTGGGCGACTCCCAGTCGTCCTCCACGAAGCGGATGTCGTGCTCCAGGGGGTCGATGCCGAAAGCCTGCAAGGAGTCCAGGTAAAACTGCTGCACCTCCAGAGGCGAGGGCTTCAGGATCACCTGATACTGATAGTAGTGCTGCAGGCGGTTGGGGTTCTCGCCGTAGCGTCCGTCAGTGGGACGTCGGCTGGGCTCCACATAGGCCACTTTCCAGGGCTCGGGGCCCAGCACCCTCAGCAAGGTATGGGGGTTGAAGGTGCCTGCTCCCACTTCCAAGTCGTAGGGCTGGCCGATGATACAGCCCTGTCCCGCCCAGTAGCGTTCCAGAGCCATGATCAGGTCTTGAAAAGTATTGACCGCCTTGGCGGGCATGGCAAGGTATCTCCCGGTTATTCGCTGCAAAAAGGGCCATTTATATAGGCCTGTTGGAAATATGCATGCTATCACCGGCAAGGCGGCCTTGCAAGCCGCAGCGGCAAACTGGATCGCAATATAAAAGTATTACGAAATCGTAACGGCTAATTACGATTTCGAGCCAATTTTTTGTTTTTCTACTTAATCAAACCAGGCCGGAGTACTCCCTGCGCAGCGAATCGCCGCGCACGCAAAGGTGATGCGCCTTGTGCACCAGACGGTCCATCACCGCCGCGCCGATGGTGCGGTTGTCCATCACCCCCACCCATCTCTCCAGGGGCAAGCACGAGGCCACCAAGGTGGATTTGGTGCGGTGGCGCATCTCGATCACCTCGAGCAAGTCCATGCCCTGCTGGGGGTCCAGCATCTCCAGGCCCCAGTCGTCCAGGCCCAGCAGGTCCAGCTTGGCCAGGCCCTCCAGGAACTTATCCCGTCCCCCCTTGGCGGCGCGGGCCTCGTCGATCTCGCGCAGCAGGTCGGGAAGGCGGCGGAAGAGCACCTTGTAGCCCTGCATGCAGGCGGCATGGCTAAGGGCCCCGGCCAGGTAGGTCTTGCCCGAGCCCACGGTGCCGGAGATGATCACGTTGTTGCCTTTGCTCACCCAGCCACAAGTGGCCAGGCGGCTGATCTGGCCGCGATCCAGGTCGCGGGGGTGGCTGTAGTCGATGCCTTCCAGGGTGGTCTTGGGGTTGAGGCCCGCCTTTTTAACCCTGGCGGCCAGCCTGCGTTGGGTCCTGAGGGCCTCTTCCCGGGCCACCATGCGCTCCAAATGCAACACCGTCTGGAGAGGTATCTCAGGGGAGGCGGCCATCTGCTCTTCCAAGGCGGCGGCCATGCCGGTAAGGCGCATGGTCTTCACCTTGTCCAGAAGCAGGCTGGCCCGGTTGGGGGACTCGGGCGACATCTTGACCACCTTGCCGCCCCTGAACTGGGGGTTGATGGGAAAGCGGCCCAGGGCCTCTCCCATGATGTCGGGTGCGTTCTTGAAGCTGGACATTTTTATTCCTCCACCCGTTTAACGAGAGCCCGAGCCAAGGCCCTTGGTCAGCCGCTGGCTGAGGACCGGCATTCTTTTGAGCCTTTCCCTGAGATCCCAAACCTTGCGGTCCGGCTTGGGAGCAACCTTTTCCGGCTCCCGCGATTCCTGGCGGGCCAGCCGGGCGGCCAGGGGGCGCTTGGTCTCTTCAGGAAAATCCTCGGCGCCTAAGGAAGCTGACGTTTCTTGCGTGACCTCCCCCGCCGGAGGCTCCAACCCTTGCGCACGCACCTCCGGCCGCTCAACCACGGGGGCTTCCTCCATCACCGGCGGGCTGGGCTCCCAGGAAGCGGGCTCTTCCAACGGCGGGGCGGCGGCGGCCGCAGGCACAACCCATGGCTGCGCCTGGGGCGGGATGACCGGCTGGCGATAAGGCGCAGGCGGTTCCGGCTCAATGGACGGCGCGGGCGGTTCGGCGACTTCCTTCTGGGCGGCAACCGCGGCCTCGGGCAATGGCTCCGGCTCTTGGGGCTGGGGGGCAGGCTCCGGGGGGCGCACGGTGACCGGCGGCGGTGGCGCCTGCTCGATCTTGGAAGGCATGATAAAGGTCTCGCTCACCGGGGCGTCGCGCAGCACCCGCTCCACCAGGGCCCGATAGCCCTTGGCCCCCGCCCCGCGCGGGTCGTGCTCGAATATGGTCTTGCCGAATTCCGGGGCCTCGGAGAGTTTCACCGAGTAGCGGATGGATTCGGTGAGGCGGTCGCCGAACTCGGCCTGGAGCTGCTCCATTATGTGGGCGGTCTTTTTCACCCGGCCGTCCACAAAGGTTGGCACGATCCATTTTAGGGACAGGGCGGGCTGGTACTTCTGGATCACCCCCAGGCGCTCCTCGAAGCGGCGCAGGCCCTTGAGGGCCACCGGCTCCATGGAGACCGGGGATATCACCTCCCGGGAGCAGTACAGGGCGTTGACCAACAGGGTGTCCCAGCCCGGCGCGGTATCCATGACCATCACGTCGAACTGGTCCTCATAGCAGGACAGGATCTCGTCCAGCACCGCCTCGGGGGCCATCTCCCGGCGGGCTATCTCCATCTTGACCCCGGCCAGGGGCACGCCACCGGCCAAGAGCCAGAGGTTTTCCCGGGCCTGAGCCAGGGCCTCCTCGGGCGAGGCCCACCCGGCGATCAACTCGGCCAGCCCCTTTTCCGGCTCCACTCCCAGCATGTCGTTGCATTGGGCCTGCACGTCGGTGTCCACCAAAAGCACCTTGTGCCCTTTGAGAGCCAGGCCGTGGGCCAGGCTGACCGCAGTCTCGCTCTTGGCCACGCCACCCTTGAGCAAACTGACCACTATTCGTCTCATCTTGCGCCCCCTATCCCCTGAGTTGAATACCTAAGCTACAACAGACCCTTCCCAAGGCGGACGCAAGGGAGTTCCCTGATAGCCAAAACAATTAAGCAACATACATGCCAGGCGCGGGGCAACGCGCGTCATCGGGCCCCCAGGCCCATAAACGCCGTAAATACCGCTTGTTGCGGAAATGTTTTCTTGTCGAGGTTTGTGAACTGGTTTTCGCTGAAAAGTTAACGAGGCATTTCCATTACGATCTCGTAATAAATCTTTTGAACAGAAATCTTGCACAACGCGGCGGGAACACGTTAACTTTATGGTTACCGTGCGCAAAGCGGCATCCGGCAAGCGCATCTTTCTCAGGCTATGCGATTCACGGTTCAGCCTTCAGATTTCTTTTGCGGAGCCCCTCCGGGACACTTCTGCGAAAACCGAGCCCGCAGCATTGGGCGCACGACATAACGGTGGGCACGTGGACAGACGCTCCTTCATAAAATTGCTGGGCACGGCCGCGGTTGGCGGTGCGGCAGGCAAGGCGTCTCAGGCCCAGGCCTCCCCGCCTCCGCCCATGAAGGACCTGGCCGCCGCCCGCAAGACCACCTCCATATGCCCCTATTGCGCGGTGGGCTGCGGCCTGTTGGTCTACACCGACCGAGCCTCGGGCAAGATCATCCACATCGAGGGCGACCCGGAGCACCCCATAAACCGGGGCACCTTGTGCGCCAAGGGTTCGGGCCTCTATCAGATGGCGGTGAACCCGGCCCGCATGACCAAGGTGCTGCACCGCGAGCCCCACAGCGACAAGTGGGAGGAGAAATCCTGGGACTGGGCCCTGGAGCGCATCGCCGAGTTGGTGCAGCAAACCAGGGACAACAGCTTCGAGGCGACCAACACTCAGGGGCAGCGGGTGATGCGCACCACGGCCATGGCCCATCTGGGCTCTGCCGCCTTGGACAACGAGGAGTGCTGGCTGCTGCAAGCCATGATGCGCTCCCTGGGGCTGGTGTACATCGAACATCAGGCCCGAATATGACACAGCGCCACGGTCGCGGCTCTGGCAGAGTCGTTCGGACGGGGCGCGATGACCAACCACTGGGTGGACATCAAGAACGCTGATTGCGTTTTGATAATGGGGGCCAACCCGGCGGACAACCACCCGGTCTCCTTCAAGTGGATCAGCCAGGCCAAGAAAAAGGGGGCTAAGGTCATAAGCGTGGACCCGCGCTTCACCCGCACCTCCTCCCAGGCCCATATCTACGCGCCGCTGAGGGCGGGCACTGACATCGCCTTTCTGGGCGGCATGATCAACTACATCCTGAGCAACGAGCTGTTTTTCAAGCCCTACGTGGCCGCCTACACCAACGCGGGATACATCCTGGGGGCTGATTACGCTTTCCACGACGGCCTGTTCTCGGGCTTCGACCCGGACAAGCGCCGCTACGACAAGGCCTCCTGGGACTTTGCGCGCGACGCCAAGGGCGTGCCCCAGCAGGACCTGAGCCTTGCCGACCCCTCCTGCGTGCTCCAGCACCTCAAGCGCCACTACCTGCGCTACACCTTGGAGGGGGTCTCCAGGGTCACCGGCACCCCGCCCGAGGCTCTGACCCAGGTGTACGAGACCTTCGCGTCCACCGGAGCCCGGGACAAGGCGGGCACCATCATGTACGCCATGGGCTGGACCCAGCACACGGTGGGGGTGCAAAACATCCGGGCCATGTCTATCATCCAGCTCCTGCTGGGCAACATGGGTGTACCAGGCGGCGGCATCAACGCCCTTCGGGGCGAGAGCAAC
>Ga0180017_100571_pt1 | contig 11500 bp, 13 predicted proteins | sample KR46_S_MetaG_FD_129674 | JGI IMG/M metagenome (GOLD analysis project Ga0180017, IMG submission 129674) | Groundwater microbial communities from the Olkiluoto Island deep subsurface site, Finland - KR46_S_MetaG | ecosystem: Environmental > Aquatic > Deep subsurface > Groundwater | place: Finland...
ACAGGCTGAAACGGTCACCGCTGGCGTTCGCGCCGAACTGGGCGCCCAGATCGGCCCAGGCTTCGCCCAACTGGTTTTCATCCAGCGCTTTCTGGTCGCCCTGGGCCAGCACGCCGGCCAGCAACAGACCAGCCGTGGCGCCGGCCAGTCCGGCCTGGCTGGCGGGATCGCGGCGACTGCCGCCGTCAAAATTCAGCTGAACATCCAGCATCGGGATCGACGGGCTGGCCACGAGATAGACACGTGCGCCGCTGGCGTGCGTCCAGTGTTGCACCGGAATCGCGGCTTGAGCGCCCGTGAGCGCCCCCAGTCCGGCGAGCAGCAGCGGCAACCATCGGCTGCGGGTCAGGAAACGGGAGAGGGTCGGCATGCGTGGAGATCGTGCAGGTGGGGCGGATCAGGTGGAACGGCTCAATGACGCGAGAGCGCGGGTCGGGGCGTGGTTCTTTGCTCCGCGGCCTCTCGGCGCGAGGGATCGGGCACCAGCACCGCGGTGCTGAGCTGCTCGTCGCTGAAATAGCGCTTGGCCACCGCCTGCACCTGGGCCGCCGATACCTGGCGCAAGCGGCTCATGAGGCGCTCGCCGGTGTCCACGTCCATCCCTTGAACCCAGTAGCTGCCCAGCTCCTGCGCCTGGTTGAACACCGAGTCGAGCTTGTAGATCTCGCCGGCCATCCATTGTGTCTTGACGCGCTGCAGCTCGGCCTCGCTGATGCCTTCACGGGCGATGCGGGTCACTTCGGTCCTGAGTGCGGCTGCGGCGGTGTCCGTGGACACCCCCTGGGCCGGCACGGCGATCAGCATGAACAGCTGCGGACCGCGCCCCATCAGGCCATACGAAGCGCTGGCGCTGTCGGCGATGCGCTGGCCGCCGCTGCCCGTGCCCTGCACCAGCGAGCGCTCCAGGCGGGCGCCGCTGTAGCCATCGAGCACAGCCGAGAGCACGGTCAGCGCCAGCGCGTCCTGGCTGGCGGCATCCTCACCACCGCTCCAGCGCGGCACCTTGAAGCTCAGCGCCACCATCGCCTGATCCGCGGCGGCGCGGTAGTCCAGCCGCCGAGGCCCGGCCTGCGGGGGCTCTTCGCGTGGCTTGCGCGGCGGTACCGCGCGCGCCGGTATGCGGCCGTAGATGCGCTCGGCCATCGCATGCACCTGAAGTGCGTCCACATCGCCCGCGATCACCAGAGCCGCGTTCGACGGCGTGTACCAGCGCTGGTAGAAATCGCGCACGTCCTGCGGCGTCATGGCCTCCAGATCGCTCATCCAGCCGACCACGGGCCGGCGGTACGGGCTGGCCTGGAACACCATGGCGCTGAGCGCTTCGAACATGCGGGCGCGCGGCGACTCTTCGGTGCGTTGACGGCGCTCTTCCTTGATGACCTCGATCTCGCGAACGAACTCGTCGTCGGCCCACTGGTTGCGGGCAAAACGGTCGGCCTCCAGTTCCATCATGGCCTCCAGCCGGCTGGCGGGCACCTGCTGGTGGTAGGCGGTGGCATCGCGGCTGGTGAAGGCGTTATCGCGCCCGCCCAGGGCCGCCACGCGGCGCGAAAACTCGCCGGGCTTCATGTCGGGCGTGCCCTTGAACATCATGTGCTCCAGCGCATGCGCCACGCCGCTGGTGCCGTCCACCTCGTCCATGGCGCCCACACGCACCCAGAGCATGTGGGCCACCGTGGGCGCGCGCCGGTCGGGTTTGACGATCAGCGCCATGCCGTTGGAAAGCGTGAACTGCTGCGCCCGGGTTTCGGCGGAAATGGCGCTGGACGTGGTGGCGGCACCGGCCCAGCCCACAGAACCGGCCAGCGCCAGCAGGACCAGAGCACGGCCCCAGAGAGAGTGAAAGCTGCGTTTCATAGAATGGTGAAGATACAAGAGATTCCCAAATGTTCTCGTTCTTCCGAAAAAAGCCCCCCACCCCTCCCGAACCCGCGCCCGCGCCCGCTGCTCCGGCGCCCATCCCCAGCGCCGCACCGGTTGCCCCGCAGGCACCCGCCGTGGTGATCGCGGCACCGGTGCCGGTTGCACCACCCGTGGCTGAGCCCCGCAAGGGCTGGCTCGACAAGCTCAAGGCCGGTCTGCGCAAGACCGGTTCGAGCATCGCCACGGTGTTCACCGGCACGCAGATCGACGATGCGCTCTACGAAGAGCTGGAAACCGCGCTGCTGATGGCCGACACCGGCGTCAAGGCCACCGAGCACCTGCTGGCCGACTTAAAAAAGCGAGTCAAGGACAACAAGACCACCGACCCCGCCGCCGTCAAGGGCCTGCTGGCCGAGTCCATTGCCGAACTGCTGGCGCCGCTGCAGAAGCGGCTGGTGATCGGCGAACACAAGCCCACGGTGATCATGGTTGCGGGCGTCAATGGCGCGGGCAAGACCACCTCCATCGGCAAGCTCACGCGCCACCTGGCCAACGAAGGCGCCACCGTGCTGCTGGCCGCGGCCGACACCTTCCGCGCCGCGGCGCGCGAGCAACTCGCCGTCTGGGCCGACCGCAACACGGTGGAGATCATCACGCAGGAAGGTGGCGACCCGGCCGCGGTGAGCTTTGACGCCGTGAGCGCGGGCCGAGCGCGCGGCAGGGACGTGGTGCTGGTGGACACCGCCGGCCGCCTGCCGACCCAGCTGCACCTGATGGAAGAGCTCAAGAAGATCAAGCGCGTGGTGCAGAAGGCCGACGCCACGGCTCCGCACGAGGTGCTGCTGGTGATCGACGGCAACACCGGGCAGAACGCGCTGACGCAGGTGAAGGCGTTCGACGAAGCGCTGGGCCTCACCGGCCTGGTGATCACCAAGCTCGACGGCACGGCCAAGGGCGGCGTCATTTGCGCCATTGCGCGCGAAAAGCCGGTGCCGATCTATTTCATTGGCGTCGGTGAAAAGCTGGAAGACCTGGAAACCTTCGACGCGAAAGAGTTCGCTCAGGCGCTGCTGAACTGAACGGTGTGGTCCCCGCGCTCCGCCGCTGCGCGGGTCGCTGCCCCAGCATCGGGAGGGGACCCGGTGCATCCCGCGTCCGGGGGCTGATCCGGCTTGGGGCGGCCCGGCGCCGGACCGCTGAACCGACCTACTCCCCGGCTTCGCTGTAGTTGCGCCACTGCTTCATGGCGTTGCGCAGGGTCAGCACCTGCCGTTCGAAGCGCGGGCAGGCCTGGCACATGGCCATGTGCAGGCGCAGGGCCAGCCGTTCGCGCAGGGGCAGCGCCCGGTCTTCGCGCGCGATCAGCAGCGCGGACACTTCCTTGCAGGTGCGGCGAAACGGGTAGGCGGCTGTCATCGTGTCGGGGCTTGTGAAAACCAGTTGAGGTCCAGGCACTCGCGCAGGCGAAGGCGGGCACGGTGCAGCTGGACGTAGAGGTTGGTCGGCGTCAGCGCCAGTTCCTTACAGATCTCCTCACTCGACATCTCCAGCCACTCGCGCATCAGGAACAAACGGCCCTGCACCGCTGGCAGCTTGTCGGTGCAGGCCTCCAGGATGGCAAAGAACTGGCGGCTTTTCAGGTCCTGCTCCGGGTTGCCCCAGTCGGCCGGCTTCTCGGCGAAGTGGCCATCGGTCTTGAACGCCATGTGTTCCAGCGGATCGGCGTTGTCGTCGTCCGAGCCGCTGTCGAACGTCACCTCGCGCTGGCGCTGTCGCATCGCGTCGATGATCTTGTGTTTGAGGATGCCGACCAGCCAGGTCTTGAGCTGGGAGCGCGCCTCGAAGGCCTGCGGCTTGGCCAGCGCAGCCAGCAGGGTCTCCGACACCGCGTCCTCGGCCCAGGCGTCGTTGCGCAACTGCAGGCGCGCGAAGCGCATCAGGTAGCTACGCTGCTCGACCAGCTGCTGCTCGAAGTCGGTGGAGGGGTGGGATGGCATGGTGGTGTGGGTTGGCCGCCAGTGTAAGGAGTGGAGCAGCCGGTCGACCAACGGGTTCCCACCGGAGAAACCCGAGGTCACTGGTTAACATCCCCCTCGGCACCCACCCCCACGACACCCTTCCGCCCGACGACCGCGCCATGCACGCCGCCTCCCTGCCGCTCTGCAGCCTGCCGCGCCAGCTTCGCTTTGCCGCGCTGTTCAACGGCGTGCGAAGCCGAGCGGCGCCCACGGCGGCCATGCCCGATGCTGGATAAGGCCATCCAGCAGGCGTTGCGCCCGCTCATGACGCGGGCCGCGCGCACCCTCGTGCGCCTGGGTGTGGGTGCCGACGCGATCAGCTTCGCGGGCTTTGCCATCGGCATGGCGGCCGCAACGGCCATTGCGTTCCAGCATTTCCTGCCGGGCCTGGCCCTGCTGATGCTCTCGCGCCTGATGGACGGCCTGGACGGCGCCGTCGCCCGCGCCACCCGGCCCACCGACCGCGGCGGGTTCCTCGACATCACGCTCGATTTTCTGTTCTACGCCGCCATCCCGCTGGCCTTCGCCATCGCGGATCCGGCCGCGAACGCCCTGCCCGCCGCGGTGTTGCTCGCGGCCTTCATCGGCACCGGCAGCAGCTTCCTGGCCTTCGCCATCGTGGCGGAGAAGCGGCAGTTGCAGTCCGTCGCCTTCCCGGACAAGAGCTTCTACTTTCTCGGCGGCCTGACCGAAGCCACCGAAACCATCGCCGCGTTTGCCGCCATGTGCCTGTGGCCCGGCCACTTCGCGTTCATCGCTTATGGCTTTGCCGCGCTGTGCGCCATCACCATCGCGCTGCGCATTGGCTTGGGCTGGCAGCGGTTTCGCTGAGCCTGCGCCTCAACTCAGACCAGACACCGGGATGCACGCGCCGTGGATCGCGCGTGCCCCATCCGAAGCCAGGAACAGCATCACGTCCGCCAGCGCCTCCGGCGCCACCCATTGCGAGGGGTCGGCATCGGGCATGGCGGCGCGGTTCTCGGGGGTGTCGATGATCGAAGGCATCACGCAGTTGACGTTGATGCCCTGCCCCTTGAGCTCGGCCGACATGGACTCGGTCAGGCGCATCAGCGCGCTCTTGGACGCCGCATAAGCCCCCATCTGAGCACCGCCCTTCAACGCGCCCAGGGCACCGACGGTGACGATGCGGCCGCCGCCGCCCGCCACCATGCGCGGCACCACGCTGGCCGCGATGGGCATCAGGGCGCGCACATTGAGGTCGAGCAGGAAGTCCAGTGTCTGCGCGCTGGTGTTGTGCACCTCATCGCCCATGCGGAAGCCACCCGCCAGGTGGCACAACACGTGCACGCCGCCAAAGCAGGTGGCGGCATGGGCCACCGCCAGCTCCACCTGGGCGGCGTCGAGCAGGTCGAGCTCGGTGCAGCTCAGCACTTCGGTGTCCGGCCCGTACACGCGCCGCAGGGCCTCGCCGTTGCGATCCAGCAGCACCAGGTGGTCACCGCGGGCCGCAAAGGCGCGGGCCACGGCCTGCCCGAGGTTGCCGGCTGCGCCGGTGATGAGAACGGTTCGGGCCTTCGGGTTCATGGGGTTCCTCCTGAGCGCCGGGCGCGGTGGTAACTGCCGTCGCCGCGGCTGAACACCTGGTCGGTGGGCAGCACGTCGCCGGGCTGCAGCTCGGAGGCCCGCGCGGCGTGATCGTACAGCGGCGCGAAGTCGATGCGGGTGAACTCCAGCAGTTCGTCGAGGTCACGGATCACGAAATAGCTCTCCTGGAAATCGTCGATGCGGTAGTTCGTGCGCATCACGCGTTCAAGGTCGAAGCGTATGCGGTTGGGCGAGGGGCTGTCCAGACAAAACTGCGACTCGGTGTAGGACGAGGCGATGCCCGAACCGTAGAGCCGCAGGCCATCGCCCTGCTGCAACAGGCCGAACTCCACGGTGTACCAATAGACACGCGCCAGCTGCGCGAGCTTGCCGAGCTGCTGCGCGCGCAGGCCGCCCTGGCCATAGGCCTGGATGAAGTCGGCGATGGCCGGGTTCATCAGCATGGGCACGTGGCCGAACACGTCGTGGAACACGTCGGGCTCTTCGAGGTAGTCCAGTTCGTGCGGCCGACGGATGAAGTTGCCGGCCGGGAAGCGGCGGTTCGCCAGGTGGTCGAAAAACACCTCGTCGGGCACCAGCCCGGGCACCGCTACCACCTGCCAGCCGGTGCGCGGCATCAGCACCTCGCTCAGGCGTCGGAAATCGGGAATTTCATCGGCGCCGATGGGCAGGTCGCGCATGCCCTGCACGAACTCGTCACAGGCGCGCCCGGGCAGCAGCTTCGTCTGGCGTTGAAACAGCGTCCTCCAGGTGGCGTGGTCGGCAGCGGTGTAGTGCTCCCAGCCTTGTGAGATGGTCCAGTCGGCGCTCTCGGGCTGTGCGGCGGCTCCGGCGGCCAGGCCGTGTTTGGTGGGTTCGGGTGCGGTGGTTGCCATGGTCACTCCGCGAGGGGGGCCACCGGGGTGTAGGCAGCGTCGGCGCGCGTGGCCCAGGCGATGTCGCGCGTGGACAGACCGCCCGCGTCGTGCGTGGTCAGCGTGACCTCGACGCGGTTGTAGACGTTGAACCACTCGGGGTGGTGGTCCATCTTTTCCGAGACGATGGCCATCTGCGCCATGAAGCCGAAGGCCTGCGGGAAGTCGGCGAAGTGGAACGTGCGCCGGATCGCGCCGCCCTCACGGTTCACCGTCCACCCGGGCAGGCTGGCCATCAGTTCGCGGGTGTTCTGTTCATCCAGGGGGGTCATGAAATGTCTCCTTCGTTGTTGGGCCTCCAGCCTGTGGGCTGTGACCGGCTGTGCAGTTTGCGCCGCATCGCAGACAATTTGCTCTCGTATTCACCGCCCGACCGGCGCCTTTTGAAGAAACCCTTTCATGAACACCGACATGAGCGAAGATTCCTTGCACCCCTCGTTACTCGACCGGCTGGATCGCCGCATCCTGTCGGCCCTGCAGGCCAACGGGCGCATCAGCAACCAGGAACTCGCCCACACGGTGCACCTTTCTCCGGCGCAGAGCAACCGGCGCCACAGGCGGCTGGAGGAGGCGGGTTACATCCAGCGCTACGAGGCACGGCTGGACGCGCACCGGCTTGGCCTGGGTGTGACCGCCTTCGTGCACGTGTCGATGGAGCGTGGCCAGCACAAGGAAGTGCTGAAGTTCCAGCGCACCGTGGGCAAGATGCCCGAGGTGCTGGAGTGTTACGCCGTGACGGGCGATTTCGACTACGTCTGCAAGATCGTCGCGCGCGACCTCAAGGGCCTGTCGGATTTTTTGCTCGGCACGCTGGCGCAGCTGTCGGGCGTGAGCGGCGTTCGCTCCAGCATCTGCCTGAACGAGCTCAAGTGCACCAGCGCGCTGCCGCTGGATTGAGTTCGCTGCCTCGGATCAGATGGCCCCGAGCGGCGGCAGCACGGTGGCCGTGCAATCACCAAAGCCAATGCTCTGAAACCCGTTGCGCGTGCAGCGGCCGCGCAGTGTGATGCTGTCGCCGTCTTCGAGGAAGGTGCGGCGTTCGCCGTTGCCCAGGGTGATGGCCTGCTTGCCGCCCACCGTGAGTTCGAGCAACGAGCCGGCCTGCTCGGGCTTCGGGCCGGAGAGCGTGCCCGAGCCGAACAGATCGCCCGCCGAAAGCGCGCAGCCGTTGACCGTGTGGTGGGTCACGAGCTGGGCCAGCGACCAGTAGGCGGCGTGCGCGGCGTTGGAGCGGCTGATGACTTCGGGGGCGTGGCCTTCGGCGCGCATGCGCGCCGTCTGCAGCAGCACGTCGAGATCGATGTCGAACGCACCGGCGCTCTGGCTGGCCTCGGCTTGCAGATACGGCAGCGGCGCCGGATCGCCCGCGGGCCGCTGCAGGGCCTGGCGGAACGGCGCCAGCGCTTCGAGGGTCACCATCCAGGGCGAGAGCGTGCTGGCGAAGTTCTTTGACAGGAAAGGGCCGAGCGGCTGGTACTCCCAGGCCTGGAAGTCGCGCGCGCTCCAGTCGTTGAACAGGGTCACGCCGAACACATGGTCTTCGGCCGCGGCCAGCGGGATGGCGTGGCCCATGGCGTTGGGCCGACCGATCACGTAGCCGAGCTCCAGCTCCAGGTCCAGCCGCCTGGTTGGGGCGAGCATGGGCGCGTCGGCGTCGGGGCCCTTGATCTGCCCGAGCGGGCGGTGAAAGCCCTGCCCGCTGGGCTGGATGGTGGAGGCGCGGCCGTGGTAGCCGATGGGCACCCACTTGTAGTTGGGCAGCAGCGGGTTGTCGGGCCGGAACAGCTTGCCCACCGCCGTGGCGTGGTGGATGCCCACATAGAAGTCGGTGTAGTCGCGGATCTCGCAGGGCAGGCCCAGCTCCACGGCGCCCTGCGCATGCAGGTGCCGCGACCACCGGTCTTGCTGCGGGCTGCCGGCAGCCAGACCGGCGCTGATCTGCGCGCGCAGTTCGCGCCGGGCCTCGGGCTTGAGCTGGAGCAAGCGGTTCATGTCGCTGAAGTCGATGAGGTCGGCGGCCCGCAGGTCCAGCACCTGGTCGCCGATGGCCACGCCGATGTGCCACCCGGGGTCGCCCTCCGGCTTGAAGCGGCCGAAGGGCAGGTTCTGGATGGGGAAGTCGCTCGCGGGATCGTTGGCGGATTCGACCCAGCTGCGCAAGGTCGGGTTGTGGGTGTGATCGATGGTGGTCATGGCTTGGCCCGCCTCAGTCCAGGGCCTTGAATTCCCGGTCGTGCATCCAGGCGGCGTGCTTGGGTGCGCGCTTGGTCTGCGCCCATTCGTTGAGCATGTCCCACTTCACTTCGTCGAGGTCCTTGTGCATGCGCGGCGTGCCCACGTCGGCACACAGCCCCAGCCGGTGGCCGTTGGGATCGAAGAAGTAGATGCTCTTGAAGATGGTGTGGTCGGTCGGCCCCAGCACCTCGATGCCCGCGGCCTGCAGCCGTGCCTGGGTGGCTTCGAGCATCTCCAGGCTGCCGATCTTGAAAGCGATGTGCTGCACCCAGTCCGGCGTGTTGGTGTCGCGCCCCATTTCAGGCGCATTGGGGAGCTCGAAGAAAGCCAGCACATTGCCCTGCCCCGCGTCCAGGAACACGTGCATGTAGGGGTCGGGCGCTTTGGTGGACGGGACCTGGTCTTCGGCGATGGCGAGCACGAAGTCCATGTTCAGGTGCTTGACGTACCACTCGACGGTTTCCTTGGCGTCCCTGCAGCGGTAGGCCACGTGGTGGATGCGGTCGATCTTCAAAGTGCTCATGGTTCAATCTCCGGTGGATTCGATTGGCAAGGCGCTGCGGTGGATCAAGATCCCCTTCGGCCTGGCGCTGGATGAACCCGGAGAATACCGGCCCCGGCAGGGTCTGACAGAAACTTTGCGACAGCAGGGTTTCTCGCCGCCGGGGTGGGTCCGTCAATCCAGCTTGATGTTGGCTTTGCTCACCAGGCGCGCATAGCGGTCCTGCTCCGACTTCAGGAACCTGGCCGCGGCGTCCGGCGAGGTGGGATTGATGAGGTTGTCCTGCTTGGCCATGGTGGCCTTGACGTCGGGGTCGTTGAAGGCCGCCACCACGGCCTTGTGCAGGCGGTCCACCTGCGCAGCTGGCAGGCCCTTGGGGCCGATCATGGCGAACCAGCCGGCCACGTCGACGTCCGGGAAGCCCTGTTCGGCGAGGGTCGGCACGTCGGGCAGCGACGCCACACGCTCCTTGCCCATGACGCCGATGGCCTTCATGCGACCCGAGGCCAGGTGGCCCTGGGCGGCGGCCACGGCGGCCACACCGAACTCGACCTGTCCCCCGATGATGTCGGCCATCATCGGACCCATGCCCTTGTAGGGAATGTGTTGCACCTGCACGCCGGCTGCGTCCACAAACATCTCGCCTGCCAGGTGGATGATGGTGCCGTTGCCCGACGAGCCCATGTTGAAAGCGCCTGGCTTGGCCTTGAGCAGCGCCTGCATGTCCTTGGCGTTCTTCACCGGCACTTTGGCCGGGTTGACCACCAGCACGAAGGGCGAACCACCGACCACGCTGATGGGCGTGATGTCGGCCAGGCTGTCGTAAGGGAGGGTCTTGAACACGCTGGGGTTGACCGCGTGGTTGTTCGAAATGAAGGCCACCGTGTTGCCGTCGGGCGCGGCCTTGACCAGCGCCGAGGTGCCGGTGATGCCGCCCGCACCGGGCAGGTTTTCGATCACCACGGACTGGCCGCCGAGCGCCTTGGACAAGGCGTTCTGCGCAGCGCGCACGATGGTGTCCACACCCGAGCCGGCACCCACCGGCAGGATCACGCGCAGCGGCGCGCCGGACTGCGCCCAGGCCGGCGCCGAGGCAAAAAGGCACGAGGCGGCCACGGTGATGAGGGTGCGGCGGCTGATGGACTGGGTGATGGTCTTGGTCATGGTTGTCTCCTGGTTCTGGTGGAAAAATCGGGGGTCAAACGGCAGCGGGAACAGGGGCCCTGGTGAGGCGGGCAAGCACTTCTTCGGTGTGCTCGCCGATGGCGGGCAACGCACTGCGCACGCCCGGGCGGCGTCCACCCATCAGCAGCGGCAGCAGCACCACCTGTGTGGTGTCACCGGTCTCGGTGGTCATGGGCACCAGGCCGCCGGAAGCGATCAGGTGTTCGTCGTGCACCAGCTGGTCGGGGCGGACCACCTTGGCGTAGGGCAGGCCGGCGGCCTGCAGCTTCGCGCACAGGGTTTCCAGGTCCTGGTGTTGCAGGGTTTCGCCCAGCTTGTGCAGCAGCTCGGGGCGCACGGCCACGCGCTGGGCGTTGGTGGCCAGGGCCGGATCGCTGGCGAGGTCGGGCCGCTCAATCACCTGGCACAGCGTGGCGAACTGCTTGTCGCTCACCGCGCCGACGAACAGCTGTTCACCACCGGCCACCGTGAAGGTGTCGTACACGCTCCAGGCCGAAATGCGCGAGGGGAACGGCGGCGGCACCTCGCCCGTCATCTGGAACTGCTGCATGTGCTGAGAGGCCAGCAGCGCGCAGTTTTCGAACAGTGCACTCTGGATCTCCTGGCCCTGGCCCGTGCGGTCGCGCTCGCGCAGCGCGGCCAGCACGCCGATGGCGCCGAACATGCCGCCCATGATGTCGTTCACCGAGCTGCCCGCGCGCAGCGGGCGGCCCACCGGCCCTGTCATGTAGGTCAGGCCGGCCATGTTCTGCACCACCTCGTCCAGCGCCAGGCGGCTCTCGTAAGGGCCGGGCAGAAAGCCTTTGTGTGAGACGTAGATGAGCCGGGGGAACTGCTCGCGCAGCGCTTCGTGCCCCAAGCCCAGCTTGTCCATCAGGCCGGGGCGGAAGTTCTCCAGCAGCACGTCGCACTGGCCGATCAGTTCCTTCGCCGTGGCCAGGCCTTCTTCGGTCTGGATGTCGAGCACCACGCTCTTCTTGTTGCGGTTGAAGCTGCGGAAGAAACCGATACCCAGGCCCGGCAGGGTGCGGGTCTTGTCGCCGCCGGGCGGCTCGACCTTGATGACCTCGGCGCCGAGGTCGGCCAGGATCATGCCGCAGGTCGGGCCCATGACCATGTGGGTGAACTCGATGACGCGCACGCCTTCGAGGGGGAGTCCGGTGGATTCGGTTGGCATGGCTTGTGATCAGGTCGGTGAAAGGAAAAGGTCTTCAGTG
>Ga0180017_100573_pt1 | contig 11471 bp, 9 predicted proteins | sample KR46_S_MetaG_FD_129674 | JGI IMG/M metagenome (GOLD analysis project Ga0180017, IMG submission 129674) | Groundwater microbial communities from the Olkiluoto Island deep subsurface site, Finland - KR46_S_MetaG | ecosystem: Environmental > Aquatic > Deep subsurface > Groundwater | place: Finland...
AATTAAATTCGGTAGGCTCTAGAAAGTCTACACTGTTAAAAAATCAACTCCAGCAATGGATTGACTCTCAGGCCTCTTTTATAAAGGCTTTGTTTAGTGAATTAAGCTGGGAAAGTTGAGTTACTATCATTTAGGGTAGTAAGTAACTTATAAGTGCATACTTGTTTTTGTGAAAATCATTGGTAAAATGATAGCATGAACAACAGTAAGACGCAAGTAATTGCAAAAATATGAAAAAGTTATTGGAGGAAAAAATGAGCGCAATATTTGAACGAACCAGTGTTAGAAAGTACCAAAACAAGGAAGTGGAAGCGGAAAAAATAGAGCAGATTTTAAGAGCCGCGATGGCTGCCCCATCGGCTGCCAACCAGCAACCCTGGGAGTTTTATGTGGTTAAAAACAAAGAAACCCTGGTCGCGTTGGCGGAAAAGAGTCCCTATGGTAGCTTCATCAAGGATGCGGCATTGGCGATTGTGCCAGTATATCGTAAGGAGTTGATGATGCCGGAGTTCGCTGAAATTGATATGGCTGCCTGCACCCAGAATATTTTGCTGGAAGTCACCGAGCTGGGTCTCGGCGCTGTCTGGGTTGGGGTTGCACCACTAACCGACCGGATGGAAAGTGTCCGCCAAATTTTAAGGATCCCCGAACATCTTAATCCATACGGTATAATCCCCATCGGTTATCCGGTTGCAGATACCAAACAGAAAGAACGCTATGATGCAACGCGAGTTCATTTTGAATAAGATGAAAAAATAATCAGGTGGTACTGATTCATCCCACGAACGAACCCATATGGAACATCATGATGATGGTCTCCACATGGGTTCGTTTATTTTGTAAGCTTATCAAATTGATAGTCCTCGCGAAAGTGGATCATAGTAATCAGATCAACAGACATTTTGGATCATCGGCATTGACAATGGCTCTCATATGCAGCAGTCGTGTTGCTGTGACAACCGGGATTGAAGATCATTTGATAGGAAAAAAAGCCCCCAGTCTATGCCTGATGCTCGATTTATACACTCAGTTTAACACAAAAAGAAGTTGTGGGAGTTTAAATATTTCGTTGACAGAGAAAAGTGCCCATAATATAATACCGGTAACTTAACCGGTTAAGTATTGTCAAAGTCATAAAACAAACCGGCAAAAACGCTATCATTGTGAGGAGAAAATCTTGGAAAAGAAAAAAATTAAAGTTGCGATTCTGTCGATCTCGTCATTATTGATGATATCGATGACGGCATCAGCGATTTTGGCCGATATTCAGGCTTATTTTGTGGGCGTCGACCCAGCCCTGATTGCGATGGTGTTAACCATTCCGGCCTTGATGGGACTGGTCTTTGCCTTTGCTTCCGGACCATTGTCGCTGCGCTTACCGAAAAAAAACCTGGTAATTTTTGGCCTGGTCTGCGGACTGGCCGGGGGGATGATTGCCCTGCTTTTCGGGTCTACTAGTATTTATGTGCTGCTCGGTTGCAGTTTGCTGCTGGGGATCGCCCAGGGGATGAATGCGACCATGTCGATGGCCTTGATCGCGGATTACTTTGTGGCTGAGGAAAGCGGGGCGATGATGGGTCTGCAGTCTGCCTTTGTCAATGGCGGCAGCATGGTACTGCTGTTTAGCTCGGGGATGCTGGCGGGAATTTCCTGGCAATTGTCCTACCTGGTTTATCTGGTTTTTATTCCGGTGATTGCGATTGTCATTAAAAACCTGCCTAAGGACCAGGCTCCAGCCCATGCTGAAGCAGAAACATCTGAGAAAAGTGCAAAACTCAATGCCAAGGTTTATTTTACGGCCTTGACGATGTTTTTATTTGGGGTTTTCCTGTTTGTTTTTCAGACAAATGTGGCAATGTTTGTGGCCAGCAAGGGATTAGGGGACGCCTCCACTAGCGGGTTGATCAATACCTCGATGTCCGCCGCCGGGATGCTCACCGGGATCCTGTTTGGTCGGATGCAGCGGCTTCTAAAAAAACTGGTGATTCCGGTATGCTTGCTAATTGGTGGGTTGGGAATGTTGATGATCTTTTTGTTGGGGACTCTGCCGTCATTATTTTTTGGCGCCATCTGCGGTGGTTTCTGTTTAGCCACTATCAATCCAGCAGGTACCTTCCAGGCCGCTAATGCGGTGCATCCATCGATTAGTTCGCTAGCGATCGCCGTCGTTACTGCTTCCACTAGCGTGGGGATCTTTGTCTCACCGATTGTTTCTAGTGGGGTTGCGAATTTAGCCGGTGGCAGTATCGAAATTAAATTTCTGTTAGCAGCCGTCGGGTTGGCTTCTGTGGGGGTGATGTCTTTTATTGGCAATGTCATACTAGATCGGCAACAAGTCATTCAATAACCGCAAATAATGCGCTGCAATGTAAAAACCGCCTGGATTCAATCGAGAATTCGGGCGGTTTTTTGTTTTAGTTGCACTTAATCAATTTGAAAATAGGGTTTAAAGGTGAAGGGCACCGTTTCGAGGACTTTTTTGCTTTCAGCGATGATCGCATCAATACGCTTCTGATCAATATGCATCAGCATAAAATTGAGTCGGATGATATAATCCAGACAATCATCTCGGGTGCAGTTAAATTCGCCCCGGTCGTAAGCCCACATTAGCGAGAAACTTGAAGCACGGGCGGCATTGGCAATCATCGCCAGCTCATCAGCTTCTTTATTGATAGCGAGATGATATTGGCGATCATGCATTTTATAAAGGAGATCACCATCAGTGCTAAAGAGGTCTTCGTACTTATCATCAGCCAGTTCTCGGATAAACTGCATCGCTTTCGGGTCGGAAAGAAAAAGTAGGTGATAGAGTCGGATTTCCACTGCCGTGCTGACCTGAAGATCGGCGCGTTGCCCTTTGAAATATTCAGTATAAAGCTTTAAAGCGATCTTATTTTTCAGTTCAAATAAAAAAGCATCACTGACCGCCCGAGCCAGACTCGATTTTGACTTAAAATAATAGGAAATCAGGGGCTTAGTAATCTCACAGACTTCGGCAATCTGATCCAAGTAGGTTTTTTTATAGCCCTGTTCATAGAACAATTGGCTGGCCACCTGAAGAATATTTTCTTTTTGGTTAGTCATGGTCATCACTCTCATGTTGGAATTTTTTAAATATCATTTCATTTTAACGCTTTTGACTGATCGATGCAAGTTTATTATCCGTTATGTTGTCAATGGTGATCGGTACTGTTTATAAATCTTAGATCTGCCAAGATTGGCAGCAATCAGCAAGTTGATCTAATAAAAGGTCTAGATGGCAGAGCCTATGGCTGTAGATATCCGTCAAATGCTTGCGCCAGCCGTTGATAGGTTGGCATCGGAACATGGTAGTGTGCTCCCATCCGCAGCACTTCAAAAACCAGGCCATCAATTTCTGACTTTTTACCCAGATTAATATCACGGAGCATTGAGGTTGAGGCAGTCGGTGCCAATGAGTCCAGAATATCCAGATCAAACTGGACGATATCAACGTCAAAATGAATATCCATGGCCAGCGCCAGCGCTTCGATTTCCCGCAGCAAATCAATATAGGTATTCCTGATTTCACCAGGTTTCTGAACCGCTCCGGCTTCAACCTGATAATACAACCCGCAGGCTGCCATAGCTGACACATAAGAAAATTTCTGTAAGGCATCTTTGCGGATATCTTGGGACAGGACGCCCAGAATACCGCTATCATTTAAGTCTGCTTCAATTTGTTTTAAAACCGGGCAGAATTGTGCGGGATCACGAACCCCGAAGAAAATTCTAAAAATTTCGCCGTGCATCTTAATCTTGCCCGGAGCAGCAATATTGGCGGATATATAAATGCAGCCATCGGTAACCAGCAGCTCGGGAAGCAGTTCCTGAAGTTTTCCGCCAGTGCCATAAATATTTAAAATCGGGATCACCACTGTATCTTTATGAGCGATTTGTTTAATAAATGGAACAATTTCGTCCAGTGAATAGCCTTTGACACAGACAAAAACCACATCCGGCTGCTCATCATAATGCAAAGTGTCATAGGCCTTGATCGGCGACACCGTGTAAGTCCCTTGCCAATTGGTTTCCATCTCAATTCCGTTTTCCCGAATTCTGTCCAGATGTTGGCCTCTGGCAATTAAGGTCACATCTTTTCCCGCTTTGGCCAGATAAGCCCCGATGCATCCGCCAGTCCCGCCGGCGCCGATAACCAGATATTTCATAGCTACTCCTTTGCTTATTCATCATGTAAATGTCGTTTATTAATAGTATACAGGGAATAAGTATAATCATCAACTGTGTTTTGACTGGGACAAACAAAAAAACCATTTGGGTCAGATTTGGTAGACAGTCCCAAAATGGTTCTTTTATAGTAGTTATGTAATGCTTGAAATGGGCTTTAATCCCTATTTATCTGTATAAATCCCGATAGCATCGCTCATAAACTGAGCCAGTCCGTCGGCATGGCTATCAATGTTCGCCTTGAACCGGTCATCATGGACGTACATCAGCCCCAGTCCGGACAGAATTTCTTTGCTACAGTTGTAGTAGTGACGGCTGATGTGAGCCTGCCACTCGGCCACCAGCTCCTGAACCTCGGGGTCTGCGGCATCCTGAGCCATTTTGGTGACAAAACCAGCATAGATGGCTTCGGCTTCAGTGTGGATCGCTTCCCATTGTTCCGGGCTATAGCTGTTGGCTTTCTGTTGGCTTTGGCGGTAGGCGTCAGTTTTACCCCAGCGCTCTTTGACTTCAGTTTCGTATTGTTTCTTGTTCGCTTCAATTTCAGTCATATCAAATGGTTTAAAATTCATGGTTCTTTCTCCTTCTAATTTTTGATCCAGCAAGGCAATCAGTTTGTCCAGACGGCACCGTTTGAGCAGCAGCAGGTGGCGTTGCTTTTTAAAGGCATCCATTTCGTCGTAATTGGGATCGGCCAGAATCCCTTTGATTTCCTGGATCGAAAAATCCAGTTCCCGTAAGAACAGAATATTCTGGAGCTGCGCCAGGTTAGCTGTGTCATAGTATCGATACCGATTCTCGGTGACTTCGCTGGGAATCAGAATTCCTTCACGATGGTAATAGTGAAGGGTGCGCACACTGACCCCAGTAAGCATCGCCACCTCTTTAACCGTCATTTTCATTTTCGTCTCCTTGCTTGGTTTCTTTCGGCTAGGTTTTCCCTGACCTGATTCTATCATAAGCTATCACCTAAGGTCAGAGTCAAGGGGGAAAATAAAAAAATATTACGAAACTTAAAAAAAAGATTTAGTAGTACCGACAATTATTACATCATGTTGTACGCATCAAGGCGGACATGGCGATAGCCTGTCCGAGCTTGTGGCGAACAGCAGATTAATAATTGGTCGGTACGGTAGCATTGGTCAACCATGAAAATATTTGTAACCAGCGGGATTGATTTTAGCTGGTTTATTGATCTATTTACAGCTTTATGTCATAATAAGAGATGAGTTTATTGAGATTAAGAAAGTGACAAAAGAAGGAGATTAAAATGGGTAAGACAATAGCTGAAAAAATATTTGATGCACATCGGGTAGATGAGCCGTTTCCAGATACACATGTGTTAAAACTGGACCGGGTTTTCTGTCATGAAATCACCACACCAATTGCCATCACCGATCTGATGGCCCGGGGGATGGATCGGGTTTTCGATCCCACCAAGATTAAGGCCGTCATCGACCATGTAACCCCCGCCAAGGATTCAAAAACCGCGGCACAGGGAAAAATCCTCAGAGACTGGGCCAGACGACATGATATCAAAGACTTTTTTGATATCGGTAAGAACGGCGTCTGTCATGCCATCTTCCCGGAAAAAGGATTTGTCCGACCCGGCTACACCATCATCATGGGCGACTCTCACACCTGTACCCATGGGGCATTTGGTGCTTTTGCTGCCGGAATCGGCACCACCGACCTGGAAGTTGGGATCTTAAAAGGGGTTTGTGCCTTCCATTTTCCTAAAACCATTAAAATTGTTCTCACCGGCGCACTAAAACCGGGAGTTTACGCCAAAGACCTGATCCTCTTTATTATCAAAGAGTTGACGGTCAACGGTGCCACTAATATGGTCATTGAATTTACCGGTCCAGTAGTGGATGCGATGTCGATGGAATCGCGGATGACCCTGTGTAACATGGCCATTGAAGCCGGCGGCACCTGCGGAATCTGCTATCCCGATATGACCACCGTCGATTATCTCTGGGACTTCATCCAGGACGAATTTGCCACTAAAGCAGACGCCCTGGCCGATTATTCTAAATGGGTTTCCGATGCTGATGCCGAATATGAACGGGTGCTGGAATACAACGTTTCGGAACTGCAACCGATGCTTACCGTCGGTTACAAGCCTGATCAGGTTCGCACCGTGGCTGAAATGACCGGTACCAAAGTCGATCAGATCTATATCGGTAGTTGCACCAATGGCCGGATTGAAGATTTGCGCATCGCTGCAGAAGTTCTCAAGGGCAAAAAAATCAGCGATAAGGTCCGCGCCATTGTCAGCCCCGCAACACCAGCCATTTATTCGATGGCATTAAAAGAAGGGATTATCGAAATCTTCCAGGATGCCGGTTTCTGCGTTACTAATCCGACCTGCGGCGCCTGTCTGGGTATGAGCAACGGGGTACTGGCTGAAGGTGAAGTCTGTGCTGCTACCACCAACCGTAATTTTAACGGTCGCATGGGCAAGGGTGGTATGGTTCATCTGATGAGCCCGGCCACGGCAGCAGCGACAGCGATTAGCGGAACGATTGTCAATGCTGATTTATTCAAGGCTTAGAAAGGGGGAACGAGATGAAGACATTTAAAGGAAACGTATTATTTTTAGATCGCAGCGATATAAACACCGATGAGATTATCCCGGCTAAATATTTGACCGAAATTACTAAAGAGGCTTTAAAACCGAATTTATTAGAGGATCTGGTTTTGCCCGGCTTTTCCCGGGAAGATATTCAAGATAAGGCGGTCATAGTGACCCGTGAAAACTTCGGTTGCGGTTCGTCCCGAGAACATGCGCCCTGGGCACTGGAAGTCAATGGCATCAATGTCGTGATTGCCGAAAGCTTCGCCCGAATTTTTAGGCAGAACATGTACAATTGCGGGATGTTCGCCATTGAACTGCCTAAAGAAACGATTGACGGTTTGTTTGCTAACTATGCCGGCAAAGCGGTGATCATGGCAGTTGATGTAGATGGTAACCAGATTAGTATTGAGGCTGATGGCAAATCCGAAACGATTGACTTTAAAGTTGGCGAATTTGACAAAACGCTAGTCAAAGAGGGCGGCTGGGTTGGTTATGCCGATAAGAATTACTAAAAACAACTGACGCAAAATTATGTGAATGACCTAAAGACTGCAAAAGTTAATCTCTTGCAGTCTTTTTGGCATTAGGAAGAGTATTGTCGGTTTAAAAATTGCAATAAGTCGGGTCGAAATAATTTTGATGCTTCCACACAGTGGATTCCGATGCTATAATGAAAATACAACTCAGCAATTATTGCCGGAATAGGGGGAAGTGGGACATGCCGGAAAAATACAAAAAAATGTTTATTGGCTTGATCATCATTTATGCACTGGCCTATCTGCTGGCCGTCACGCTTAAGAACCATACCCTGATGATTCTGCTAAAACCGGGAGCGACCCTTTTCGCTTGGCTCGCGCTGCGTTCGTTTATCCCAATGAAGGAAGGCAACAAATCAGTAAAAAGAATTGCTTCCGATGCGTTTCTCGCCTGGTTTATTGCCGATCTTATCGCGATGGTCGGAGAGCTGATGATTTTATCGGAGGGAATTGATCAGGTCGCTTTTTATAATCTTGAAGCGATGCTCTATGCCGTCAGCCGAATTTTGATTTTAGTGACGATTGCTAGCCTCTATAGTTATGTGACCAAAAAAACCAGCCAATTTCAAGTGATGGCTGATATGCTAACACTGGTCGTCTGTATGGGGATTACCGTCTGGCTGATTTTTTTCGAACCGGAGCCGCAGTTACCATGGGCGCTAATGATTTCTGGGGACCTGGTTACCATTTTTTCTTTTTTTTACATCGTTCTCAGCCTGTTTACTCAGGGACTGCTACTGTTAAACTGGCTTTATTTTAAAGAACGGATCATTACAATCGGGCATAAAATTGCATTGATTGGTTTTGCCACTGTCAGTTTGACCGATCTAATCACAGCCATCTATCCCAGCCTGATTTATCAAAGCGCCATCATTGATCTGGCCTACAAAGCCGGGATTCTTTTGATCGCCATTGGTGGGGTTTATTTTAACCAGAAATCAATCACTCAATCGACAGCCATAAAAGCAAAAAAGCAAACCGTCATCTGGAGAAATGGCTTCTATTTTTTCGCTTATCCGCTGTTTACCTGGCACATCATCGGTTTTGATATTGACATTCTGATCTATTTTTTGGTGATTGCCTTCTATATGGTCAGTTGTTTATACACCCAGCAGATTGATCGAACCAAAGCCGCGCTGGAAAAGGAAATAGCCAGCAACAGAAAATTAAAAAACCAGTATTATTTTACTACTCAATTACTGGATGCGATGCCCGGTGGTATTTTTTATGTCTCCCGGGACGACCGATTGCTGGGGCTGAATGACAAGTTTTCCCGCCTTTACGGTTCCGACAGCGAAGCCTATCTCAATCGGAATCTTTCAGATTTTCCCAACATGTCCAAAGCCGATTACCGACAATATTGTCAGATGAAGGCGGAGGCTCTGGAAACCCGCAAACCAGTGGTGCGACAGACAGCTTTTTTAAATGCTGGTGGACAAGAACAGTTTGTCCTCTACAGTCTCAATGTATACTATCTGGCAAATGGCTCAGTGGGTGGATTTCTAGGGGTCTTTACAGATATCTCTGAGATTAAAGAAAAAGAACAGGAGCTGGAAGTTGCACTAAAAAATGCCAATGCCGCGACGGAAGCCAAATCTTTGTTTCTAGCCAATATGAGTCACGAAATCAGAACCCCGATGAATGCGATATTGGGGATGTCGTACCTGGTTATGCAGACAGAACTCGATGCCAAACAGCAAGATTATCTCCAAAATATTCATCATGCTACCACTGCCCTGTTAGGAATCATCAACGATATTCTCGATTTTTCAAAAATTGAATTTGGCAAACTGGCTGTCGAGACGATCGACTTCAATCTGGACAAGGTGGTCGATGACACCTTTTTGTTGTTTGCTGAAAAAGCATCAGAAAAAAAGCTGGCTTTATTTGTCCAGTGCTCACCGGATCTACCGCGATGGTTTCAAGGTGATCCGTTGCGACTGGGGCAGGTACTCACCAATCTGGTTGGAAATGCGGTAAAATTCACCAGTTCTGGGGAGATCAGGCTGATGATCAGTCAGGTAGAAAGCCGGGAAAACCAGCAACAGCTTAAGTTTTCAGTGCAGGATACTGGTATCGGTATTGCAAAGGACAATCTGGAGCGCCTCTTTGAGCCATTCACCCAAAACGATAATTCAACCACCCGGCACTATGGTGGCACGGGTTTAGGACTTAGCATCAGCCGCAATCTGGTTGAAATGATGGGTGGTAAGCTGACGGCTGAAAGTGAACCGGGAGTCGGCAGTACCTTCAGTTTCACTGTCTGGTTGGGAAAATCAACCAGAGACATTAAAGCAGGCAATGGGGCGGGATCCGATTCGGATGATCAGCCGCTCGCAAGACTTGTTGGGCTAAAGATTCTTGTGGCCGAGGACAATCCGGTCAACCGCCAGATTGCTGAAGAAATTCTGGAACGGGAAGGCGCCCTGGTGGATTCCGTCGAAAATGGTGAAATAGCCTTGAATCGGATCAGCGATAGCGCATTGGGAGATCACTATGATCTGATCCTGATGGATATTCAGATGCCAGTGATGGACGGCTTTGAGGCAACCCAGAAGATTCGAATTATTAGCCCCAGCATTCCCATTCTAGCGATGACTGCCCGAACAATGGCCAATGAGCGCGATGACTGCCTAAAAATTGGGATGAATGATCACATTTCAAAACCGATTAATCCACAGCAATTGTATCAAACTATTTTGAAATATGTGAAGCCTCAATTAAAAGCTAGGGTGTCAGATACCACGATAGCAGTGTTCGAAGAAATAGCAGAATCAGCGGTGATGATCGTAGCAAAATCAGAAGCAAAATCAGAAGCAATCAGCTTTGAAGCAACTAAGATCGAAGAAATCGACTGGGAAATGCTCACGGATCGGATCGGTAACAGTGAAGATCTGATTTTGACCTTGTTGACGGTCTTTGCCGAAATCCATGCCGGCATGGCTACTGATATGGAAGCCGCCCTGAAAAATAAAAATGTTGACCTCTTAAAACAAAAACTGCACACCGCCAAAGGGGTGCTTGGTAATATTGATGCCACCGGGCTTTATCAGCAGGTCAAAAAGATCGAAGCCGAGTTGTTGGCGGTGGGTATGAGCGAGGACTTAGAGCAGGATATAAAAAACTTTAAGAGCGATTTCATTCATTTTATTTCAGCCATTTTAAACTTTATCGATACCCACAAGTAATATCATAAGTGCCTTTTCTAGTAGTTAACAGCTAAATAATTGATGAAAAAGGGTTGGATAGCGGCGGCATTTTTAAGGGGTTTTCCTGAGGATGCATGCCCTAGGAAAGTAAAGCGCCCAAAATCTGAAGAACCGCCTCCGGTTCTTCAAAAATCGGGCTGTGGGCGGAGTCTTCAAAAAGATAGAAATGTTTTTCCGGAGCCTGGAGTTCTTCCAGATAAATTTCTGATAGGTGATGATTGACGGTGTAATCATAAGCGCCCGATAAAAAGATGACAGGAATCTCCAGCCGGCTGATTAAATCACTGAGATTGGCCTGTCGGAATTCTTTGTTAAGCTGCGAATTCTTAGAAAAAGTCAGACCCTGCCAGATTTGGATCTTTTCCTTGAGTAGATACTCGCGGTGCTTGATTATGGCCAAAAATATCCCAGTAAATACCGAGTACATCGTGTGGGTAGTGCCAATTCCAGCCTCGTGCATCACCCGATCACGGATTCGTTCGTAACCGGCGGTGCCGTAGGGGGCTTTTTTAAGCTGGTCGCTATTTTTTTGATCATCAGCATAAAAATCTAACATCCACGCATAGGCCAGTTCTTCCGACAGTTCCAGATTGACCGACTGAGCCACCCCGATATAGGCATGATATAGTGCCGGTGCCTGGGCGGCTGCCTGAATGGCGATATAGGTGCCAAAGGAATGCGCCATCAGATAAATCTTATCCTGTCGAAAGCGTTGCCGCAGATACTGGGTCACTGAGATGGTATCAGCCACCAGCTGCTCAGTAGTCAGGGTATCTACGGGAGTCGTGGCGCTGTAAGACAAGCCGGCACCGCGCTGATCCCACCAGACCACGGTAAACAGTTCATCAAGTCGGCTAGGATGGCTTGCGTTAAGCCAATATTCTGGCATTCCCGGACCACCATGAACAAACAGCAGCACTGGTTTTTTGATATCCCGGG
>Ga0180017_100574_pt1 | contig 11462 bp, 11 predicted proteins | sample KR46_S_MetaG_FD_129674 | JGI IMG/M metagenome (GOLD analysis project Ga0180017, IMG submission 129674) | Groundwater microbial communities from the Olkiluoto Island deep subsurface site, Finland - KR46_S_MetaG | ecosystem: Environmental > Aquatic > Deep subsurface > Groundwater | place: Finland...
TCCGGTTGGTTGTACTCAGCTGAAACTGGCCAAGGGTCAGGGCTACGAAGGAGGGATGTCAGATCCCGAATACGAAACCTATTACAGCCTGGGCAGTGTGGTGGGCGTTGAAAGTGTCGATAGTATTATCTATAATGATATGCTCTGCGATAAGTATGGCCTGGATACCATGTCGGTGGGAGTTACCATCGCCTTTGCGATGGAGCTCTTCGAGCGGGGAATGCTCTCAGCTGCTGACACCAATGGGATTGATCTGCGCTTTGGTAATCATCAGGCAGTGACCCAGCTGATTGAAGAAATCGCCTTCCGACGAGCGGGTATTGGTGAGCTGCTTTGTGACGGCTCCCGAATTATGGCCGAAAAGATCGGCGGCGATGCCGGAGATTTTGCGATGCACATCAAGGGGTTGGAATTACCGGCTTACGATCCCCGCGGTGCCAAGGCTCATGGCCTTAATTTTGCCACCAGCTATACCGGGGCTGACCATAACCGCGGCTACGCCTTTCAGGAAGTCTTTGGGATACCGGTGCCCAAGGCCTATGACCGCTTTGCCGTAGCCGGCAAGGGTTGGCTGACCAAGTGGAATCAGGATATCCGCTGTGCCACCACCGACTGCCCGACGATGTGCGGTTTTCTGATGGATATGGCGGTTCCGGCGATTGCCGAGCAAAACACCGCCGATCTGGTCAGCAGTGCCAGTGGACTGGCTCTGACTAAAGAAGATGTCGGTAAGGTCGGGGAGCGGGTCAATAACCTGGCTCGTGTCTACAATATTTCAGCCGGTTTTACCCGGGCGGATGATACCTTTCCCAAGCGAATCATTGATGAAACCATCAAAGAAGGTGGCTCCTCTGGCCAGCGAATTTCTCAGGAAGACTTGGATCTGATGCTTAACGAGTATTATGAAGCTCGAAACTGGGCTCAGGACGGAGTACCCAGCCAGCAAAAACTGGCCGAGCTTGACCTGCCGGAAGCTGCCGCTCTGCTTGAAGCTCGAGGTCTGTTATAAAATGATTGAAGCAGAAAATAAACAAGATGATTACCGTTGAAATTACCACCATCATGGATTTAAAAGCCCTGATGGGTGAAAAAAAAGACCAGACCATTGTCCTTCCTGAAGGTGCTGCTGTTGGAGATGCCCTGAATCAACTTTGCAATACCTATGGGCCAGTATTAAATAAGCGACTATTTGCTAACAGCGGAGCGCTTAATCCGGGTATTGCTGTTTTTGTAAATGGCTGTGTGATCGATGCCTTGGCTGGGCTTGAAAGTAGCTTGAAAAATGGTGATAGGGTATTGATTTTTCCGCCAGTGGGCGGAGGATGAGCAAAAAAGAGATCAGCATGCTGGTCTCTTTTTCTGTTGGTGCGTGATTAGAACCTTTGTAAAGGAGTAGAACTTTCTCAGAAGCCCCCTTTTTATATGAGAAATCATAACAATTAAGCTAAGCTTTTTCTCTCATTGCTGCTTAAATTATTCTGATAGGGTAAAATAATAGAGAATGTAATCAGAAAAATTGGTTATCCATGAGAAAATGAAAGGCAGAAAATGATGAAAAATGAAAATATTAAAAGCTTAAAGTATTTCTTAAAAGACGATATTCGCCAGCAAACCGATTTTCGCCACACCGATCAGAACATCGGCGTTCCAGCCCCACCGATTGAAAAACCATGTCCATCAGATGCAAAGAAAATCGTCCTGACTGCGCCGGAAGCCTTGAAGATCGGGGATTTGTCCTTAAAAACCGCGATTTTACAGCGCGAATCGCGGCGTCGATTTAACAATCAGGCGATCTCTCTTGACGAATTGTCCTTTTTGCTGTGGTCGACCCAGGGGGTTCGCCAGTGGCGCCAGACAAATGCCCTGCGGACGGTTCCCTCGGCGGGAAATCGGCATGCCCTGGAAACCTATCTGGCCGTTTTTAATGTCGACGGCCTGGAACCGGGAATCTACCGCTATCTGCCGTCCCAGCATCAATTAGTGCTCGAATCAACACCGCCACAACTCAAAGCAAAGACGATTGAGGCGGCCTTAAATCAGCAGTTTGCCGGATCAGGGGCGGTTACCTTTATCTGGACAGCGATTCCCTATCGGATGGAATGGCGCTATGGACAGGCCTCCTACAAGGTCATTGCGCTAGATGCCGGACATGTCTGCCAAAACCTTTATCTGGCGTGCCAAGCCATCGGAGCGGGAACCTGTGCCATTGCCGCTTACGATCAACCAGCAGCCGATCAGCTGCTTAATATCGATGGCGACGATGAGTTTGTCATTTATATGGCACCAGTTGGGAAAGTGTGACGCTGGTATGTGATCAGAGAATCCGCTTATTATTTTTTGATTAGCGAGATAGTCTGTGGTAATATGGGTAATAGTTTTAATACACAAAAACGCGGGACAAATTTATTCTGGAGGCAGAGAATAAAAAGACTATTGTCACTGTTTCTGGTTGTCAGTCTATTAGTGCTGTCAACCCCTGTCGTATAGGGCGGAGAACCCCGTCCATGAGCCGATCACCGCCGAATTAATCGTAATGGTAGACCATAACCCGGAGCTGCAAGCCTTGTTGATCAAATCGATTGACCAGGCCAAAACCGTTAATCCGGACAAAAATTCCAATCCGGCACAGTCGCTGGGTGAGTTTTATGACTATATTGACTGGGCTTCTAAAGCACTGCCCTGGACGATCCTACCCAATGTGGGCACGGAATATCCGGCGCTCTACGATCAAATTGATCAAAGCCTGTTTAAGATAGCGTAGCTTGGTAAAAAAACAGCAGCTGTTTTGCCAGCAAAAAAACAGTATGATTAAGGATAATGTTCGCAAATGAGACAAAGCCGTCCTTCCCTTTCGGGAGGAACGGCTTTGTTTTGGTGTGGCCTACATTTTAAAAATTGGTCCCTTGATCTCAAGTTGAGCCGCATTGGCGAGCCGCTCAATGCCCTCCATGGCAATACTGACAGTGCTTTCGACATGGATAAAATCGGTGGCGCTATAGTCGTAAAGAATATTAGCCTGAGCAGGAAATTCATCGTCGCCATCCCAGAAATGAAATTTGAGGGGGATGCAGTCGAAGGCATTAAGCAGACCGCCAGCATCCGAGTGAGACAGGGTCGAACCGCCCAGCGCTTGGTAGGCCTTGGTTAACTTTTCAGTTTGTCCCGAGAAGGTCAGGGCAAAGGGAATCAGGACATGATTCTCAAAGGCTCTGGTAAAGGGCGAGGCACCGCTTAGCTCTCTAAAGGGAACCCATTTATCGAGTAACCGAGCCTGGGGTGAAACAAATCCCAATAGGGTATAAATATTCAATTGGCTGATGATCTCGGCCGGCTGAAGATCTTCGAGGCTGACGATTTTTCCGGTTTCGCTATGAATCCCAAAATTGCGATCGAACAGTTTCAAGGTCAGATAGTCGGCTTCCCGTTTGATTTCTGGCAGTTTTTCTAGCAGCTGCTGTTTGTCCATTTCCAGAAATTTGAGCCGCCAGTTTTCGCAGGCTTTCAAGTAATTATTGGTCGTATCATTCAACATATGTGCTCCTTTTAAATTTAAGTTTGGCACTCAGGCTTTTTTGATTTATTAGAGATACCCGCTTCAGTTTAACAGGCCAGAGCGATTAACTCAACCAAATTTTGTAACTAAGAATGAAAATTTTGCAACTAAGAATGAAAATTCGAAGTATTTCAGTTAAGCTTGATCGCAGCATGGAAACAAGCTAGAAACCGGATCACCGAACTAGAAGAACTGTTTAGTTACCGGCTAGCCCGCCCCAGCAGATTTTAAAATAAGAACTTCAGTTATTTCACTGCAAAAACATCGTGCTACCCTTGTTTTAGAGATTTGAATAGGGTACAATAACATCAAACTTATTTCTGATTAAACAAAAGGAGTTTTACCTTGATTGATAAAGCCATTAACAAAGATACGAAAAAAACAATGCTCTATACCCTGGGACTATTCCTGATTCTCAGCCTGGTGTTTTTTCTGATTACACTGGTGATCCAGATTAATGCGGACACGGTTCTAAAAAATGAAATCATGAGCCAGGAACAACTGCTGGTCGATGTCGAAAAAACGATCGTCGCCAATAAGGTCAATCGCCTGACGACCGATCTCTTATACCTTACCGATATCTTAGCAATGGGGGACAGCGGTCGGGGCGACTATTCCGATGTTGAGGATCATTGGCTGGCCTTTGCCAACCGGAAAATGATTTATGATCAGATCCGCTTTATTAATGGGGATGGCGATGAAGTGATCCGGGTCAATTATAGCGATACCGGTGCCACCCTGACAGATAGTGACGATCTTCAGAACAAGGCCGATCGCTATTATTTTACTGAGGCAATTGGTCTTGACGATGACCAGATTTATATTTCCAAACTGGATTTAAATATGGAAAACAATCAGATCGAGCAGCCCATTAAACCGACGATCCGGCTGGCTACCACCTATTATGGAGCCCGCGGCCAGTTGCAGGGAATCGTGGTACTGAATTATTCGGCCGATGATATGCTGCGTGAAGTGGAAAAAATTGCCTCCACCAGCCAGGGTGAAATTTTTATGCTCAATTCCGATGGCGATTGGCTTTACAACAGCCAAGACACCAGTAAAGCCTGGTCATTCATGGACGATAAGCGGCGGGATGAGAGCTTTAAAAATGACTTTCCTAATGTCTGGCAGACCATCCAGTCGGAAGCAAGCGGCGCCCAGATAGTTGACACCGGCGTCTTTAATTATACGAAAATTTTGACTGCTGATAAATTTGCCCTCGATAGCGACCATTCGCTGGCGCTGGGCTTAGAGGATTGGACGATTGTTTCTTATATTCCGCCGGATACTGATGATGGAAAACTGCTAACAGGCAACCTGTTTGATGCCGTGCTGCTGGTGCTTAAAAATAATCTGATAGCCTATTTTCTGATCTTGATGCTGTCTTTGTTTTTGGGGGCGTTATTGACTGTCAATAAGGTTAAGAACGATGAAATTAAACATTTTTCTGAGTATGATGCGATGACCGGAGTCTATAATCGCCGCACCGGCTTTGAGAAACTGACTCAGTTATACAAAAACAGCGAGAAAAACAATGGTGAAAACTCAGTCTGCTTTATCGATATCAACGGTTTGAAAGACGTCAACGACTATCTCGGCCATGATGTCGGGGATGAGCTGATCGTAACCATCACCAACAGTATCAAGGATAAAATCCGCGAAAATGATTTTGTCGCCAGACTGGGCGGGGATGAGTTTCTGATCATCTTTGAAGGTCTCGATGAAAACGGCGCCGAAGCCGTCTGGCAACGGATTGTAGCAGATTTTGAAGCGATCAATGAGACCGAAAAGCGGCGCTACCTGATCAGTGCCAGTCACGGGATTGAAAGCTTTAGCGGTACTTCCAATGAATACATTGACACCATCATCAACCATGCCGATGAAAAAATGTATCGCGAGAAGAAAATTATTAAAAAGAATTTAAAAATAATCCGGGAATATCAACCCGATGACGAAAACGATCCAGTGCAATAGCATGAGAACTTTTCCCTCAGCAGCAAATGGGATAGAAAAAGTGCTGGCACTCATCGCGGTTTAAAATGTTTGAAAGAAACCTTAGAAGTTTGAACTGGTAAAGGTTTTCAGTTGAATTATGGCTATTTTTGACAAAGTTCCTGTGTTATACTGAGTTGAAAACTTTGAATAAATACAGGAGGGTAAAAAATGGGTAAAATTAGTATAGTAACAAGCAACAATGCGCGTGACTTCCACCGCAAGCTCAGTGAAGCGTTTGAAAGAGGCGGTAAACTGGTTGGCGGAATTAAGTCGATCCCCAAGGGTGATGAATCTCGGATGGATTGTGAATACGACTATGTTACCTTTGTAAGCTATGAACAGGCAAGCTGATTCGTGTGTGTGAATCATCAATAATCGCGTCATCACGCAAGACGAGTCCCCAACTTCATGTTGGGGACTCGTTTTTGGGTAAATCCGCTTGACCGCTATGATGATAAATTGGGGTTTGCCGTGGCTTAGCAACTGCTTAGGGTCTTATTGATATTTTGACTCCAGCGCTTCCAGGATATTTAGATAGTAAGCCGGAATCCCCTGTTGGTCGGCTTCGGCTTCAAAGACATCGGTTTGAGCGTTGATCTGAGCCAGGATTTCCGGAGCCAGCTGCTTTTTCGCAAAGGGATAGACGACCGTATCTTCCTTGGCGATATGGCGAGCCAGATGGTTGGCATAACCAATCGCATTGGCAATCACATCCAGGCGGCTTTCATCATCGCCGTCCTGTACCCGGAGCAAGGCGGCTTTTAATTCCGCAATAAACAAACGGCCCCAATCGTGTTCGACCAGCATCCCGTGTGAAATCAGATTGGTGCCCATCTTCCCCAGGTGATCGACCATTTCTTTAAAGAGAAACTTTTCTTCTTTGCCATGATGATGGACATCGGCATAATTAGCGATAAAGTCAATCATCTGGTCAAAGTCATCGTAATTGATGGGGTCACCTTTCATCACCTGAGCGCTGGCGGCTCGGACTACGCCCAGCATCCGGATAATATTAGTGTGTTCATAGACCATTAATTCAATACTGTTCATTAACTTTCCCTCCTAATGACACTGGTGACAGCATCAGTTTTTTCATAGACTAAGCCGGTGTTTTCCAGAACACCCCGAATCAGGGCTTCTCGCAGGGCATAATAGACGGCAATGTCGCCGCCGACTTCGTTCCAGGTCTTGCTGTGGACACAGCTGTTGCGCTGCCAGATCACTTGTTCATCGCTTTCTGCGATCAGGGCATTGGCGTGATCACAGGGCATCCCATCCAACAGACTGTCGCTGATCAGCTTATAGGCCGCGGCGGCGGTCAGATTGGCCTGGGATAGTGATCGTCCGGTGGCGCTAAAAATTGCTTCGATCAGTTGGTAGTTGTCGGGGTCTTGCTTTAGCAGTGCGGTTACACTATCAGCCAGCTTATATTCTGACCGGGTGACATTAATCTGGAGCCAGCCGTGAATGTTGCCTTCATCGATGACGGCTTCTAAGGGTCGGGTTTCAGAAATGCCATAGCGTTGGTCCAGCTCGTCCTGGTGCTGTGATGCCGCTTCTCCATATAATGCGATGATGTCGGCGATCATTTCCTCTTGTATCTGAATTTTGTTATAGACCCAAAAATGAATCGGTCCTAAAAATTTGCTCATATTCGTCCTCCTGAGATTGCGACTTTTTTTATCGCCGCTGTTTTGATTTGATAAGTTCATTATAACCGCTTTTTTGCAAATAATTGTAGCTGTAGCTACAAAATATAAGAATATTTGTGGTATACTAAGCTCAAGTTAAAAATAAATTATTGTTTTCACAATAAATCTCAGGAGGTTTTACCATGCAAAAAGTAACGAAAGATATGAAAATTGGTGAGTTGTTAAGAATAGATGGTGGTTTTGCGCCGATCTTATTAGAAATCGGGATGCATTGTCTCGGTTGCCCCTCTTCACAAATGGAAACCATCGAGGAAGCCTGCCAGGTGCACAGTACCAGTGCCGATGCCCTGATTGACAAACTCAATGCCCATCTGGCTTCGCTGTAAGCCGGGGAGAAGGTAGACAGAAACGACATCGTACCAATATCAATGACCAAGGGGTCAGACCCTTGTTAAGCTGTTGTCCGCTCCAATGCGGAGGGTCTGACCCCTCGGTCACAACATGATGTAACAATTGTCGGTACGGGGCTAGTAGTTTTATTACAGTTTTGAGCGCCCGCTTAGCAGGCGTTTTTTTTATTTTGAACCTTTACGGAATAAACGGGCTGTCGTATAATAAGGCAAAACCGACAGCGGATCGGGTCGCGCGTTTATTTATAGAAGAAAGTAGGGATGGCGATGGAGAAATTTTATGGGATACTTGAAAAAAGTCCCTTGTTTGATAATATTAAAGCCGATGAATATACAACTTTGATGACCTGCATCAATGGCAATATCCGGAAATTCAGCAGTGATGACTATGTTTTTCTGGCTGGCAGCCAAATCAGCTTTGTCGGGATCGTACTTACTGGTGCGGTTGAAATTATCAAAGAAAACCCCGCCGGCACCAGACTGATTATGGATGTTTTAGGGCCGGCCAATATTTTTGGGGAGGGGATAGTCTGTACCAAAGCCAGAATCGCGCCGGTGAGTGTTCGTGTCAAAGAAGAATCCCAGATTCTATTGATTCCCTTTGAACGGATCATCAGAACCTGTGGCAACGCCTGTAATTTTCACTTTCAGCTGATCCAGAATATGATGATGCTGTTGGGTGAAAAAAACTTCCGGATGAATTCTAAAATTGAACTGCTGATGTTAAAAGGGATGCGCGAAAAGCTGGCCACCTATCTGATTCAGGAGTCCCAGACAAACAAGAGCCGCAGCTTTGATATTGTCCTCAACCGCAACGAGTTGGCCGAATACCTGAATGTTTCCCGCACTGCCATGAGCCGGGAGTTGGGTCGGATGAAGGACGAGGGGCTGCTGGATTACTACCAGAATTCTTTTAGAATCCTCGATCTGGATAAACTAAAGGATTGCCTGATGATCTGACCGGCAAGTCTGTTTTTCTTAATAACAGATGATAGCGAATTAATGTACTTGATGGAGGTAACCGTTGTCGCCAACAGCGATAAAGCGGCGGTGTTTGAATTAGCGGTTTATCTGGCAATGATACTCTCCCCGGAAACGAGTTTGCATAGATATCCTGATAATCCGGTTGGCTGAAGTTGCTAAGGGTTGAGGTATCCATCGGTAAACCAATTCCATTGTTGGCAGCTAAAAATTTAAAGTCGTTTCTTTAAAAATTACAGATACCATTGTGGTCGTTTGTTATCACTCGCTTTTCGGCTTCATATTTGGTATAGTAATAGGATAATAATTAAGACAGCCAGAAAAAGAAAAAGCACTAGAGATTTGAAATCGTTTACGAGAAGTGAGGTTAAATTATGAAAAAAAGGTTATTAAGTTATCTTGTCATGTTGCTTGGCCTGGGTCTGTTTGCCGGAATACTCCCGTCGGGGGTCATCGCGGCTACTGCTCCTAGTGTCAGTTATCGCACTCATGTCCAGAATGATGGTTGGCAGGATTTTGTTGCTGATGGTGTCATGAGCGGAACCTCTGGCCGGAGCCTGCGGTTGGAGGGCATTGAAGTGAAGGTGGAGGCCTCGGACTATGATCTGGGGATCACCTATCAAACCCATATTCAAAATATCGGTTGGGAAGCTGAGACCGACCGCGGTTGGAAAAGTAACGGTGCCATGAGCGGCACCGAAGGACTGAGTTACCGGTTAGAAGCGATCCAAATTAATTTAACCGGGGCTGATGCCGCGGGCTTTGATGTCTATTACCAGGTTCACGCTCAGAACATGGGCTGGTTGAGCTGGGCTAAAAATGGAGAAAGTTCGGGAACGGCTGGTTATTCTTATCGGTTGGAGGGCATCCATATTGTCATCGTACCTAAGGGCGGAAATCCACCGGGGGGAACCGTGGATCAGAATAAGCCCTTTATTGAGCGAAAAGCGGTGCCGGGAAATCTGATGACGCAGACCACTAGCAGCGATTTTAATGATAACGCGATGGGACTGGATCGGGTTGTGATTACGGGAAATGCCGACGATGGAGCAATTATGTTGCAATCCGGTCACCAATCGGGAGTCTATACCTCGAACGTCTTTAATACCAGCCCCTTTACCAAAGCGGTGCTGTCCTGGAGTACGGATACTCCGGCTGGAACTCTGATTCAAGTGGAGGCTCGAGTCTGTGAAAGTGATGGCAGCGGTCAAGCCAACGAAAACTGGTCTGACTGGCTCTCCTTTGGTCAGTGGGGAACCACCATCAAACGGGCTTCCGGGATCGGCAATACTGATAGCCCCCTGGCAAAAATTGATGTCGATACACTGGTGGTCAAAAATGGCAAAACCGCCAATAAAATCCAGTATCGGGTGATCTTGCATTCCGGCGCCACCGGAGTGACACCGACGGTGCGACTCATTGCTGTGGCGCTCCGAAATGCCAATCCTGGTCAGGGGATTAGCAAGGTTTTCACCGATAATCCTGATTTATCAAATTTGCCGGTTCTTAATGTGCCGCAGCTATCACAGATGGTTCGCGAGCCGTCAATCGCCGATTCGATCTGCAGTCCGACCAGCGTGGCGATGATCTTAAACTATTACGGCACTCCGGTTCAGCCGGAAGCCGCCGCCTGGGGATCCTATGATTATGGCTATCAAGATTTCGGTAACTGGCCCTTTAATACCGCCTATGCCGCAAGCTTTGGCTATCACGCTTATGTCGATTATTCAACCATTGAGGGGCTGAAGCGGGAAATCGCTGGCGGACATCCGGTGGTGGTAGCAGTAGCCTATAAAAACAGCGCCGGGGTTAGCGGAAATTTACCGGTTGTTAATGGGGCACCGATTCGGTCAACCTATGGTCACCTGATTGTCGTTTGCGGTTTTACTCAGGAAAATGGCACGGATTATATCATCATCAATGATCCGGCCGCCGCCAGCAATGGCGGGGTTCGGGTCCGCTATCGACTCGATCAGTTTGCCGCCGCCTGGGCAGAGTCCGGCAATATTGCCTATATTATTCATTAAAACCAGAAAATTTATAAACCACCTAAAAAAGAACCTGATTTTCCAGGTTCTTTGAGGTTATCGTTAAACTACCGTACCGACCAATTATTAATCTGTTGTTCGCCGCGGAATCGGACAGGCGATGCCGTGTCCGCTCCGATGCGGAGGGTCTGACCCCTCGGTCACAACATGATGTAACAATTGTCGGTACTGGGTTATCATAATTTACAGTCTGAAAGAACCTGATTTTCAGGTTCTTTTATAATTTACAGAAAATTTTCAAATCCATGCAGGAGCACCCAATAATCAGGCTTTGATGGCCCAGCGCAATTTGGCCGACCGGGCGCGGCCATTGGCATGGCATTCTTCGGCTGAAGGCTTAAGTGGGCCGGGAGCCACCTCAATGTAGACGCCTTCCCGAAAGAGCCGCTGAAAAGATTTTTTAACCAGTCGGTCTTCGCCAGAATGAAAAGACAGGATCGCAACCCGGCCGCCGGGAGCCAGTACATCCGGCAGTTTTTCAAGAAATTCATACAAGACTTCAAATTCGTCATTGACATCGATCCGCAAGGCCTGAAAGCAGCGTTGACAGGTTTTTTTAAGGGCTTCCTTACTGTTGCTGCCGGGGATTTTCTTGAGGGCGGCATTGATAATCTCCTGGAGCTGGGTGGTGGTGGCAATCTCAAGACCCTTGTTTCGGTGGTCGACAATGACCTTGGCGATGGCTGCGGCATTGGGCTCATCGGCGTTTTCAATAAACATCCCTTCCAGCTCATCCTGGGAAATGGTTTTTAACCGCTGGGCCGCCGAGATGCCTCTTTCGGGATTCAGGCGCAGGTCTAAGGGGCCTTCAAACTTAAAGGAA
>Ga0180017_100575_pt1 | contig 11430 bp, 12 predicted proteins | sample KR46_S_MetaG_FD_129674 | JGI IMG/M metagenome (GOLD analysis project Ga0180017, IMG submission 129674) | Groundwater microbial communities from the Olkiluoto Island deep subsurface site, Finland - KR46_S_MetaG | ecosystem: Environmental > Aquatic > Deep subsurface > Groundwater | place: Finland...
CGAATTCGCCGCGTTCGAGAACGGCACCAAGGTGATCGCGCACGCGATTGCCGAGAGCAGCGCCTTCAGCATCGCCGGCGGTGGCGACACCCTGGCGGCGATCGCCAAATACGGCATCGAGAAGGACGTGGGCTACATCTCCACCGGCGGTGGTGCCTTCCTCGAGGTGCTGGAAGGCAAGACGCTGCCGGCGTTCGAGGTGCTGGCACGGCGCGCGGGCTAACGCCTCCGGGTTGGAATCCGGAGAACGACCCACGCTCCGATGGCGCCCAGGGCCAGCAGCGCCAGCTGCACCGCCACGCGCCCGCGGAAACTCCAGATGGACACGCTGACCATGACCGCCATGGAGACGACGGCGATGTTCTTGTTGCGCCGTGTCAGGCTGTGGTGCTTTTCCCAGTCGCGCAGCATCGGACCGGTGAGCCGGTGGTTGAGCAGCCAGCGGTGCAGGCGCGGCGAAGCCTTGGCGTAGCAGGCAGCGGCCAGCAGGATGAAGGGGGTGGTGGGCAGGCCCGGCAGCACGACGCCGATCAGGCCCAGCAGCAGCGCCAGCGAACCGGCGGCCCACAGCAGCCCACGCACCAGGCGCGAACGGTGGGGCGCCTGGGTGGCGCTCACGGCGCGAACATCCCCAGCGGGTGGTGGGCCACCGCGATGCTGGCCATGATGCCCACCACCGACAGTGCCGCGACAAAGGCGAAGGCCTTGCCGGTGCGCGTCGGCGCGCGTTTGAGGGCAAAGCTGCCCAGCACGATGTAGACCACCAGCAGCACCAGCTTGGCGCCCAGCCAGTGGTTGTGCCAGGGGTTCAGCTGCAGCAGCCACCACAGAGTGGCGCCGGCGAGCAGCAGCAGCGAGTCGATGACCGGACTCAGGCCTCGGGCCAGGTCGCGCATGGGCCAGGCCTGCCCCGCCAGCACACCCAGGCCGCGCGCCATGAACACCGACACGCTCAAGACCACCAGGGTGATGTGCAGGTGTCGGAGCCAGGGGTAGAGGGCGGCAATCAGTTCGGGGGCGGGCATGGTCCGCGCATCATAGGACGCAGCGGCGGAGCGTGGGGCAAGGGTTCGCCGCCGGGCCGCCCCAAGGCGAAACAGCCCCCTCGGGGGGCAGCGACCCGCGCAGCGGCGGAGCGTGGGGGCATTTACCCCGCCAGCGTCGGGTAGTCGGTGTAGCCCTTCGCACCGCCGCCGTAGAAGGTGGTCTTGTCGGGGGTGTTGAACGGACCGCCCGCGTGCAACCGTGTCACCAGATCCGGGTTGGCGATGAAGGCTTTGCCGAAGGCCACGAGGTCGGCGCCATCGGCCAGCGCCTGGCGTGCCATCGTCAGGTCGTAGCCGTTGTTGACCATCCAGGCCCCCCGGCCGCCGGCTTCGCGGTAAGCGGCCTTGAGCGCGGCGTAGTCGAAGGGACGGTCCGGCAGTTCGCGCGCACCACCGGTGGCGCCTTCGATCAGGTGCAGGTAGGCCAGTTGCAGCGGGGCCAGTTTGCGCACCACATGGTCGAACAGTGGCTGCGGGTCGGCGTCCGAAGCGTCGTTGGCCGGTGTCACGGGCGAGAGCCGGATGCCGGTGCGGTCGCCGCCGATGGCTTCGGTCACGGCGCGCGTCACCTCCAGCAAAAAGCGCGCGCGGTTGGCGATGCTGCCACCGTGGTCGTCCTTGCGGTGGTTGCTGCCGGACTTGAGGAACTGGTCGATCAGGTAGCCGTTGGCGGCATGGATCTCCACGCCGTCGAAGCCGGCGGCGATGGCGTTGAGCGCGGCGTGGCGGTAGTCCATCACGATGCCGGGAATTTCTTCGGCGTCGAGCGCGCGCGGCTCGGAGGTTTCGACGAAGGTCGGCACACCGTCCTTGATCAGCACCGTCTTGGTGTGGGCGCGGATCGCCGAGGGCGCGACCGGCGCGCCAAAGTGCGGCTGCAGCTCGCGGTGTGAAACGCGGCCCACGTGCCAGAGCTGCACCACGATCTTGCCGCCGGCATCGTGCACGGCCTGGGTCACACGTTTCCAGCCGTCGAGCTGCTCGGTGCCATAGAGGCCGGGCACGTCGGCGTAGCCCTGGCCCTGGTGGGTGATGGCGGTGGCTTCGGTGATCAGCAGGCCGGCGCTGGCGCGCTGGGCGTAGTAGATCGCCATCAGCGGCGTGGGGATGGCTTCGGGCGCGCGGTTGCGCGTGAGCGGGGCCATGACGATGCGGTTGGACAGGCTCAGGGCGCCGACTTGCAGGGGTTCAAACAGGGTGGTCATGGGCGGGTAAGGGCTACAGGGATGGAGATGCGGCCCAGTCTACGCCTCGCCGCCGGCACAGGCCGTCGCCGACGGACGGTGGCGCCACCGAGGGCGCTGCAAAAAAGTGATGCCGGACGCGGCACCCCGTGTCTACCGGGGTGCACGGCACCGGCGATCACACGGTCCGGCCCTGTTGCAGCACCTCGCGCAGGCCCGCGAAGCGCCTGCGGTACTGGGCCGGTGTGAGGTTGACCTCGCGCTTGAACAGGCGCGCGAAATAGCCCGCGTCTTCGTAGCCCACCTGGCCGGCGATGGCCTCGATCGAGTCCTCGCTGCCCTCCAGCAACTGTTTGGCCTCTTCGAGCCGCACGTGGTGCACGTACTGCAGCGGTGACAGACCCGTGGCCTGCTGGAAGCGGCGCACGAAAGAGCGCTCGGCCAGGCCCGAGAGCCGCGTCATCGCCGCCACCGGGCTGGGCTCGCCGTAGTGGTCGGCGACCCAGAGCTGGCAGCGCGTGATCACCGCGTCGTCCGACTGCCGGCTCGCCGAGAGCCGCGCAAACGGCTGCTGGCCGCTTTCGTGCCAGTCGATCAGGTACAGGCGCGCCATCTGCATCGCCGCCTCCAGACCCACCAGCCGGGCGATCAGGTACAGCGCGAGGTCTTGCCAGGAGGTGCCGCCACCGGCCATCACCAGGCGCTGGCCTTCTCCCGCGGTCACCAGCGCGCGCCGGCGGTGCAGGCGGATGCCCGGGTGGCGCTGCGCCAGCACGTCGCAGTAGGCCCAGTGGGTGGTGGCGTCCTCGCCTTCGAGCAGGCCGGCTTCGGCCATCAGCAGCGCGCCCGAGCAGGCCGCCGCGATGATGGCGCCCCGGGCATGGGCTTCGCGCAGCCAGGCCGCTTCGGCCTCATAGCGTCCGCGCAGGTCGGTGCTCGGCACCACGAACACCTCGGGGATGCAGATGACCTGCGGGGCCACGGCGTTGGCGATGGAGGTGTCGGGCGCCAGGTGCACGCCGTTGGCAATGGTCAGGGGCTGGCCGTCGGCCGAGACGATCTGCACCCGCAGCAACGAGCGGCCCGGGCGGTCCTCCACCACCAGCGGCCAGTCGCGCCCCACGCCCATGAACATGTCGCTCATGCCGAACAGCATCGAGGCCGCCACCTCGGGCAGCGCCAGGATGGCCACGGTGGCGAGCACGGGGGCGCCGTCGGGGGCGGACATGGCGGTTTTGTCGGGTGGCTGTCGGATTTGACTGCAGGTGAAAACGGGGGGTCTGCCTACAGTGCCTGACCGATTCTAGAACCGTCAAATCCCCTTGCAACCCCTCACTGGAAACACCATGTCCTGGCCCGAAATCCTCACCCTGGCGGTGCTGCCCGCCTTCCTCCTGCTCGATGCCATCACCCACGCCCACGCTGGCCGCGTGCGCGGCTGGCGCTCACGGGCCCTGTCCATCACCGTGGTCAACGCCGGGCTGGCGCTGGTCGTCGGCCACCTCTGGAGCCGCTTCTCCGGGGACCTGCACGTTTTCGACGGGGCCGCCTTCGGCACCGCTGGCGGCGCGGCGCTGGGCGTGCTGGTGTACCAGTTCTTCCACTACGGGTACCACCGCAGCGCGCACCGCTTCGACACCCTCTGGCGCCTGGGCCACCAGATGCACCACAGCGCCGAATCGCTCGACCCCTGGGGTGCCTTCTACCTGCACCCGCTGGACACGGCGCTGTTCACCACGCTCTCCAGCCTGGTGCTGTTTCCGCTGCTCGGCCTGAGCCCCGAAGCGGGTGCCTGGGCGGTGGCGCTGCTGACCTTCCTCTCGGTGTTCCAGCACACCCGTGTGCGCACACCGACCTGGCTGGGCTACCTGATCCAGCGTCCCGAAAGCCACGCCATCCACCACCAGCGCGGCGTGCACGCGCACAACTACGCCGACCTGCCGCTGTGGGACCTGCTGTTCGGCACCTTCCGCAACGGACCGGCGAACGCGCCCTGGCCCGAACTGGGTTTCCACGACGGCGCCTCCGCGCGCATTCCCGAAATGCTGGCGTTCCGCGACGTGTCGCGCGCCCGGCACTGATCCCTTTCCGTTCTTTTTTCCTCACCCCAACCCTGGAGCATTCCCATGACCACGAAAGACACCGTCGGCTACACCCTCTCGGGCGGCAACGCCCACGCCCTGGACCTGCTGGAGCAGGCCCTGCACCAGTTCCGCTGCTTTGCCGACAACCCCCTGGCCACCGCCGAAGCGGCGCTGGCCGAAGCCCCCGACCTGGTGATGGCCCAGGTGCTGCGCGCCTGGCTTTACCTGCTGTCCTCGGAAGCGGCAGCCGTGGCGCCGGCCCGCGAGGCATGGGCCGCCGCGCGCGAACTGCCGCACAACGAACGCGAGGCCTGGCACCTGCGGGCCATCGCGCAGCTGTGCGACGGCCATTGGCGCGCCGCCGCGCTCACGCTGGAAGACCTGAGCGTGCACTACCCGCTGGACGCGCTGGCCCTGCAGGCCGGCCAACAGCTCGACTTCTTCGTGGGGGATTCGCGCATGCTGCGCGACCGCATTGCGCGCGCCCTGCCCGCGTGGTCCGCCACCCTGCCCGGCTGGCACGCGGTGCTGGGCATGCAGGCCTTCGGGCTGGAGGAAACCGGCGACTACGCCCGCGCCGAACGCCTGGGGCGCCAGGCCGTGGACCTGCAGCCCCGCGACGCCTGGGCTCAGCACGCGGTGGCCCACGTGCTGGAGATGCAGGGCCGGCGCGACGAGGGCATCGAATGGATGCGGGGCAACGAAGGCTGGCAGACCGACAACTTCCTGGCCGTGCACAACTGGTGGCACCTCGCGCTGCACCACCTGGCGCAGGGTGATGTGACCGAAGTGCTTTCGCTGTATGACTGCCCCATCCACGGCCACCGCCCCGAGATCCATGTGGAGCTGGTGGACGCGAGCGCCTTGCTGTGGCGGCTGGACCTGCAGGGGGCGGACGTGGGCGCGCGCTGGGAGCGCCTGGCCGAACGCTGGGCGCCCTTCGCGGGCGACGGCCACTACGCCTTCAGCGACTGGCACGCGGCCATGGCCTTCGTGGCGGCCGGACGAGAGGACCTGCTGCAGACGCTGCTGCAGGCCCAGCGCAACGCGATGGCACGAGAGGGCGACAACGAGGCCTTCACGCGCGAGGTCGGCTCGGTGGTCACGCAGGCCTGCATCGCCTTCGGCCAGCAGGACTGGGCGCGTGCGGTGGCCTTGCTGCGCCCGGTGCGCAGCCAGTCGCACCGGTTCGGTGGCAGCCATGCGCAGCGCGACCTGATCGACCTCACGCTGATCGCCGCGGCCCAGCGCAGCGGCCAGAAAGCCCTGGCGCGCGCGCTGGAGCAGGAGCGCCTGGCCCTGGCCCGGCAGCGCCTGCCCGCGCGGCGCGAGGCGCTGGCCGCCTGAGTTTCTTCCTTCAACCCTTTCGCCGGTCCTGCCGGCCCCGCACCATGCACACCGTACAGCTGTCCCTGCCACCCACCCTGGGCCGGTTCCGCCGGTCGCGCCCGGCCGCCCGCCCGCGCCCCACCGCAGACACCTGGGTGCTGCCCCGGTCGTCCCTGTACCGCATCGCGAGGCCGCTGGGCTGGCGCATCCAGTGCATCGCCGGCCGGGCCTGGATCACCCACGACCGCGACCCGCGGGACATCATCCTGGAGGCCGGTGAAAGCCACACCTGCGACCGACCCGAGCGCCTGATCGTGCAGGCCCTCGAAGCGCTCACCCTGCGGGTGCTTCCGCCCGCCGGGTGAGCCGGATGGCGGTGCGTTGACCGCGTTTCCCGTGCGTTGGCGCTCCGGTGGGGCCATCAAGGGCCGCTGATCCGGTGGGTGGAGGCGGCGCGCCGGGGGAGGGGTACAGGGGTCTTTCGCGGGCTCACCGACCGGCGGGATGCAAAGCATCTGACAATGCGGTCCATGAATCCCATGCCCAAGCCCCTGCAAGACATCCGCCTCTCCCTGCTCGATCTCGTGGCCGTGCGCGAAGGCGGCTCGGTGGCCGATGCGCTGGCCATCACCGTGCGCACCGCGCAACACGCCGAAGCCCTGGGCTTCACACGCTACTGGCTGGCCGAGCACCACAACATGAGTGGCATCGCCAGTTCGGCCACGGCCGTGCTGGTGGGCCACATCGCTGGCGCCACGCAGCGCATGCGCGTCGGTTCGGGCGGCGTGATGCTGCCCAACCACGCGCCGCTGGTGGTGGCCGAGGCCTTTGGCACGCTGGCTGAGCTCTACCCCGGCCGCATCGACCTGGGCCTGGGTCGCGCGCCCGGCACCGACCCGCTGACCATGCGCGCGCTGCGCCGCGACCGGCGCGAGACCGAAGACGATTTCCCGCGCGACGTGGCCGAGCTGCAGCGCCTGCTGGGCGATGCGGTGCCGGGCCAGAAGCTGATCGCCATGCCCGGCGCGGGCACCCATGTGCCGATCTGGCTGCTGGGCTCCAGCCTGTTCTCGGCCCAGCTCGCGGCCGAGCGTGGTCTGCCCTACGCCTTCGCCTCGCACTTTGCACCGCGTTACCTGCTGCAGGCGCTGGACCTGTACCGCCACAACTTCAAGCCCTCGGCGGTGCTGGACAAGCCCTACGCCATCGTCGGCGTGCCACTGATCGCCGCACCCACGGACGACGAAGCCGAGTACCTGGCCAGCAGCACCTACCAGCGTGTGCTGGGCATCCTCACCGGCAAACGTGGCCAGCTGCCGGCACCGGTGGCCGGCTTCATGGAAACGCTGGACACCCAGGCCAGTGCGGCGATCGCCGACTTCCTGGCCTGTGCGGTGATCGGCGGCCCGGACACGGTGCGCGCCGGTTTGCAGAAACTCGCCAACGCGACCCAGGCCGACGAGTTCATGCTGGTGAGCGACGTGTTCGACCCGGCGCTGCGCCTGCGTTCACTGGACATCGCTGCGGCGGCGATGCGCGAGCCGGTGGCGGCCTGAACTGGGCCCTTCAGGCCGACAGGTGTGGCGGCGTGCGCATCTGCTCGGGCGTCGTGAAGTAGGCCGAAGACGCGCCCATGCGCGCGCGGGCCCGCTCCAGCTCGTGCCGCGCCACGCTGCGCAGGTGCACCTCGTCGGGGCCGTCGAGCAGGTGCAGTGCGCGGCCCCAGGTCCAGAACTGCGCCAGCGGCGTGTCGGGCGACAGGCCCATGGCGCCGAAGATCTGCATCGCGCGGTCCACCACGCGGGTCTGCAGGCCCGCGGCCACCACCTTGATCGCGGCCACCTGCGCGCGCACGGCGGCGGGTTCGGCACGGTCGGGGTGGTCAAGCAGCCAGGCGCAGCGCAGCACCAGCAGGCGCGCCTGGTCGATCTCGATGCGCGACAGCGCGATCCACTCCTGCACGTTGGCGTAGTCCGCCAGGTATCTGCCGAAGGTCTGGCGCTCCAGCGCGCGTTCGGTGGCGAGCGCCAGCGCCAGCTCGCACTGGCCGATGGTGCGCATGCAGTGGTGCACGCGGCCCGGTCCCAGCCGCGCCTGCGCCATGGCAAAGCCTTCGCCCCAGCCACCGAGCAGGTGGTCGGCCGGCACGCGCACGTGGCGAAAGACGATCTCGCAATGGCCTTCGGGCGCGTGTTGGTGCACCACGCTGATGTTGCGCACCACCTCAATACCCGGCGTGTCCAGCGGCACCAGCAGCATGCTGTGCTGGTGGTGCTTGATGTCCGGTGCACCGCTGTCGTCGGCTGCGTTGCGCGCCATCACGATCAGCAGCTTGCAGGCCGGGTGGGCGACGCCGGTGATGAACCACTTGCGGCCGTTGAGCACGAGGCCATCGCCCTCGCGCCGCACCGTCGTTTGCAGGTTGGTCGGGTCGGACGAGGCCACGTCGGGCTCGGACATGGCGAAGGCGGATCGGATCGTTCCATTGAGCAGCGGCGTGAGCCACTGCGTGCGCTGCGCTGGCGTGGCGAAGCGGTGCAGCAGCTCCATGTTGCCGGTGTCGGGCGCGCTGCAGTTGAACACCTCGGCCGCCCAGTGCAGTTTGCCCATGGCCTCGGCCAGCGGCGCGTAGTCGAGGTTGTCCAGTCGGGTGCCCGGTTCGTCTTCGCGCAGCCCGGGCAGGAACAGGTTCCACAGCCCTTCTTCGCGCGCCAGGGTCTTCAGGTCTTCGAGGAAGGGTGGCGGGTAGTCCCCCTGCTGCACCGCATGGTGCCAGGCCGCGTTGTGCGGCAGCACATAGCGTTGCATGAAAGTCTCCAGCTGCTGCTGGAGCATCTGCGCCCGGGGGCTGTGCTGAAAGTCCATGGGGCGATTGTGGGCAGGGGTTGCGCGCCTGTCAGCGCGTGGGCGACAGCGCTGTCACAGCCCCAGCTGTTCACCCAGCTGGTCCATGCGGGCCGTCACCGCCGGGTCCATGCGCATCACGCGGCCCCATTCGCGCTGTGTTTCACCGGGCCATTTGTTGGTCGCGTCCAGTCCCATCTTGCTGCCCAGACCGCTCACGGGCGAGGCGAAGTCGAGGTAGTCGATGGGTGTGTGCTCGATGGTGAAACTGTCGCGCGCCGGGTCCATGCGTGTGCTCATGGCCCAGATGACTTCGCCCCAGTTGCGCACGTCGATGTCCTCGTCCACCACCACGACGAACTTGGTGTACATGAACTGGCGCAGGTGGCTCCACACGCCCATCATCACGCGCCGCGCGTGGCCGGCGTAGGCCTTGCGGATCTGCACCACCGCCATGCGGTAGCTGCAGGCCTCGGACGGCAGGTGGAAGTCGGTGATCTCGGGGAACTGGCGCTGCAGCAGCGGGATGAACAGCTCGTTCATCGCCAGCGCCAGCACGGCGGGTTCGTCGGGCGGCTTGCCGGTGTAGGTGGAGTGGTAGATGGCGTCGCGGCGCATCGTGATGCGCTCGACCGTGAACACCGGGAACTCGGCGCGCTCGTTGTAGTAGCCGGTATGGTCGCCGTAGGGGCCTTCGAGCGCGTGCTGGAAGCCGCTCGGGTGCAAAGGGTCCGGGTGGATGTGGCCTTCGAGCACGATCTCGGCCGAGGCGGGCACGCGCAGCGGCACGCCCAGGGCGCGCACGACCCCGGTGCGCGCACCGCGCAGCAGGCCGGCGAACTGGTACTCACTCAGGCTGTCGGGCACCGGCGTGACCGCGCCCAGGATGGTGGCCGGATCGGCACCCAGCGCCACCGCCACGGGGTAGGGTTGGCCGGGGTGCAGCCGGCCGTGGTCGCGGAAGTCGAGCGCGCCGCCGCGGTGCGCCAGCCAGCGCATGATGAGCTGGTTGCGCGAGAGCACCTGCTGGCGGTAGATGCCCAGGTTCTGGCGTGGCTTGTGCGGGCCCTGTGTGATCACCAGGCCCCAGGTGATGAGCGGGGCCACGTCGCCGGGCCAGCAGTGCTGGATCGGCAGGCGCGCGAGGTCCACGTCGGCGCCCTCCCACACGACGTCCTGGCAGGGCGCCGACGCGTGCTCCTGCGGCGTCATGTGCCAGAGTTTCTTGAGCAGACCGCCCAGGGCCACCATGTCTTTCAGCCCGCCCGGCGCCTGGGGCTCCTTGAGCGCGGCGAGCACCTCGCCGAACTGGCGCAGATCGGCCAGACTGTCCACGCCCATGGCGCGCGCCACGCGGTTGGTGGTGCCAAACAGGTTGCCCAGCACCGGCATGCTGTGGCCGGTGGGTCGCTCGAACAGCAGGGCCGGGCCGCCGGCGCGCAGGACGCGGTCGCACAGCGCGGTCATTTCCAGGTGCGGCGAGACCGGTTCGTTGATGCGCCGCAGCTCGCCGGTTTGTTCCAGCTGGGCCATGAAGTCGCGCAGATCCCTGTAAGTCACTGGACTACCCTCCGTGCTGCGCACTTCGGGGCTGAGCGCCTTCGGAACGGCCGGGCGGCACTCATGCGGGCGCGATGTCCATGCCCTGCCAGCGTTGGCTCAGCGTGTGCGGCACGTTGAGCAGGTCGAGCACGCGCGCCACGCTGGCATCGACGATGTCGTCCAGGGTCTTCGGGCGCAGGTAGAAAGCCGGCATGGGCGGGCAGACGATGGCGCCCATCTCGGTGACCGTGGTCATGTTGCGCAGGTGGCCCAGGTGCAGCGGGGTCTCGCGCACCATCAGCACGAGACGGCGCCGTTCCTTGAGCATCACGTCGGCCGCGCGGGTGACCAGGTTGTCCGACAGGCCGTGGGCGATGGCCGCGAGCGTGCGCATGGAGCAGGGCGTGATGACCATGCCGTCGCAGCGGAACGAGCCGCTGGCCGGCGCGGCGCCGAGGTGGGCCGCGTCGTGCAGCGTGTGCACCAGCGGGCGCAGCGCGTCATGCGCGAGCTTCAGTTCGTGGCGCAGCGTGAGCCAGCCGGCGTCGGACACGACCGCGTGCACCTGCACACCGGACATCGCGCCCAGCACCTGCAGCAGGCGCAGGCCGTAGACCGCGCCGCTGGCGCCGGTGATGGCCACCAGCAGGCGCCGCTGGGCGGAAGGGGCCTCAGTCATGCAGGGCCTCTGGTTCGGGTTCCGTCGCCGTTGCAGCCGTCGGTTCGGTCGCGGCGAGCTGGTGCAGACCGGCGCTCACCTGCGCCAGCACCTGCTGGGCCTGCTCCGGGTCGAAGTCTTGATGCTGGCGCTTGCGCACGCCATAGGTTTGCAACTGGTGGTGCTGGTCGGGGACGATGCCGTGGCGCGCCAGGCTGCTCTTCACGCACACCAGCGGGCAGCCATCGAGCGCCACGATGGGGCGGCCCGAGCGCGCGGTTTTCAGCAGCGAGGGCACGTCGCCGCCGACGCCGGCGATGCACGACATCTCGGCCAGACCGGCGCGGTCCAGGCGCACGGCCACGTGGTTGGCCAGCTGCGCGGCACTGGAGCAGCCCGAGCAGGCGTAGACCAGCGGGCGGGCTGCGGCAGTGCGGCTTGCCTGCGTGCTCATCGCTGCCAGGGGCGCGAGCCGGCGGCTGGGCTGGACAGGCGTGCGCGCAGGCGCTCCCACACGCGCGGCGGCGCCCAGTGCTGGGCATCGAACACCGGCAATTCCAGCGCGTCGAGCGCGTTCTTGACCACGAGGCCGAGCTCGGTGTCGCCCTCCATCGAGAGGCGGCGGTTGAAGAACAGCGTGTCGGGGTCGTCCTGGCGCCGGGCCAGCCGCACGAAGTCGTGCGCGTTGGCGCTCAGCGTCAGCTCGGTTTCGGGCTGCGGCGGGCAGGCACGGAACAGCGTGC
>Ga0180017_100577_pt1 | contig 11404 bp, 9 predicted proteins | sample KR46_S_MetaG_FD_129674 | JGI IMG/M metagenome (GOLD analysis project Ga0180017, IMG submission 129674) | Groundwater microbial communities from the Olkiluoto Island deep subsurface site, Finland - KR46_S_MetaG | ecosystem: Environmental > Aquatic > Deep subsurface > Groundwater | place: Finland...
CCCCCCGAAGGTGAAGGATGCGTAGGTCAGCCGGGAGCCGGTCAGATCCTGGAGGATGTCCAGGAGTTCCTCGCGGTCGCCGAATGCGTAGAGGATGGGGGTGAAGGCACCGAGATCCAACAGGTAGGCGCCCCACCAGAGCAGGTGTGAGGAGATGCGGTTCAGTTCGCAGGTGATGACGCGCAGGTATTCGGCGCGTGGCGTGGGCGGCGTGTCGCCGAGTTTCTCCACCGCGCCAACGAAGGCCCAGTTCCAGGCCAGCGCGTGCAGGTAGTCCACCCGCCCCATGTTGGTGATGAACTGGGCGTAGGTTTTCCCTTCCGCCATCTTTTCATGCATGCGGTGGATGTACCCGAGCACGGGCTCGGCGCGCAGGATGTACTCGCCGTCGATCTCCAGCATGACGCGCAGGACGCCGTGCGTCGAAGGGTGCTGGGGGCCCATGTTCAGGATGAGGGTGTTGTCCTGCTTCCCTTGTTCGAAGTGCTGTGTGTAGAATCCGCGCTCGGCGATCTGTTCCCTGGTGAACATCATGCCTCCTCCGGGGTTGCCGGGGCCTGGGCCCAGGGAAAGAGCGTGGTCAGGGATATTTTGCCTTGTTCCGGTTTCTTGAGCGGCGGCGTCTGGACGTCGGGCGGCAGGAGCAGGGGAAGCAGGTTTCCGTGTCCGTTGAAAACCGTGCCGAAGAAATCAAAGCATTCCCGTTCGTGCCAATCTGCGCCGGAGAAGATGCCCGCGATGGAGTCGATGGTGTTGTCCAGGCTGACGGCCATACAGCAGATGCGCCCCGGGCGGTCGAAGTGATCGTAGTGATAGAGCACCAGGGTGCCCTCCTGCACTTCGGACACGGTCACGTCCTCGAGGTGATAGCCTTTGTCCCGGCAGAGCCTTGCGGATTGGCAAACCTGATCCGGCGGGAGCAGGACGGAAAAGGTCAGCCCCGTCCTGAGCGGGTCCTGGGCCGCGGCGAAGAGGCAGGGGAGATCCTGGAGAAAATGCGCGCTCATGGTTCGATTCCTCCCATGGCCTCGGGCCACCAGCGTTTTCCGGTGATCTTTTTCTGGAGCAGGAAGAGCCCTTCCAGGAGTCCCTCGGGGCGAGGCGGGCAACCGGGGACGTAAACGTCCACGGGCACGAGCGTGTCCACGCCCTCGATCACGTTGTAGTTGTGCTCCCCGGCAAAGGGGCCGCCGGAGATGGCGCAGTTGCCCATGGCGATGACGTATTTGGGCGCGGGCATCTGCTCGTACAGGCGGACCAGGGCCGGGGCCATCTTGCGCGTCACGGTGCCGGCCACGATCATGAGGTCCGATTGGCGGGGCGAAGGCCTGAATACCTCGGCCCCGAAGCGTGAGATGTCGAAACGGGCCATGCCGACGGCCATCATCTCGATGGCGCAACAGGCCAGGCCAAAGGTCATGGGCCACAGCGACATGGCCCTGCAGATGTCGAGTACCTGCTGCGCCGGCTTCAGACTGAGCAGCGGCGGCTCGAGGTCTGTTACCGCCGGGGTGATACGCGGATTCGTCTGGGCCATGAGAACACTCCTTTGCTGGAAAAATAGAAGATCGCGGTGAACAGCACGGAAATGAAGACGAGGACCTGCCAGAAGGGGACCCACCCAACGGTGTCTGGATACATGGCAGCCACCGGGAAGAGGTAGAGGACGTCGACGTCGAAGGCGATGAAGATGAGTGCATAGAAATAGAAGGTTAGGCCAAAGCTAACTCTTGCCTGCCTCCCGTGTACCGGAATGCCGCATTCGTAGGATTCGGCGAAAGCGCCGCCCCTGGCTTTGGGGGCCAAAAGGATGGATACAACAATCGGCCCGATTGCAAACGCAACGCCGGCCGCCAGAAACGCGAGGATGGACATGTTCATCCAGCTGAAGACCATAACGATCACTCCTGCTAGAATAAATTTATGACAACAGATTGTTCAAAACAGATTTGGCTACAGCGATTCCGTCTCGGGTTGTTCCGAGTTCATTAATGCTTGGCACGCCAATGGATATGACCGCATAATCTCAAAAAAGAATGTCACGATAAGATGTAGTGACTGCCTTTTTCTAGAGTAACGGAGGAGAAGGAATGTCGATGCCACCGTAGTGAGTAGTCAAAACGGCAGAAGACGATGATGTGGATTTACGCCGCAGGCGCAACATAAAAGTACTTGCGCTGCAAGGAAGTCGCAAGATGTCGAGGATGGGATAATACATAAACCCTCCACAAAAAAAGAGGTGTAGACCGTATGGAGGCCTCACCCCGAAGGGAGGTCTCCTTTCGATGCTTACGGGGTTAGCTGACGGGCTCGGGCCGAAAGGTGCCCTACGCGTATGCGATTCGCCCCAATGAATTGGGTCCCCCGCTTCCGCCCTGGGCGGAACTCAGCAATGCTGAAGTACAAATGTTTTACCTAAATTCAAAAGTCAAGATAAAAAAATTATATTTACGCAAATTAGGTTGTATATTAAAATTTTTGTCAATAAAAAAATAAAAATAAAAAAAATTCATTTAACACAAAAGTAAAAAATTCATTTTCAAATCACTTATGAAAATGATAAATTGTTGTATTTTTTATATTAAAAATACAAAATCAAAATAATAATAGTTATATTAAATTATTTTTAAATTTATTAATTATCTCTGTGATGTTAGGTAGAAATTTGTGGCAATTTTATTTCCAGGACTATCCACTATGAAAAAATTTCAAATTTCAATTTTTTTTTAAGCAAAACAGCAGTTTAATGAAGATCAAGCTGCTTTAGACGTCGTCTTATTTGGGTTGAACATTATGATACGCGCGTAAATATTGCGTCTTGCCGATTGAAATCAATGGCAATATACGTAACTGTGACCTTCATGAATAATCGTTCTGTTTTAACGGTTATGTATTCAATTCTAATCAATTCGGGTTTTGTCTTCTCATAAAATTGCGCAATCAGGATTTTGAATTATTGTTTAAAGACGTAAATTTCTAATAAATAGATCTTGTTTGTTTCGACATTTGTACATCGAGTGAAAATGGTTCTCCAATGAAGAAAATCTGTGAATTTGGAATAAGCTCACCGGCCTCTGCTTCTTTCTTGTAAAGTAAAATTAGCAAAATATGAAGTGCAGCTGTTGCATTAAGGGCATTTTTTAAATTTGCTTCCGCAAAATGTTCATTACGTTCGTGCTTTGCTTTATTGTATGCACGCCACCAAAGTGGCTGAGTTTCTGTCTTCCATTTATTCCAAGGGTTTAAAGTGATCCCATGTATTGGCATGTGTATCTTGATTGCATGGAAGTCTGGGTGTTGTTTAGTTATGATTGCTTTGTAATTTCCTATGTTTTCTGTAACGTGAATATTATCAATTTTTTGACAATACAATCTGGCAACAACCTCAACTTCTGAAGCTGCAGCAAAAAGAATGCGGCCAAGTTCAATTGAGTAGCTGGAGAAATTTGATGTCGTGATTTCTAAAAAACGAGAAAGAAAAGAAAGGTCATTTTCAAGTGCAATAAAGTAGTTCCAGTGAATGGTGTTTTGTTTTTGTAGGATCATTATTAGGCTCACTAAATTTAAATTGTGCGCTGGACATGCGGGAGATAATTTCTCCCTCATAAATTATCGAAACGCAATAATGTAATTCAGCTAGCTAACGTTCGAAAATCCAAAGTAAAAAAAAATAATGCCTGTTATAGAAAAGAATTTCAGCATTATTTGGATACTTTCAGTCAAATTGTATTTTTTGGGTGTATAGTCAATTTCTGGATGTCGCGAAGGCGGCGTGGTGCGATCGGGGTGTGCATTATTGTTTTGCATAACAACTCCATATTCAATTAAATAAGTATCACTACATACAGCGAACTGTATTGGTGAAAGATAGAACGCTTATTTAGGATGTGAATATAGGAGGAGCGCGAGTGGCTGTTGCAGCGAGCCAAATTTTATTAGCAAAACAATCAATATCGTTGAAATGAATAGAAAATAGCGGCTGTGTTGAATTTAAGAGTATTTGGTGTAGAGTTAATGCATATTGGAAAGATTTATCTGATGAGTTATAGCTTTCTTTAGAGGTTGAACTAACAGTAGCAAGCGTTGATTCCAGAATGGCAGGAGTGAAATAAACCATGCTGGAACTATTAGTAAACGATTGTACAGTGTCCTGAGCGCATTCTTTGGAGATAGGATGAGCGCAGAATACTAATAATAGAGAAATAGTCAGTCGTAATAGACTATTTGCGCATTTGATCATTTTTTTAGAACAGGTATTAAAACCTTGTTGTTGTACAATTCGGTCATTAACGGAGATTTCATATTTTAGAGTTGGTAATGCTCCATTTGTTGATGTTGGTGCGAATATCTAATCAAAAAATCGCTTTTTTTTTAAATGAGCCTTTTGGTTCTGCTTGTCAATATTGGCGCGAATGAGGGTACTTTGTCAGCTGGTCACTTGCATGAAACTGACCGCATTCTTTGAATCGGCATGGAATAATGACATGCCCGCACCATGACATCTTTGCCACTGAGGACTTGACACGAAAGGAATTGATGAGCAGAAAGCTGCTCTATTCACGAAACTGTTTTCGTGAATCATGCTGCGCATAAATGTAGTTAGACAGCGAGTTCATTCACTTCTTTACGAGAGACAGGCAATGACTTCAGCTCCTTATGAATCCGTGTGGACCTTTTTGACCAATCACACACACGTTTTATTGTGTCTGTCCAGGGACCCGAGCATGCGCATGCGGGATGTCGCGCGTGAGGTCGGCATCACGGAGCGCGCCGTTCAGCGCATCGTCGCAGAGTTGCGCGCTGCCGGCTATCTGGCCGGGGAGCGCGATGGGCGGCGTGTGGAGTACACCATTCAGCGCGACAAGCATCTGCGGCATCCCCTGGAGAGCACCTGCCGTATCGGCGAAGTGCTCGATGTCCTCGAAGGTGTCAGGCAGGACGTGCGATGAAATGGGCTGTCTTGGGCGCCGGCTGCCTGATGCAGATGATACTTGGCGGAATTTATGCCTGGAGCGAATTTGTTCCACTGCTGAAATCCGGTTACGGGCTGACCACCAGCCAGTGCGGGCTGATTTTTGGGGCTACCATAGCGGTTTTTACCAGTGTCATGATTCCCGCCGGGAAATTCATGCAGCGCCGGGGCGCACGCGTGACGGCGCTCATCGGCGCGCTGCTTTTTGCTGCAGGGTATGTGATGGCGTCCTTTTCCCAGGGCGATTTTCTCCTGCTGCTCATAAGCCTGAGCCTGGTCGCGGGCGCGGGGATCGGGTTCGGGTACATCTGTCCCCTGACGGTGGCCATGCAGTGGTTTCCTGACAAGAAGGGGCTTGTGACCGGCGTCTCCGTGGCCGGTTTCGGAGCCGGTGCCATATTCTTAAGCTTCGTGGCCGAGCATCTGCTTGTCACTCGCGGCATGGACGTCATGCACGTCTTCCGATTCATCGGCCTCGGGTGCGGTCTTGTTGCCGTTTGCAGCGCGTTGCTCTTGCGCGAACCTCCCCGCGGCAGTGGCACCGGAATACAGCGGGCGTCAGGGCGCCAAATGCAGGTTCCGACCGGCGCGCTGACGTCGCGCAATTTTCTGCTCCTGTGTCTGGGCATGTTCTGCGGGACCTTCGCCGGCCTGCTTGTGGTGGGCAATCTCAAGCCCATGGCCTTGTCCCTGGGGCTTGGAAGTTCGACTGCCACCGTGGCCATATCGGTCTTTGCTCTGGGAAACGCCATGGGCCGGATCGGTTGGGGGCAGGTGCACGACCGGTTCGGTTCGCGCATGACCATCTTCCTCTCCCAGGCTTTCCTCGGTCTTAGCATGCTGCTCTTTCTGCTTCCGTCCGTACCAGCCCTTGTGCTCTCCGCCGTACTGCTCACGGGCATCGGGTTTGGTGGCTGCTTCGTTGTCTATGCAGCCTCAATTGTCGAGCAACTTGGGATAGGGCTATTTCCACGTCTTTATCCCATTTGCTTCCTTTGGTACGGCCTGGCGGCGCTCATCGGTCCGCCACTGGGCGGCATGATAGCCGACGCCACCGGATCGTATGGGATATCCATCGCCATGAGTGTGCTGTTAGTCTTGTCCACTGCGCCGCTGACTTGGATGTTGTTCCAGCAGAATCCGTATACAAGAGCGCAAGAAATTGTTTAGTCCTTTTGTTTTGAGGTCTCATGCCATGTGAATGGAAAGCGCTTGCTGGAGGTATGTACACCGGAATGTTATTTTTTGGATATGAAGCAAATACAGAGTCGAGTTTAAATCCTGCTTTTTTTACATTGTCATTTCATCTTTATGAGGAGTTATATCATGAGTATTATGAATCTTCTTGATCAATTGTTAAAGTCAGGTTCTGGGGCACTGCAAAATGCTGGAAACCCCGGGAATGCTCCTGCTCAAGGAAATCCCTTGGGTTCTCTGCTTACGGGAATGGGAGGCGGCGCTTTGGCTGCTGGCACAATCGGGGTGCTTATGGGCAGTAAAAAAGCACGGAAGATCGGTGGATCGGCGTTAAAATACGGCGGTCTGGCGGCGCTCGGAGTGGTGGCTTACAAGGCTTTTAACACCTGGCAGCAGAACAACTCCTCCGCACCCCAAATACCGCAACCCCGGACGGTGGACAGGATTCCTGCTTCCGAAGTCGAAGTTCATGGAAAGGCGGTTCTTCGGGCGATCATCGCGGCTGCAAAGGCAGACGGTCATATTGACGATCGTGAACGGCAATTGATCGACCAGAGTATCGCGCAGTTGACCGATGACCGGGAACTGCAGTTCTGGGTTGACCAGGAGCTGCGCAAGCCCATGGATCCTGCGGAAATCGCGACTTCCGCCACAACTCCGGAGATTGCCGCTGAAATGTACCTGGCCAGCCTGCTGATGGTCGACGAGGAGAATTTCATGGAGCGTGCTTACCTGGACGAACTGGCTCGCCAGCTGAAGCTTGATCCGTCCTTCAAGATGGAACTGGAGCGTCAGGCCAAACAAGCATAAGAGCTCGCGCCTCTTTGCCCGATCGCGAATCTTATCGGCCAAATTGCCATGAAACAGAGTATTCTTTCAGGACTGTCTTGATGAGTTGGTGAGCAGAGAAGTTCTCACATGAGATTGTTGATGAACAAGCGCTATTGCATGGGCTTTTGTTGGCGGCCTTTTCATTGCGGAGGGAGTCTTAAGTCCGGCTGGAGCCGGGTGTCTGTGGTTGATTTGAATGAGTCAATAATCAACGGCAGAGATTTTTTTTGAAAATAGACGTGTAATTTTGGGTTGTTGAATCATGCAGGGCATCAAGTCTTTCTCGTCGCCAAGGAAAATCGGGCCTTACAGTCATTATGCTGCAGGGCCTTTTTTTTGTTTCAAACGGGTTAGTTAATCTTGATCTGCCGGGGTTCGCGAGGATGTGCTGAGATGGGGTATTAATTAGACGCATCAAATAATGCTTGCCAATCCGGACCTGAAAAGACTAGATAGCTCGGCAAGGGTAATTCAGTGTTCGTCCAGATTTGTCCAGTAGCTGGAAAGGCCCGTTTGGCAACGTGTTTCAAGGTCCTGGAAGAATGTTCGATGAGTTGTCAGAATTAAATTGTTGCGGCCCAGGAGGCGGACGGTCTCTTTTTTTGGGAAATTTACCGGAAACTTTTCGTTTTCATGGAGGTTATTTGGCATGAAATTTTCGAGACATAAAACTTTTTTTGGAACAATCTTTTTCGCGCTGGTTGCGACGTTTGGCCTCCTCGGGCAGTCTTTCGCGGCTGAGGTGAACGTGTATTCCGCCCGCCAGGAGCATCTGATCAAGCCCTTGCTGGATGAGTTCTCCAGTCAGACAGGAATATCGTATAAACTGCTGACCGGCGAGGGACCCGCATTGCTGGAGCGTCTTCGCGGCGAAGGCCACAACAGCCCCGCTGACGTGCTGATCACCGTCGATGTGGGTAACCTGGTCGCGGCCAAGCAGGCGGGGGTGTTACAGCCCGTGGCTTCGGATATTTTGACTGGGAACATCGAAGAGTCCTACCGGGACGTCGAAGGTTACTGGTACGGTCTTTCCGCCCGTGCCCGCGTGATCTATTACGATCCGCAGCGCATCGCGCCCGACAAGATCGATACCTACGAGGCCCTGGCAGATCCAGAACTCGGTCAGGTGATTTGCGTGCGCAGTTCTTCCAATGTCTACAATCAGTCCCTGGTTGCATCTTTTATAGCCCACGACGGCGTGGAGAAGACCGAAGCGTGGATCAAGGGGTTCGTGAACAACTTCGCGCGCAAGCCCCAGGACAACGATACGGCCCAGATCAAGGCTGTTGCTTCGGGAGAATGCGCGGTGGCGGTGGCCAACAGTTATTATTTCGCAAGGCTTCTTGCTTCGGATAAACCCGAGGACAGAAAAGTGACCGAAGCCGTGCGCGTGCTGTGGCCCAATCAGAATGACCGTGGTGCGCACATGAACTTGAGTGGGGGAGGCGTGACCCAGAGTGCTCGGAACATCCCGGAATCCATCAAGCTGCTCGAATTTCTCTCTGGTGAAATCGCTCAGGAGATTTACGCACGGGAAAATAATGAATATCCTGTAAATCCCGCAGTCAAAGCCAGCGGCGTTGTTGCCGATATGGGGGACTTCAAGGCCGATGACCTGAACTTGTCGAACATCGAGAAGTTCAATGCGGAGGCTGTCCGGGCCATGGATCGCGGCGGCTGGAAATAGCAAAGGAGCGGATGGTGAATTTCTGGAAGGTAACGGTTGTGGGCATTGCGGCCCTGGCGGCTGTCCCGGTTATTGTGATCGCGACCTTCCTGTTCACCCCGTCGCTGGACGTGTGGCGGCATCTGGCATCCACGGTGCTGCCGCACTATGTCTTCAATTCTCTCGCCTTGATGCTCGGAGTCGGCGCGGGGACCATGGTTCTGGGCGTCGGGACGGCCTGGCTTGTGTGCATGACCAGTTTTCCGTTGCGGCGTTTTTTCGAATGGAGCCTGATCATTCCCCTGGCCATTCCAGCCTATGTCATCGCTTTCACTTATACCGGGCTGCTGGAATACGGCGGCCCGGTCCAATCGTTTCTGCGCGACAGCTTCGGGTGGCGCTCTGCGACGGAGTACTGGTTTCCGCAGATACGGTCCCTGCCCGGCGCGATGCTCATGATGACCCTGGTCTTTTACCCCTATGTCTACCTTCTTGCCCGGGCCGCATTCCTTGAACAGTCCGTGTGCGTGCTCGATGCCGGCAGGACCCTGGGCCATGGGGCATGGGGCACTTTTCTGCATGTGGCCTTGCCTCTGGCCAGGCCCGCCGTGGCCGGCGGTGTGGCGCTTGTCCTTATGGAGACGCTCAACGACTTCGGTCTGGTCAGCTTTTTGGCGGTAGATACTTTCGTGACCGGAATCTACCGTACCTGGCTCGGTCAGGGCCAGCCTGCAGTGGCGGCGCAGCTCGGGTCGGTGCTCATGATTTTCATCCTGGCCCTGATTCTTGTGGAGAAGCGGTCCAGACGTGGGCGGGTCAGCCATACCACGGGGTATTATCGCCAAATCCGCCGCTACCGCCTGTCCCGGCCTAAGGCGGCCCTCGCTTTTTGCGTCTGTTTCGTCCCCGTGCTGTTCGGTTTTTTCATCCCGGTGGCCGCCATGACACTGTGGACATGGCAGACATGGGCATTGGTGGATGCGCGCTTTTTCGTCATGGCCCGCAACACCCTTGCCCTGGCCGGAATAAGCGCCGTTCTTGCTGTGGCAGTGGCGGTCATCCTGGCCTACGGGCGTCGCCTTTCACCCGGCAGGCTGACCTCCTTCGCCGTACAGACGGCGTCTCTTGGCTACGCGATCCCTGGAGCGGTCATCGCCCTTGGTGTCATGTTGCCGCTGACTTTCGTGGACAACATGCTGGATCGAGTCGTTGTGAATATGTTCGGAGTTTCGACCGGGTTGCTGCTGACCGGCACCTGGACGGCTCTTGTCTTTGCCTACTTGATCCGATTTCTGGCCATATCGACCAACACCGTCGAGGCCAGTCTGCAGAAAGTGACTCCCAGCATGGACGGGGCGGCCAGGACTTTGGGTCTGTCCGCGACGCAGACCTTGCGCAGGGTGCACGCCCCGATCATGAAAGGAAGCCTGTTCACGGCCGGGGTGCTGGTCTTTGTGGACGTGATGAAGGAATTGCCCGCGACGCTGATGATGCGTCCTTTCGGACTGAACACCCTGGCCTTGCGGTCTTATGAATTGGCTTCCGACGGGCTGCTCAAGGAATCGTCCAGTTCGTCCCTGGCCATCGTCGTCGCCGGGATCATTCCGGTCATTCTGGCCAGCATGCTCATCGCCCGGTCGCGCCCTGGCTGGAACACGTCGCAGTGAAAAGGAACGCACATGTCTCTTTTAATTGAAAAAATAGAACATCATTTCGGGACCAAGACCGTCCTGCACAACATCAGTCTTGAAGTGCATCCCGGGGAGGTGCTCTGCCTTCTCGGGCCTTCGGGGTGCGGGAAGACAACCCTGCTGCGGCTTATCGCCGGGCTTGAGGAGGTCCAGTCCGGGCGCATCCTCCTTGATGGGCGGATTATGGCCGACGGCCGTCAGCAGCTCTTGCCAGAGCAGCGCGGCATCGGGTTCGTCTTTCAGGATCTGGCGCTTTTTCCGCATCTTACGGTGCTCGAAAACGCCATGTTCGGGCTGGTCGGCATGAAGGATCCGGCGTTGCGACGCTCCAAGGCTCTCGCCGCATTGGGCCGGGTGAACATGCAGGATCACGCTGGGGTCTACCCGCACGAGCTGTCCGGAGGCCAGCAGCAGCGCGTGGCCCTGGCCCGGGCTTTGGCCCCGGACCCGCGCATCATGCTCCTCGATGAGCCCTTTTCCAGCCTGGACGCGCGTTTGCGGGTCCAGATCAGGGATCAGACACTGCATGTGCTCAAAGAAAGCGGGGTTGCCACCGTCATGGTCACGCACGATCCCGAGGAGGCCATGTTCATGGGCGACCGGATCGTGCTGCTGCGTGAAGGCCGGGTGGTGCAGACCGGGACTCCGGTGGAGCTGTATTCGCGTCCGTCCACGCCTTTTGTGGCCACTTTTTTCAGCGAAGTGAACACGCTCTACGGAACGGTGAGCGCGGGCCGCGTAGAGACCGTGCTTGGCGGGGTCGACGTCGGAAATCTGCCGGACGGCGCTCGCGTGACCCTGATGTTCAGGCCCGACGCAGTGCAGGTCTCAACCTCCTGCACCTCCCTTGGCACTGGCCAGGTGGTTGCGGCAAAGGTCCTGGCCACGCGGCTCCTGCCTGGAGCCACCCTGGTTCACCTGCAAGTGCCGGACAGATCGACGGGAAACGACGTGCACCTTCATGCCAGGGTTCCGTGCGTTTCGGCGTTTCCGGAGGGTGAGACGGTCGCTCTGCATGTTCCGGGACATCTGATGCACGTTTTTGTC
>Ga0180017_100578_pt1 | contig 11393 bp, 11 predicted proteins | sample KR46_S_MetaG_FD_129674 | JGI IMG/M metagenome (GOLD analysis project Ga0180017, IMG submission 129674) | Groundwater microbial communities from the Olkiluoto Island deep subsurface site, Finland - KR46_S_MetaG | ecosystem: Environmental > Aquatic > Deep subsurface > Groundwater | place: Finland...
AGTTGGCCTTGATCAGGCCGGTGACCACGTCCACGCTCGGCCTTTGGGTGGCCAGCACCAGATGGATGCCCGCGGCCCGCGCCAGTTGGGCCAGCCGGACGATGCACTGCTCCACTTCCTTGGCCGCGGTCATCATCAGGTCCGCCAGCTCATCGATGACGATGACAAGGTACGGCATGTGCTTCATATGCTCGAATTCTTCCGGCACAGTGTCGCCCATGTCCTCAAGCTTCTTGTTGTATCCCTCGATGTTGCGCACGCCGAGCTTGGCCATCTTCTGGTAGCGGCAGTCCATTTCGAACACGGCCCAGTCCAGGGCGCTCTTGGCCAGGCTCATCTCGGTGACCACCGGGTGCACCAGATGCGGCAGGGCCGCATACGGGGCCAGCTCGATGCGCTTGGGGTCCACCAGGAGCAGCTTCACCTTGTCCGGCCCGGCCTTGTAGAGCAGGCTCAGGAGAAAGCCGTTGATGCCCACCGACTTGCCCGCGCCCGTGGCTCCGGCCACCAGCAGGTGTGGCATCTTGGCCAGGTCGGCCACCCGCGTGGCTCCGTGGATGTCCTTGCCCAGGGCCAGGGTCAGGGGCGATGTGCTGCCCGTGAATTCCTTGGACTCAATGACCTCGCGCAGATAGACCGTCTGGCGGTCCACGTTGGGGATCTCGATGCCCACGCTGTCCTTGCCCGGAATCGGGGCCTCGATGCGCACGGATTCGGCCTTGAGGGCCAGGGCGATGTCGTCGGTCAGGTTCTCGATCTTGCTGACCTTGATGCCCGGCGCAGGCTTGAACTCGAACATGGTCACCACAGGGCCGGGCACCACCCGCTGAATCTCACCCTGCACATTGAAATCGTTGAGGCATTCCTTGAGCCGATCAGCCAGGGGCTGGAGCACCGCCTGGGTCTGGCTGGTGGCCTGCGGCGGTGGCTGCGTGAGCAGTTCGATGCTCGGCAGACCATTGACGCCAGTCGGAGCGACAGCACCCGGAGTCTTGACAGGCTTGGCCGGTTTCGGCTTTTGCGGTGCGGCCTGGGGTTCCTTTCGCTTGTTCTTGTCACCGTCGTCCAGGTCGATATAATGGATGTCGCAATCCTCTTCGTCCACCATATCGAATCCAACGATCTCGTCCCTGCCCAGCTTCACTTCTGATGCCCTGGCCTTTTTGCGCGCCCGGTACTGAGCCATGCGCGCGTCGATCTTCTCCTGAAGTATGGCCCGCCACAGGAGCAGCCTGTTCCAGACCGAGGCCCAACTGTAGCCGAAAAAGGCCTGAAAGGAGATGATGCTGATGAAAACCCACAGCAGAAACGCTCCAGCCGGGCGCAGATAGGTCAGAGTCAGCCGGGAGACGATTTCGCGGCCAAAGAATCCGCCGCCCACAAGGCCGTAAGCGTCAGCCGGGAGGTCCACCAGCCAGGGATGCGTGGCCCAGGCCTCAAAAGCCACGAACAGACCGGCCAACCCGAGCCAGCGGATCTTGGAAATGCGGATGCGGCTGACAAACCGGGACAGCCCGAGATACAGGAAGTAAAACGGCCAGAACATGGCCCCGAACCCGAAAAGCTCCACAAGGAAACCGGCGCAATAGGCACCGGCCACGCCAGCAACGTTGCGCACCCGCCACCCCTCGCTGACCGCCTGGTTGAAGCTGGGGTCGGCAGGGCTGAACGAGAGCAGGCTCAGGAAGGTGAAGGCCGAAACGAAAAGAAAAAACAGGCCGGTGAATTCCCTGCCATGCCCTGTCCGCCTGGATTGAGCCGATGTGATCTGCCGTCGCGCCATTCGTCCCCGCTTTTGAAAAAAGGTCCTGGACAGCGAACCGTCCACGACCTTTTTTACGCAATTTTCACAACGTGTTGCAAGTCGAGTCTATTCGCGCCCGAGGTATTCGCCGCTGCGCGTGTCCACCTTGATGAGGTCGCCCTCGTTGATGAAGAGCGGAACGTTCACCTGAATACCGGTCTCCAGCGTGGCGGACTTGGTGGCGTTGCTCACGCGGTCGCCCTGCACGCCCGGATCGGTCTGGGCCACCTTCAGGTTGACGTTGGCCGGGAGATCGACCCCGATCAGCTCCCCGTTGTACAGAAGCACCTTCACGGTGTCGCCTTCCTTCACGTAGCCGCCAGCCTCGCCCATGTTGGCTCCAGGCACGTTCATCTGCTCGTAGCTTTCGAGATCCATGAACACGAAGTCCGTGCCTTCCTTGTAGATGAACTGCATGGAAACCACGGCCATGTCCGGTTTCTTGACCTTTTCGCCGGAGCGGAAGGTCTTGTCCAGCACCTGGCCGGTTTTCATGTGGCGCAACTTGGTGCGCATCATGGCACCGCCCTTGCCGGGCTTGAAATGCTGAAATTCAATGATTTCGAACGGTTTGCCGTCAATCTCGATTTTCAGGCCTGTCCTGAAATCCTTGGTCGATATCATGCTTTCTCCGAAATGGCAGACCCCGGAACGCAGCCGGGGCGGTTGTCGTTTTTTCCGATTATCCCTTGAGACGCTCGTAGAGCGCCTGGACAGCAAGCCCATACCCCAGAATCCCGAAACCGGCAATAACGCCGATGCACTGTCCCCCCATGAGGCTCTGCTGGCGCAAGGGCTGGTCTGTGCGCGCCCAGATGTTGCTGATATGCACCTCGACACACGGGATGTTGATCCAGGCGAGGCAGTCGGCAATGGCCAGACTGGTATGGGTGTAGGCCCCGGCGTTGAAAACCACGCCGTTGGTCCCGTCGCCCCTGGCTCGCTCCAGCCGGTCCACCAGCCCCCCCTCGGAGTTGGACTGGAAATGGTGCACGACGATCCCGTCCGCCCGCTCGCCCATGATCCGGCGCAGGATGTCCGGCATATCGTCCATGGTCTGAGAGCCGTATATCTCGGGCTGGCGGGTACCGATGTGGCCCAGATTGGGGCCGTTGAGTATCAGGATATCGAGTTTTTTCATGCCGCTTCCCCCCTTGGGTGGCCTCATGGCTGTTCAGGCCCGTCACGCGCCTTGACGCGACTGCGCAAAAAGAGAACATTGGGCTCTCCACACGCACATCAACACGGACACGGTGCCCCTTTTATGAACCGAACCATCGAGTTAGTCAAAACAATATACGAAATCAAGCAGCTTGAGAGCCTGGATGAGCCTCAGATCGCCCTGGCCGGGAGATCGAACGTGGGCAAATCGTCGCTGGTTAACAGACTGGCCGGGCGCAAAAGCCTGGCCAAGATCAGCTCCAAGCCGGGCAAGACGCGCAGCCTCAACTACTACCGGGTCAACCCGGACGGTTTCTATCTCGTGGACCTGCCCGGCTACGGCTACGCCAGGTGCTCGCAATCAGAGCGGGAGAAATGGGGCAAGCTCATCGAGGCGTACATGACCGCCAACCCTGGCCTGAAGGCTGTGGTGGTCCTTCTTGACGCCCGCCTGACCCCACAAAAGCTTGACCTTGAGCTGACGTCCTATCTCAGGGGGCTGGGCATCCCGGTCATTCCGGTGCTGACCAAGTCCGACAAGCCCAAGCAGCGTGAGCGGGCCGCGCTCCAGAACCAGTGGAAGGACATCCTGCAACAGCCGCGCCTGCCGCTCCTCTTCTCCAGCAAGACAGGCATGGGCGAGGACAAGCTCTGGAATGTCCTGGCCGAATACGCGATCAACGCCGTGCCCGCCTCCCCTGCCGAAACCCCTGACGACACCCAGGAGCCCCTGGCCGATTAGCTAGGGTCTTGCCGTCTTCAAAGCGGTTCCCCAGGTTCTGACAAAGGCCTGAAAGCCGGGCACGGTCACCCAGGCCAGCCGCATCCCCGCCAGGGCGGCCATGACGAAGTTGCCCAGCCAGGCGGCCACGAACGGCGGCAGCACGGCCTGCTCGCCCGCAGTGGCCCCGACAGCGTGGACCCCGTACTGCACAAAGATCAGGATCAGCGAAAAGCCGATGTTGGCGTAGATGTTCTCCGAGAAAGTCACCAGGGCCAGGGCCAGCAGGGCCATGACCGCGATAGAAAAGGCATAGGACCACTTGGTATGCCAGATGGTCCTGAGAATCTCCACGTTGGAGCCGGATTCCTCAAGCTTCTCGATAGCCCTTGAGAGTTCCAGCAGGGGCAGCTGCGCGGTGTCGCCCTTGAGCTCCACTGCGGCATAGGCCTTGAGGTTCTGGCGGACCGAGAGGAATTGCGAGAGCCGCGTGACCGAGACAAAGGTGCGGGTGTCCAGTTCGTGCACGTCGAGCAGCCCCCACCCGTTGTCGTCGATCATGGCCTTCTTGGCCGTGAGGATGCGGATGAGCTCCTGGTTGTCCGTGGCGAATTCGTAGACCACCACATCCGAGGCCCGGCTCTTGCCCGGATACGCCTCCCTGGCCAGCACGATGAACGGGCCGTCGCGGAACCAGAGGTCGGTGATGGTCAGTTCGTCGAGCTGCTTTTTCCTGACATCCTCCTTCCATATCCGGTTGGCCTCGTACTCCCCAAACACGCCGAGGAACTGGGAAAAGGCCAGCTGCCCCAGACTCCAGAACATGGCGTAGATCAAAAAGAACTTGATGAACCAGGCAAACGAGACGCCTCCGGCGCGCAGGGCCAGCATCTCCTTGCTCCGCGTCAGGATGCCGAGCTGGAGGACCAGGGCCAGCAAAAAGATCGCGGGCATGAGCTGCGAGACGATGAGTGGAATCTTGACGAAGAAATAGAAGAGGATCGTCTCTGCGCCCAGCCCCGCCTTGATGAAGTCGTCCAGCCGGTCGAAGACATCCGAGAGCAGATAGATGCAGGTGCCGACAGTCAGGCAGATGGACATCAGATAGAGGTTCTGCTGGATCAGATACCGGCCCAGCACGCCGATGCCGAAAACGGACCTCATGCCGTCACCCTCCACCGTCCGCGCAGATGGCCCAGCCACTGGATCACCGGCAGGCTGCGTTCCTGGTTGGCGAACCGGATGCCGAACACGGCCACCAGCACATACAGGATGTTCGGAGCCCACAGGCCGTAGACAGGTGCGATGGCCCCGGCTTCGCCCAGACTGACGCTCAGGGAGAACATGCTGTAATAAAGAAGGAAAAGTCCCATGGACAAGAGCAGGCCGTACTGCTGCCTGAGACCCCGGAAGACATAGGCGATGGGGATGGCAAACATGCCGAGGATGAGACAGCCAAGCGGGAGGGTCAGCCGCTTGTAATACTCGGTGTCCACCTTGCGCAGGAATTGCGCGGTCTGCTGCGGCGCGATGGACGGATCGTTCCTGATCTCCCTGAGAGCGGCAAAGGTCATGTCCTTGGCCTTCTCCTCGCTGAAGCTGAAGTCGCCCAGGAGCTTGCCCAGGTCAAGCCGGACAGAGTAGCTTCCGAAACGCAGGATATTGATATCCTCGCCGCTCTGCCGGTATATCCTGCCCTTGTTGAAGACGATGTGCACCTCGGCGGTCTTGGGGCTGGATACGATCCGGGCCTCGGGGGCCACGACCACCACCGAGGCGCCGCTAATGGACTGGTCGCGGACAAAGACGAACTTCAACTCGCCGGTGTCGTTGTCCACCTGATGGGCGTAGAAGGTGATGCCCGGAAACTCCTTGTTGAACACGCCCGGCTGGAGCGCGAACCGCGAATGGGACCGGGCGAACTGGTAGAGGCTCGTCTTGAACATGTCCATGCCCCAGGCCAGCCCCCACATGGAGATGAAAAAGGTGAACAGCGTGCACAGGACGCAAAAAGCGATGGGCGCGGGGAGCATCCTGTACAAACTGACGCCATTGGCCTTCAGCGCGGTCAGCTCGTTGTCCGTGCTCATGCGCAGAAATGTCAGGAACACGCTGAGCATGGTGGCGATGGGCGTGATGAGCAGCAAAAAGAACGGCGTGAGATAGAAGAACAATTGCAGGATGTTGAAAAAGCCGATGTTCTGCGAGAGAAAGAGCGAACGCAACTGGAGCATCCGACCAATGAGGATCAGCCCCAGCAGGCAGGCGACCGTCAGGCCGAAAAGCTTCAGCAGTTCCTTGAATATTTGACGATGGAGCAGTTTCACCGGGCTGGGCAGTCTTGTTTTTCCCTATAAAATCTCTGGAGAAATTCCACATCCAGCGGACTCAGGTTGAAGCGCACCGCCGCCTCCTCGATCAGGGCGGCCAGGGGTTTGGGAGCGCTTGCCTCCTGCTTCTCGCAGATCCAGGTGATCGCCTTGCGGGTCAGTTCGCTGCCGGGCATTATGGTGGTCATGGTCATCTCCTGGAGTGTTGCTGGCTAGATCATGCAAATACACCAGCTTCCAAGGGGTTGCAAGCGCGTGTTTCTTGGGCTAGGCCTCATCGGAACGTTCCGTGCTCTCGGCAGGCAGCACTTCAACCGGCAAAAGGGGTTTTCATGGCATCCTGGTATGTGGCGGTCATTCTCGGCATTGTCGAGGGGCTGACCGAGTTTCTCCCGGTCTCCAGCACCGGCCATCTCATCCTGACGAGCCACCTGCTCGGCTTCACCGGGCCAAAGGCCGAGACCTTCACGATCGTCATCCAGCTCGGCGCCATCCTGGCCGTGCTCACCCTCTACCTGGACCGCTTCATCGGCCTGCTCAGGTTTGATCCGCAAAAAAACTTCTCCGGCCCGCGCGGGCTGTGGCTCCTGTTCCTGACCCCCCTGCCCGCCTCCCTTCTGGGGCTGGCAGCCCACAAATACATCAAGGCGTACCTGTTCAGCCCCTTCACCGTGGCCTGCGCCCTGGCCGCGGGCGCGGTCATGATCCTGGTGGTGGAGTCGGTGGACAAGCAGGAAAAGGCCGCGACTCTGGACGAGATCACCCCCTGGCAGGCCCTTGGCATCGGCCTGTTCCAATGCCTTGCCCTGTGGCCCGGATTCTCCAGGTCGGCGGCCACCATCATGGGCGGCATGCTCCTGGGGCTGCGGCGCACCGTTGCCGCCGAATACTCGTTCATCGCCGCCGTGCCCATCATGGTTGCGGCCACGGGCTATGATTTCCTCAAGAACTACGAGCTGTTCGTTGCCGACGACCTGTTTTTCCTGGCCGTGGGCTTCGGGGTTTCCTTCATTGCCGCCTGGGCGGCCATCAAGGGGTTCATCTATCTGCTTGGCCGCCTCACCCTGCGCCCCTTTGCGGTGTACCGGCTGACTCTGGTTCCGCTCATTTTCCTGTTTTTGTAAATGATTTCATAAAAATGCAATCCATCCACTTTTCCCCTTGCCAAGCCGTGGAAGACGGTCTATAGACATTTTCCGCTTCGGCAAAACAAACGTGGCGAGGTAGCTCAGTAGGTTAGAGCATGCGGCTCATATCCGCAGAGTCGGAGGTTCAAGTCCTCTCCTCGCTACCAGCGATCAAAGGCCCGCAAGGATTCACCTTGCGGGCTTTTTTTTGCGTCCTGCTAGACCGTGAATCTGGTCAGCCAGAAGTCGTGCAGGTTGCAGAAGCTGGTGGCGTAGTATTCCCCTTTTTCCTTGATGGTGTAGGTGGATTGCGGCTTGCTCTCAGGGGTGAACACCTGGGAGCCGATCACGACGCCGCCCGCGCTGACCACCGTGTGCCGGACGATGAAGTGATCCTCGCTCATGGAGTGGTCGGTCAGCAGGGTCACGCTGTCGCCCTCCACGGTCACGATGGGCACGTGGATGGCCACCTTGGCCGCCCACATGCCGGGATCGTCCGCCGTATAGACGATGCCCGTGGGATACGGTCCGCTGGCGGCCTCGGCCCGGCCAGCCCCAAGGGTCAACCCTGCCGCCAGGGCCAGGGCCGATTTCAGAAAAACCCGTCTGTCGTTCATGGTTCCTCCTGATGGATGATGACTGCATCCACAATAGCACTTTCACGCTTCCTGGCAACGCTTGCCATCATTTTTCGGTTGCATGCAGACAATCCGGCATCCCCCCCTGCACTTGCGGGGATTTCGTCACAAATGCCTTGCCAACGGCCTGGGAGGCCTTATATAGCTTGTGTCCGTCCGGTTTTTTGAAATGGGGGCGCACTGGTTTCGACGGGGATAGCAGAAGCCAAGGTTGCAGGTCGAGGTTGGTCGATGGCCTCGTAAAAATCGACCTAGCACACAAGTGCCAACAATGACTACGACTACGCTATAGCTGCCTAGTTTCTAGGTGACTGTAGTTCCAGGACATGATCCTGGCGGCTCCCTGGGCCTACGCCCGATAAACCAGGGACGTCGACGACACCCCTTGGGCTAGCCCTGCGCGGCCACCTGTCCCGCACAAGGCGAAACTTTAGGCAGGCATGTCATGCAGCCGCCCGGTCAGGGGCAATCCGCATGCCGAGAACTGAAACCTGACCTAAACCTGTAGATGCCTTGAGCTGATCGTTCTCGGACGGGGGTTCGACTCCCCCCGCCTCCACCATTTAGAAAAGACAAACCCGTCTCTCTGGGGTCATTCTCCGGGGTGACGGGTTTTCTTTTTCCCCTTGTTTCTAAAGGGTTTGCGCCTGTTTTACATCTTTCCGAAGCACCTCTCCGCACCATCGATTCTCCCCATCCTCGAGCCTTTCTTTCTCTGTTTGGCCCCTGATTCTCTGTTTTCTCCGGACCAAGTCCGAAGCTCGTCCGGAAAGCTACATCCTTGATTGATATGGGTTTGCGGATGGTTGCCGTTTTTGGCGGTTGTCTTAGGTCATCGTTCGACGCCGCAACCGGACGTTTTTTTCGAAATCACCTGCATCGGCCGTGAAAAGAAGTGTGGTCAACTCCGGTTTCCTGACCCCAAAGTAGAAAAGCCGACGCTGATGGTCGGCTCTCTGGCGTGGTCTCCGGTCCGGTCGTCAGTCGGTGGTGAAGCCGAACTGGCGGCGCTGCTCGGCCCAGTCCTCGGGAAAGGTCTGGGTCAGCTTGGCCAGAGAGAGCCCGTTGGGTTCCTCACCGTTGATCAGGGCTTCGACGATGTCGGGGGCCAGAGTCGTCAGCTTGAGGATGCGGGCCACATACGAGCCATCGACGTCGAGGGTACGGGCAAGCTCGCTGATGGACTTGATCTGGCCGGATTCGAGGATGTCGGCCCAGGAAAAGGCCCTTGCCAGAGCCTGGAGGACGGCGGACTGTACCGGCTCCTGCGCCCCGGGGATATCTCCATCCAGGGCCTGGGGAGCGATGACCGTCTTGCGGCCGCGCATGCGCCGGATCAGCATCGGGATGTGGATCTGCAGGTTGCCGTTGTCGGCTACGGTAATGGTCGGCTTCATTTTCATCGGCTTACCCTCCGTTCGGTGACTTCGCATGCCAGACCAGCCAGCTCGGCGATGAGTGTTGTCAGCCCGTTGGTGCGCAGCTCCATATCGATTCCGGTCTCCCGGATCTCCACCTTATCCACCAGGAGGCGGATGAGCCGGTTTCGCTCCACCGGGAAAAGGTCTTCCCAGAAGCCCTCGACATTCTGGAAGGCCTCCGAGACATCCTGTTCCGTGATGCTGTTCCCCCGGTAGGCTCTGCAGCGCTCGCTCACATGGGTCAGTTGTTTCGAGAGCTCAACCGCCTGGCGATTGACCGTCGTCAGCATCTCAGTCTTGCCCGGCTGATCGCTGCCGGGTTTCATTAATTCGAGAGCCTGCTCCCGCGCCTGCGACAGCTCCATCTCGAGTTGGGCTTTCTGCTTGAACAACCGCTCCCGCTCTGCCTGCTCGATGTCCCGGGCCGCGAAGTAGGTCTTGGCCACCAGCGTCGGTGTGCGGAACACGGCGCTCAACTGCTCAATCACGGCCTGCTCGATGTCCCCGGCGGGAATCCGTTTGAGCGGGCACCGGCTCACGGTCCGCTTGCTGTCCTTCTGACAGATGTAATAGGTGTAATGGCGGCCGTTCTTGCGGGCGTAGGTCGGCCCCATCGAGCAGCCGCAGTGGCCGCAGCGGATGACGCCTTTCAGCGGGGCGACCATTTTGGTTCTGGCCATGGAAACCTTGACCGGTTTGTTGTCCTCCAGGATGGCCTTAACCTTGTCCCAGGTCGCCCGGTCGATGATCCCTTCGTGCTCACCAGGGTAGCTGCGATCCTTGTGGGCGATCTCGCCGATATAGATCCGGTTGTTCAGCAGCCGGTAGATATGGGCGGTGTTCCATTCGGAGCCCTCGCGCACTTTGCCTTTCTTGGTGGTCCAGGCCTTGGTGCGGTAACCCTGTTCGTTCAGCTCTTGGCCCAGCTTCTTGGCCGAGCCGATCTGGATGAATCGGCGGAAGATGTACTGCACCGTTCTGGCTTCATCGGGGTTGATCAGCAGCTTCTTATTTTCCCGGTCGACGTCGTATCCGATGATGGGCACGCCGCCGCAGTATTTCCCCCGGCGCTTGGCTGCCGCCACCTTGTCCCGGATACGTTCGGCGATGACCTCCCGCTCGTACTGGGCGAAGGTAATCAGGATGCCGAGAAACATCCGGCCGGTGGGATCGGTGGTGCTGAAGTGCTGGGTGACCGAGACGAAGCTGACACCCTTCTCGTTGAAGAGGTCGATCATCTTCATGAAGTCCAGCAGCGAGCGGGACAGCCGGTCGACCTTGTAGACGACGATCACATCGATCTTCCCGGCGTCGATGTCCGCCAGCAGGCGGCGTAGCCCCGGACGCTCCATGTTCCCGCCCGAGAAACCACCATCGTCGTAGCGATCCGGCAGAGCCGTCCAGCCACGCATTCTCTGGGCTTCGATATAGTGTTCCGCCGATTCCCGTTGCGCATCCAACGAGTTGAACTCCTGTTCGAGACCTTCCTCGTGGCTCTTGCGGGTGTAGATGGCACAGCGCAGCGTCTTGTTCTTTCCCGGCGCGACATTGCTGTTATCAAGCATCTGAACCTCCCTCGGCTTTTCTGCCGTAAACCTTCTTCAGCCCGAAAAAGACCTTGCCGTTCCAGCGCGTCCCGGTGATCTCCCTGGCCACCGCGCTGAGCGACCGGAAGGTGCGGCCTTCGAACTCGTAGCCATCGGCAAGGACGGTCACCTCATATCGCCGGTCGTTCCAGACCCGCACCAGTCTGGTCCCGGGCAGGATGGCCTCGTTCGATTTCCGCTCTTCTGGGATGCGTCGATTGACAGTGGCGACCGGGTCCTCCTTGGCGTCCTGCTGAAGATGGACCTTGGCCTGCTCGGACAGCCCGCCGTAGAAAAGCTCCTGGATGCGATAAGCCAGCCGCTTGATGAGGAATTGCTTTTTGTACTGGGGCGGCTCTTCTCCGTAGAGATCGAGCCATTTTTCCCGGAGCTGCTCCAGGGACATGGATTGCAGCAGAGCCATCTGCCGAAGGACTGAGTTTCGGGTTCGGTCCTGATTCTTGCCGCCCGTGGCGGCGTTGTGTAACTCATTCATTTTCAACTCCTTATTTTGGTTTCCGGACGAGTTGTCATGAATGAATGCTCTGTTCCGGCAATGAATCAAGTCCTTCTCCGAGCACAGGGGAAGAATCTTCGAAAACCTC
>Ga0180017_100583_pt1 | contig 11354 bp, 7 predicted proteins | sample KR46_S_MetaG_FD_129674 | JGI IMG/M metagenome (GOLD analysis project Ga0180017, IMG submission 129674) | Groundwater microbial communities from the Olkiluoto Island deep subsurface site, Finland - KR46_S_MetaG | ecosystem: Environmental > Aquatic > Deep subsurface > Groundwater | place: Finland...
ACGGCCCCGGTCATCGCCAGGATAGAGGCCGCACTGGCCGGAAAGCTCGACGAGGGGCCGCCAAGCTCCAGAGAGGTTGCCAGCGTCGGGGTCGCCAATGTCGAGGTGGACGACAGGCCTGACGAGACCATCGAGCCCCAGTGGGAGTTGGAGACCGTCGAGCCCGAACCGAAACCCGCGTCCGCAGCGGTCAAAACGGAAAAAGTTGTCATGACAGCATCGTTTCACCCCCTGCCCGATCCCGACTTCGACGACGCCCCGTACGGCCTGAGTACGGTTGGCGAGGGGCATCTAGCCGATTTTCTTGAAGAAGCGCATGAGATCATTGAGAACCTGAACCGTTGTCTGCTCGCCCTTGAAGGCGACGCCCGCGGCAGCGAGGAGATGATCAATGACACCTTCCGCTATTTTCACAACCTCAAGGGCAACAGCGGCATCATCGGGTTCAAGGAACTCAACTCCCTGACCCACGAGGCCGAGACCCTGCTCAACAAGGTGCGCAAGGGCGACATGGAATGCAACCATGGACTCATCGACCTGCTGCTCTCCTCGGTGGATCTGATCGAGGAGTTGGTGGGCAAGGTGGATGTCGAGACCAACAGGGTCACCCCGGTGGACACCAGCGTCATGGCCCAATTGCTCCAGAAGGTGACCGAGGAGGGCGACGTGGCGGTGGTGGCCGAGGCCCTGGCCGCCATCAAGGGCGAGGTCCATGTGCCATCCCCGGCCGGAGCGCAGTCCGCTCCCCCCGCTCCCCAGGCGCAGGCCGGTGCGGCTTCTGCCGCCAAGGCACCGGTCGCCGCAGGGGCAACCCCTGGCGACTATGACCCCGAGGACGTTGCCCTGTTCCTCCAGACCATCAAGCAGCAGCTCGAAAGCGCTGCCGTGGCCCTTGGCATGCTGCGCGAGGACGCCGGGCAGGCGGATATAGTGGACAGCCTGTTCCGCACCTTCCAGACCATCCAGAACTCTGCGGGCTACATGGGCCTTGCCGGGATCAAGGAATATTCCGAACGCACAGTGGGGCTCGTGGACCAGGGGCGCAAGAGCAACATCGATTTCAGCCTGATGCTCGACATCCTCGACCAGGAATTTTCCATCCTCAAGGACATGCTGCTCAAGGAGATGCAGACCATCACCGGCAGCCCTGTTCCGGACCCGACTCTGGGCATCAACGTCCCCGGCGGGAAAAAGGCGGCCAAACCTGCCGCGCCCAGGCCCGCCGCGCCGCCGCCCGCCGCGTCCAGGCCCGCCGCTCCCAAACCGATCCCGGCACCCGCTCCGGAGCCGGAAATGGACCAGGACTATCTGGAAGAAGATTTCGAGGTATCGGCCCCGGTTCCGGCTCGCCCTGCGGCTCCGCCGTCCTGGGTTGCGCCAAAACCCGCACAAAAGTCCGCCCGACCGGCGGCAAAGACCTCCATGACCAACGCCCTCAGCAAAAACGCGGCTGCCGCAGCCCAGCAACAGGCAAAACCCAAGGCATCGAGCACCATCCGGGTGGACCACCACAAGCTCGATCACCTGATGAACGTCATCGGCGAGCTGATCATCAACCGCAACCGGTACGCCATGCTGGCCCGCGCCCTTGAGGATGGCCACGAGGACGTGCATGTGGTGGCCCAGCAGCTGACCGAAACCACCTACGCCATGGCCCGCATCTCAGACGATTTGCAGGACACCATCATGAAGGTCCGCATGGTGCCGGTCCAGACCGTGTTTTCGCGCTTTCCCAGACTGGTGCGCGACCTGAGCCGCAAGAGCGGCAAGCAGGTGGAGCTGATCATGGAAGGCGAGGAGACGGAATTCGACAAGAGCGTGGTGGAGGAGATCGGCGATCCGCTGGTCCATCTGGTGCGCAACGCCGTGGACCACGGCCTGGAGGACGAGCAGGAGCGCATCCAGGCGGGCAAGAAGCCCAAGGGGCATGTCTGGCTGCGGGCCTATCACAAGGGCAACTCGGTGGCCATCGAGGTGGAGGACGACGGGCGGGGCATTGATCCCGAAAAGCTCAGGCAGGTGGCGGTGCGCAAGGGCGTCATCTCGCAGGAGGAAGCCAATGCCATGGACGACCGCGAGGCCTTGGACCTGATCTTTGCCCCGGGCTTCTCCTCGGCGGAGAAGGTCACGGACATCTCTGGTCGCGGCGTGGGCATGGACGTGGTCAAGACCAACATCAAGAATCTCAAGGGCAGCGTGAACACCCAGTCCGAAGTGGGCAAGGGCACCAAGCTGACCCTGACCCTGCCCCTGACCCTGGCCATCATCGACGCCCTCATGGTCCAGGTGGCGGGCGAGACCTTTGCCATCCCGCTGGATGCGGTCTCCGAGACCACCAAGATCGAGACGGTGAAGCTCTCGGATGTCAACAACCGCAAGGCAGTGACCCTGCGCGGCGAGGTGCTCGGCGTCATCGAGCTGGCCGAGCTGCTCGACCTGCCTCAATCCATGGACGAACGCGACGTGCTGCCCATGGTCGTCATCCACGACAACGACAGGCGGCTCGGGCTGGTGGTGGACCGGCTCCTGGAACGTCAGGAGATCGTCATCAAGCCCCTGGGGCAGTATCTCAACGATTTCAACCTCAAGGGGCTGTCCGGCGCGACCATCATGGGCGACGGCTCGGTGGTCCTGATCCTGGACCCGCACGAGATATACAGCCTTTCGACCCAGCTTGGCCGAAAGGAGCCTTCCGCCGCATCCCTGGCCCTCGGCAAGTAAGGCGCTGGCGGCTGATAAAGGCCCGATTGTATCGTTGCTTCAAAAAACCTCTTCCAAGCAACCGGCAAGGGGGAAAGGATGGCTCGGCCTGTAGGTTTTTCTAATTTGGAATATGCAAACAAGAAAAAGGTACCGCGTCGCGACCATTTTTGAGCCGAAATCCAAGCGATCATGCCGTGGTAGCGTGAGCCCCAAGCCCAAAGCAAAAACTTCGTCCGCAAGCATGGCAACCCTCTTGCTGGAAGGGCTACCTGAGTTTCCCCTATTGACCAATTCCACAAGGAACATTGAAGAAACGAAAAAATGTTTTTGACACACTCGCAGCCTCTTGTAATAGATTATGAAATTTTTGGATCTCGGATTTTGGCCGCGAACGCCTGTGCGGCAGTACAACAAATACTGGTGCACACATCCTTTTACCGCCAAAATTTCCAAACATCCGCGAAACCCTCTCCATTGAGTCAATCAAAAAGAGGTTCGTCAGCACCCCCGTATCTATAAAGGCTCAGATATGATACCTTGTTTTTCGATTCAATGCATGACCACAGCCCCCACTTTTCTTTTATGTTTCATACTTGTGCATTGTTTATGACGGCTTCATTCGGCACGGCGCAAGCCGAATCATCGGCGGTTTTAAAAAATGGCAATAGACAAGGCGTACCCTCCATTGACTATTGTTCCTTCCATTGGTGAACCGACGGGCTCTTTGTTGAAATATGGTGTCTTTGGGGCGAACAAACGGGTATTCAGACGAATTTTATAGTCGAAGATTGGCCAGGGACTCTGGAGACTCTTCGCGATGGCCGGTGTTCATTCAGGCCTAACCGTCAATGAACATCGGACCCGGTGGATGGCTTTTTCTCAACCGATGCATGAAACCAAAACTCATTAAAAGAGTATGACCTTCTTCTATCCTGGAAGACAAGAAACGAAGATGTCACCCATCCCAGATGGAGCCCCGCACAAATGAAGGCATTGATCCTCAAGAAGCAAACGACATGGATAGTAATCTTACTCATTTCTTTACTTCCGTTGCCATCCATCATCAACTATATGCACCGTTTCGTGGTTCGCAACGGCGTAGTGACCGCTTTTCTGTATGAAGTAAAAGCACCCATTGACGGTGTGGTGAACTCGCTTTCAGCTGAACCAGGTTCAATCCTCGGGGATAAACCAGCATTGATACTCGGCAACAAGCGCAACATGGGGCGATATACGACACTCGAAAGGGAACTCACTTCACTCGAGGAGAGCCTGAAGCAAAGTCAAAGCAGCCTCGCGCAATACCTCGATAGAATTATACGCGATTTGGAACAAAGTATTAATATTCTGGAAGCTCGCTTAATCGGAGAAAGGGCCACTCTGAAGGAAGTTAGACAACGTCGCAAACGCACTCTGCAACTTGTTGAGGCGACTGTGGCAACAGGTGAGGATGCTGACCGGGTTGAGGCCGAATACCAAAAGGGCGAAGCGCTGGTACGAACTACCCAACTTGAGATTGAACAACTCAAACACCGTAAACGCATGTTAGTCCAGGGAATGGTCCCAAGTGATTTGTCAGATGGCATCCTGCATGTTCAGAAACAAATCGACACACTACAATTGGATATTCTTGCCTGCAAAAGGCGCATGAGCGAAACTGAAACGGCTTCCAGCCCCCAGACACCCTCCGCTCTTCTTCAGGAAGGAGGAATTAACAGCGGGTCATCCCAAGCAACCGTGGTACTTCCGGAAACATCCGTCATATGGGAAGTCGACGTTCAAAACGGTATGGAAGTAACCAAAGGGGAACGACTTTTATCGTACATCGACCGAAGTCAACTCATGGTTATAGTCGCTGTTGATGATGCAACCCTTGAACTGATTGAGTATGACCATCCTGTTCGGATGCGTTTGTTCGGTAGAAAAGACTTCATGAATGGCAAGGTGATCCGGGTCATGGGCTCAGCAGGCATCTGGCACTCCAACCATTTTGCGGCTGAAATCTCGGGTAAATCGCCTCGGGATGGGCGAGTTCTTGTGCGAATTGAGGACGGACAACTCTATAATGAAGTGGAAAAATTCTGCGGCGTAGGTCGGACAGTCTATGCAGAATTTGAGGGAATCGGTCTTTTGGAGCAATATTTTGGAGTCTTTTTGCGATGAGTCACTCCACAAGTACACTGACCACTCAGCAACGTGAAAAAGAGAACGCTGTACTCTGGGCGACTGTTCTGGACACGATCCTTTTATTTTTTATAACGAGTGCCGGCTTGATGTCCGGTTCAATGACTGCGCTGTCAGAAATAATCAGATATACACTTTTGCTCGCGATAGAATACATCACTTATGTGGTATTAAGACGTACTCACAGAGGGATGTTTAGTGAATTTGAATATGGGACAGGAAAAATTGAACGAATTACGAACCTGCTGGTGGCTTTTGGACTTATACTGAGCAGCATGTATATTTTCTCGAAAGTTATTTCCATGGATGATAGTTCACCTATGTCGACCAATACTCTAATGCTTACAATGATTGCAACCACCATTAACCTTATTTTAAATTACTACTTCTCAATAGCATTTATTCGCTCCAATCAAACGGAGAGTTCTGTAATCATTTCCTCTCAAATCGCTTCCCGAATCGCAAAAACAGTCGCATCAGCTGTTGTCTTGGGTGTTTTCTTGGTTGCGTTATGGTTGCCTGATCCAATATCTGCCCGTATTGTTGATCGGTGGGGTTCATTATTCATAACAGGCTACATGATTGTCATCGCCTATGGCCTGATCAAAGAAAGTCTGCCTGAAATACTTGATCGCACGATTCCTGAACCTGAGCATTATCAAATACTCCGAATACTGGCGGAAAACGTTGACCAATACGATGGATTCAGTGGCTACAAGGCCCGAAGATCAGGCAAAGACTTATTCATACTGTTAAATCTATGCTTTTTCTCTACATATACTCTTGAACAAATTGAAACACGGTTGAGCCCCATCCGGCAGGCATTTGAAACCGAACTGCCTGGGGCAAACCTGACCATTGAACCAAAAATAATGGATAAGCATTGAAATACAGTTTCTTTTCGGCTCTTCACAATTAGAATTATGATGGGGACACCTGCCTAATTATTTTCGAGCCTAGCAGGTCGTTGAGAATCTCAAAACAGCAGGCTTTTCAAAAATGGTGAGATGCAAGGCGCAAAAAAAGATCAAGGCCGAAGCGTACTTCCTGTACGCGAGGATTTGATCTATTTGCAGCAACGCAGCAGATCGCCGTTTTTCAACAGCCTGCTAGCACTCGAACCTTTCTCAGCCGCCTGTCAGAGTGGGTTTTGTCATGTTCTGAGGGCCGGGAAGCGTGCTTCCCGGCCTTTTTTGCGTGTCGTGGAGATGATCTAGAGTGTGGAGATGAGCTAGAGCATGGACATGAAGTTCACGAACAGGGTGGCATTCATGGCGTGCATGAGCCACAGCAGGCAGGCGGCGAGCATGGTCAGCCCCTTGAATCGCAGCGGGGTGTCGCTCCTGGCCGTGATCAGCCAGAGGGCGGCGCAGGCAAGGCCCAGGCCGCAGCCCGCAGCCCAGACAAGTCCGAGCGGCGTGCCCAGGGTCATGGTCCTGAACATGTCGGGCAGCACGGCGAAGAGCCATCCCTGGCAGGTGAGAAAGACGAGCATGGCGCCCAGCGCCCAGCGCGAGGCCAGGTTGAGGGCGAAGCGGTAGTAGTCGCGCCCGTAATCGTCCCTGTTGCGCCTGAGAACGAGATGGACGCAGCTCAGTCCGGCGGCTGCCGCGACGCAGAGGACCATATACATGGCCGCCATGGGCCAGAGCATGGACTGGGGGCCCAGGGGAGCCTGCATGGCCTCGGCGGGCAGGCCGATCAGCAGCTTGGCCGGAACTGTCACGGCTACGCCGACCAGCGCGGCCAGAGCAGCGCCTGCGCCCAGGAGCATGTGCGCGCCCTTGGCGTCGCGCATTTTTCTCCAGGTGAGGCAATAGGCCAGGCCAAGGACGAAGAACGCGCCCATGGACGCAAACGAGATCATGAACAGCGAGCCCGGCTCGAAGACGCGACTGGCCATCTGCGGGAACCGGACCAGGAGCAGGCCGAGGGCCGCGGCCTGGATGACCAGGAAAAGCAGCAGCAGAATCAGCCCCATGGCCGCTGTCTGCTGGCCGTATTTGTCGTGGAATACCCGACCCTTGGCCTTGGCCAGAAATTCGTTGGAAACGGCGACCGCCGGGCTGCCCAGGGCGGCCATGCCCAGCAGGCTAAAAAAGGCCGGTGCCAGCATGATGGCCACAAGGGTCAGGCTTTCTTGAATGCTCATGATCTTCTCCGGGTGCTTGTCGGTCTGGGCCGTGCGCTGGCCGCGTGGCATATTTGCCTGAAAATCGTCGTGTCCGCAAGGTGCGCGCCGGGCAAGGGTGTGGTGCCTCTGCATGGACACCTTGCAAAAAATCCATTGATCGCCTATCTCTCATGGAACGATTCAACGTGCCAGACGGGAGAATTCCTTTATGAAATACATGACGCTCTGCCTGCTCGCCGTGTTCAGCCTGCTGGCGGTCGGCTGTACCGCCACCAGACAGACGGCGGCCACTACCGAGGCGAGCACCGAATGGCGCATCAAGAACCTCGAAGAGAACTTTCTCAACTTTCGCGAGGAGCAGCGCAAGCAGGCGGACCAGAGCGTTGCCGCTGCCGAGGCTCTGGACAGACGGTTGGCTGGCATTGAGTCTGATCTGGCCGTGCTCAGGGGCGGCGAGGTTGTGGTGGCCGCCCCTGGCGACGAACCCAGGAGCGAGGGGTGGGTGTCGGACGAATCCGGACCCGACGACCTCAAGCCCGAAGAGGGTGGGTGGGTGAGCAGCGATTCTGGCACCCCTGGACCTGCCGCCGAAAGCGGCGAGGAAAAGCCGTGGGCCGAGGTTCCCGGAGCGCCGGTGACCATTCCAGAACCCACGGTGATCAGCCGGTCGCCAGTCCCGGCCCCGGCCAAGGCAGCTCCCGCCCCGGCCAAGGTCTCCGCAATGGGAGCGCAGGCCACGTATGACGCCGGGCTGGCCAAATACAACGGCGGTGATTTCGAGGGTGCGCGCGGCGCGTTCGATGAATTTCTCAAGAAGTACTCCAGTGACGGGCTGACCCCCAACGCGCTGTACTGGAAGGGGGAGACCTATTATTCCCAAAAGGATTACGCCCAGGCCATCCTGACCTTCAAGGAGGTCACCAGCCGGTACCCCAAGCACGCCAAGTCGGCCTCGGCCCTGCTCAAGATAGGGATGTCCTATGACCGCGTGGGCGATCCGGACAACGCCGTGTTCTACCTCAGGGCGCTGGTCGAGGACTTTCCCAAGTCCGCCCCGGCCACCCTGGCCCGCAAGGAGCTGACCCGTCTGGGAGGTTGACCCCGGATTATTTTTCATCTCATCTGGCCGGGATTCAGCATTGTCATGCGGTTCCGGCCTTGTTGTTTCACCAAGCGGTGCGTGGCCCCATGGATCTGCAAAAAGAGTTCTTCGCCTGCCTTGCCCTGAGGCACACCCCGCGCCTTGGTCCCAAGGTCTGGAAGCCGCTGCTTTCACATTACGGGTCTGCCTTCGAGGCGGTGCGCGAGGCCGCATCCTGGCCTGCCGATGTCGCTCCCCGGTCCATGGCCCGGGCCTGTAAGGCCGAGGTCTGGCGCGACAAGGCCGAGGAGGAGTACCGCGCCGCAATCCGTGCGGGCATGACGGTCATCACCTGGTTCGATGTCCGTTTTCCCGATGCGCTTCGGGAGATCGAAGACCCGCCGTGTCTGCTCTACGCCAGCGGCGACCTGACCCTGCTCAAGAATCCGGGCGTGGCCGTGGTGGGCGCGCGCGAATGCACGGCCCTGGGCCTCGACGCCGCAGGGCGCATCAGCTCCCAGCTCTCCCGCATCGGCATCACCGTCATATCCGGGTTGGCCATGGGCATCGACCGTCAGGCGCACCTGGGCGGCCTGTCCGGCATCGGCGGCTCCATCGCGGTGCTCGGCTGCGGGCTCGACGTGGATTACCCCCATGACAACCACGATGTCAGGCGCGCCCTGGAAACCAGGGGGCTGGTGGTCACGGAGTTCGGGCCGGGCGTCACGCCACGGGCTGGGAATTTTCCGTTCAGGAACCGGATCATCAGCGCGCTGTCGCTGGGCGTGCTCGTGGCCGAGGCCGCGCACAACAGCGGCAGCCTGATCACGGCCCGGCTGGCCGGGGAGCAAGGGCGCGAGGTCTTTGCCCTGCCCGGCCCGCTCGGCCAGCCCACCTTCACCGGCTGCCACCGGCTCATCAAGCAGGGCGCGGCCCTGGTCGAGAGCGCGGAGGACATTGTCGAGATCCTGCGTTACGATTTTGCCAGGGAGCTGGCCCATATTCCCGATCCCGAACCAGTGGCCGAGGCGGACAACAGGGTGGACGCCGTGGAGCCCGGGGGCAAGGCCAGGGCGAGCCGGGCCGAGAAGAAGCGCAGCAAGCGACCGGCCAACAAGACACCGGAGACCACGCATGAATCAGAGGCCACGGGCGGGGCGGACGCCGGAGAGAGCCGGACAAGAAAGCGCCCAGGCGCGGCCAGACGGTCTGAGATGACGCTGAACGACGAGGAGCGTCAGCTCCTGGCCGTGCTCGACGGGACAGACCGGGTGCATATCGATACCCTGGGCCGGACCCTGGGCTGGGAGTCGTCGCGGGTGAGCCGCGTGCTGCTCATGCTTGAGGTGGGCGGCGCAGTCCATCAGCTGCCCGGCATGTGGTACATGGCCAGAGAGGCGCAGGGTGGGGCATCGGGCGGGGCGTGAGCCTCTTTGCCGTCACTTTTCCCGTCGGGGCTCGCGTTTCTGTCCGTAGAAGACTTAACCCGCTCCGGGCTTGAGCCCGCGTGTCGGGCCGTGTACAGTGGGCCAGCCGTGAAAACGGGACAAGACGCATAACAGGGTCGGTATCCCATGCAGAAGATCCCCATAGACCTCGCCCGTCCGGGCATGAAGCTGGCCCGTCCCGTGCTCAAGGACGGCGGCATGATCATCATGGCCGAGGGCATGGAGCTGACGGACAGCCTCATTGTGCGCCTGACCAACATGAAGATCGACCGCATCACCGTGCAGGGGCATCCGGTGGACATGGGCGGGGCCGGTTCCGGCACCAAGTACGCCGAGCGCATGGAGCGGCTCGATGTCCTGTTCCGCCGTTACGGGCAGGACAAGTGGATGGTCCGGGTCAGGGACCGCATGGCCCAGTATTTTCGGATCAAGGCCGCGGCCCAGGAGGCCAAGGCCAAGGCCGTGCAGGAGATGGAGCTCGAAGCGGGGCAGGACGGCAACGGGGAGAACGGAGACGAGGCATAGTATGGACCAGGATCTGAAAACCAGCGTCAAGGGCAGGATCCTTCAGGTGGCGGACCTGCCGACCCTGCCCGATGTCCTGGAGGAGGTGACCCGGCTCGTGGAGGACCCGGACGCGTCGAGCGAAGCCATCGCCAAGGTCATCTCGCGCGATCAGGTTCTTTCGGCCAAGGTCCTCAAGATGGTCAACTCGCCCATCTACGGCTTTCCGGGCCGCATCAGCTCCATCCAGCACGCCTTGGTCCTGCTCGGCTTCAACGTCATCCGGGGCATCATCATCTCCACCTCGGTCTTCGACATGATGGTCCTGAACATGAAGGGGCTGTGGGAGCACAGCCTGGGCTGCGCCACGGCCTGCAACATCATCGCCCGCCGGGCCGGATTCGAGGATCCGGAGGAATACGCCGTGGCCGGGCTGCTGCACGATCTGGGCAAGGTGGTCACGGCTGTCCAGCTGCCCGACCTGCACTCGGCCATTCTCAAGACCGTGCGCGACAAGGACATGACCTATTTCCAGGCCGAAAAGGACGTCATGGGCTTTGGCCACGACCGCATCAACGCCTGGCTGGCCCGCCACTGGGGGCTGCCGCCCAACATCCGCGAGGCCATGGCCCGGCACCACTCGCCCCATCTGGCCGAGTTCTACAAGCCCATGGCCTGCGTGGTCCACCTGGGCGATTTCCTGGTGCGCCTGTTCGAGTTCGGCAACTCCGGCGACGACCAGACTGCCTATCTGCGCCCCGAGGCCCTGATGGAGCTGAAGTTCCGCATGTCCGATCTCGACAAGGTCATGGACGAGATGGCCGACCAGTTCCTTGAGGTTTCGGACGTGACCTTCTAGCCGTGGCCCTGGCAGGAGGGCGCAATCGGGTGTCTTCCTTTGACGGGACGGGTGACCGGTGCTAGGTTTGCCCCCATGAATCAGACCCTCGAACACTCTCTGTTCCAGCGCAAGCAGACCGCGTTCCTGCTCTCGCCCGACGCGTCGCTGGCGGCCATGCTCCGCTCCCTGTGGTCGCCGGAGGTGCTGGAATTTACCGTCTTCGAGCGGGGCGGCGGAGCCATCGAGCACCTGTTCAACGATCCGCCGGACCTGCTTGTCGTGGACAACCGGCTGGCCGACATTCCGGCCAGGGAGGTGGCCAACCTGGTCAAGAGCGAAAATGTCTACCGCCAGCTGCCCGTGGTCATGTGCGTGGACCCGGTAGACGTGGAGACGCCGTGGAACTGGAACGTCATCGAGGTGGACGACTTCCTGGTCAGGCCGTTCAACCCCTCCGAG
>Ga0180017_100589_pt1 | contig 11276 bp, 13 predicted proteins | sample KR46_S_MetaG_FD_129674 | JGI IMG/M metagenome (GOLD analysis project Ga0180017, IMG submission 129674) | Groundwater microbial communities from the Olkiluoto Island deep subsurface site, Finland - KR46_S_MetaG | ecosystem: Environmental > Aquatic > Deep subsurface > Groundwater | place: Finland...
CCGTACCATGAAGAAGCATATAAAAAGGTGGGCATTGATGATGTTAATTACCCGGAACGTGCAGCCGCCGGATATCTGGAAAAACTAATTACCAAACCTAAAGTTGCCGATTTAATAGTCATGGGACATGGAAATGCCGAAATACTGGATATGACAGTTCAAAATAAAAAAATAATCGGTAAAACTGTGGGAGATATTAGTCCTACCGAGGATTACCTCATTGTAGCTATCTATAACAATGGAGAAATAATTATACCCCGCCCCCAGATGATCCTGGAAGCAGATAGCAAGGTATCAGTACTGGTAAAAATAGACGCGGTAAAATCAGTGACCAAAATATTCACCAGTTAATCAAAAACTATTTTTAAAAGAATTATTTTGTTATAAGAAATTTACAAAAAATTATCCAGATATTTTTTCATTCGTATTGAAGCAATATAATCCACTAATATTCCATTTTATAAATTATTATCAAATTTAGAAGGGAAAATTTCCCTTACTATTTTATTAACTATACCTCAGTATAGTTGTAAGTTATACTAATTTTAACTTTTTATAATTGGTTTTTTCCTCAGGAAGATCAAAAGAGCAATGGAAAACAAATACCCCTTCCCCCTAGAACGGAGAATGTGGCTATACTTCCAAAATTTTCAGCGATGGCTCCGGCAAATAGGGGCCCATAGCCAAAATTTGAAAAAAAGTCCCCAAGTTCCTGTACTTCCTTTTTGGCTTGTGGAACATCATGTAAATTAGCAAATATGCTCTGAACCACTGGAATTAGCAAGCTGATAAAGCAGGAAGATAAAAATACTATTATTATTAAAATTAATGGATTTTCAAATAAAAACATAGTTGAAATAATTAAAGAGCATATCAACAGCCCGAAAACTGCTGTATTTTTTTTGCCAAATTTCTTACTTATTTTTCCCACCAGCCCCCCCATGAGAAGAGCAGGCAAATAGTATGCAAAAAGGAAAATCCCGTCAAAAGGTTCCAGGGGCAATCTTTCAGCCAGTATGGGGCCAAGTAACATAAAAAAGGAATCATATACCGCCCCGTAGGATACTAAAAGTAGCAAGGGAAGAATAATCCTTCCGATTTTTTTCCAGCGACTTAATTCTCGGAAAAAATTTACTGGCAGATTTTTTTCCTGCGCAGGTATAAATTGTTTTTTTATTTTTGGCCTTAATTAGAAGAACTGCAAAAAAGAATACTGATAGGGAAAGAAATATTAATGCTAATATAAAAGGTTCCCCTCCAACTGTTCCCACTATTACAAAACCTGCTAATAAAGGCGCAATAAGATAGCCTATAGACTGGAAGACTTGAACTATTCCGAAATTATTAGATAATTTTTGTTTTGAAGAGTATCTACTCACAAAATCAATGCTTCCAAAATTTTTCAGGTCATAGTAAAACCCCCACATGGCCATGGCCGCTACAAATGATAAAAACGTGTTAGCTATCCAGATGGTAAAGATATATAAAAAACTAACTGCAAACATGATGATAAAAAGTCTGCGGTAAATTGATTCTTTGAATATTTTGTATATTGCAAAATCAAATAAGGCACCAGAGATTGCTGCGGTACTGAATATTATACCCGCAGTTGTTTTTGAGAATCCCTGCTCCAGAATCACCAGTGGAATCAAATAACTTATAATTCCATCAAAAAGCATGAAAAAAAGAATTATAATGGAGAAAATATAGATTAAATTATTTTTTGATCCACTGCGCCAGATCCATGAAAATATTTGATCATATTTTAACATTTATCATAATTTTATAAATATAGTATATAAGATTTAATATTTAAATTGAATATTGAAAGCTTATACTTATTTTTTTGATTGTGTTAGACAAAAGTGGATCTGGATTGTTTATTTAATAACAGAAAAAGTTTCTAATCTAATTAAAGGACGGATTGAAACTTATAACCAAATATGCTTTATATAAGTAATATAATTTTATATTATGGATTTATTTACCCACTTTATTGTTCCCTTCATCCTGCTGTTTTTCTTAAAAAGCAGATATAAGCTGGAAGGTGCCTTTGGTGGAATCTCAGTGGACTTTGATTTTTTTATAATTTTTGTGGGAATATTGTTTCCCCAGCTTTTTGTATTCACCCACCGGGGGATTACCCACTCTTTTATTTTTGGATATGTATCTGCAGTTATATTCCTGTTTATTATAACCCGGATCCCGGTGCAAAAAACTATTGGCAGGATAATTAAACGTGATTTGAATCTTATATTTACATATAAAACTATTTTAATAGCTTATTTTGGAGTTTTAATCCATCTATTGCTTGATTTTTTAACAACTGGAGGTATACCTCTTCTTTATCCATTTAGCCTTGTCCGTTTTAGTGGAGAGATATATTATTATACTGATGCAATTACCACCCTGGCGGCTTTAGTGGTGATGGGATGCCTTTACTTTAGAATTGACCAGCGTTATAAAAAAGGGGCCATGATATTGTTTATGGTTTTATTAATTTCTATGGGTGGATCAGGGCTTATGAAAAAATAATGCACTAAACAGTTTTGAATCAGAAATAGAATGAAATTTTAATTATATTTCTGCTTACCCTACCAGTGATATGTTTAACTGGAACGTGGTTTTAAGAAGTAATGATAATCAGAGATATGCTCTTTATGAGTACCAGGGTAGAAATGAAGAGAAGATTTTCCAGGGCAATTATAGCGCCCTTACCATAAAAAATGGAACCTATGATTCCGCCATGGTGGCAGTAAAAAAAGCAGATCAGCTGAGTGTTGTTGAAAACTTTAAATGGAGATCATTTTATACCGGGATTGGCGCACCATATGAGGATGGTCAATGGAAATTAACTTATTTTGATATTGTAGGTAGTTACGCCACCCAAAACAATTTACCGGTTTATATTGAAAACTAGAAAAATTTTGAAGAAAGAATATTAAATTTAAAAAAATTAAAACCTTTTAATCATATTATAGGCTAATTCTAAATGTTTTTGGCCGTTATCGACCCAGGGACCATGCCCGGGCAGAAGGTATTCTACTCCCAAATCTTTTAGTTTATTTATAGAATTCTGCATATCGTGCTGATTTCCACCTACATCCAGGCGTCCAAAGCCACCGTTTGCAAATACAGTGTCTCCTGAAATCAGGATTTCCCCATCCCAAAGGCATATCCCTCCCGGAGTGTGGCCAGGAGTATGTATGATCTTAAAGTCGCCAATTTTATTTCCCTCTTTCAATTTATGGTCTATTTTCACCGGTTCCAGGGATTTACCAAACATATAGGAAACTGTGGTCATCTGGTCTCCGCTTTCCATGGCAGGAGCATCCAGTTCATGAATGGCTATTTCTGCTGAAAATAAACTATTGCCCCCCACATGATCGTAGTGGCAATGGGTATTAACGATACAGGAGATATCCCCGGGGGAAGTGCCCGCCATTTTTAGCTGGGAAAAAAGATATTCTTTATTATTTCCCGTTCCCGTATCAACCAGAACATCCCCTATCAGGTACATGTTAGAGTCGTAGCCATATCCTTCAATAAAAAATACGTCATTAATTTTTTCCATATTTTCAACCTGAATTTTAGAATAAATTTAAAGTAAATTTAAGAATTAAAAAAATAGTAATGGGGTCACCGGGATTTGAACCCAGATCCTAGGATTTCTCTTGCCTCAGTACTCCAATTGGTCATCATACTGTCCGTCAGAGCGCGCGTTTCTTCAAAGACAACTGGAGTCCCAGATGATAGCCTGATTACACTATGACCCCTTAAGATAATTTTTAAGTTGAAAACTCTTTTTATGAATCAAAAGCCAAGGGTGAGATTTGAACTCACGTGTAATGGATCTGCAGTCCACCGCTTCGCCTCTAAGCTACCTTGGCATAGTAAATAACTAGTAGATTAATTTGATATTTAAACCTTGCGGCGAATTTTTAAAGTGGTAAATATCTGAATCAAAGATCTGATCTCTGAGCCTTTTAAACTATAAGAATTAAGGGTACCTTAAACATGATCTAAATATTTTAGGAAATGGAATATATCCGGTTATGTTTAAGTTTTTTAAGTACTATCTACCACTAAATCCGTTTTAAGATCTATTTAAGATTATTTTTTCATTCTTTTTGGAAGATTCCTTAAATTTAAAGTTATCCGCTACTATTTAAATTAATTATTATCAGAATAAATAGGAGATAATTGAAATTTTATAATAAAAAGGTGAAAAAATGGATTATGAAATTCTATATCAACCATCCTACTCTCTATTGAAACTGGATTTGGAAACTGATGAAGAAGTTAATGCTGAAGCTGGAGCCCTGGTAAGCATGTCCAGTAGCATCTCCATAGAAACTGGAATAAAAGGAGGAGTATTTGGTGGCCTGAAAAGGAGTTTGCTAGGAGGAGAGAGTTTTTTTATAAATAAATTTACTGCCCGGAGCCCGGGCGAAATAACCATTGCACCACCTCTACCCGGAGATATACACTCCATGAATATGGATGATCAAACCATTTATGTTCAGTCTGGATCATTTATGGCCAGCACTATAGGAATAGATATTGATACCAATTGGGGAGGCTCTAAAACATTTTTTTCAAGAGAAGGTTTGTTTTTGCTCAAGATTGAAGGGCGCGGAAAATTATTTGCCTCCAGTTTTGGGGCTATTCATCCAGTTGACTTACAAAGTGGGGAAAATTATCTGGTAGATACCGGGCACATCGTGGCTTTTGAAGAAGGTGTAGGTTATAATGTGAAAAGGATTGGAGGGATGAAGTCAACCTTATTTAGTGGTGAAGGTTTGGTGGTGGAACTAACAGGGCCCGGTCGAGCCTGGATACAAACCAGGAGCGAAGATTCCTTTTTATCCTGGTTAATTCCTCGTTTACCAAAACAAGGATGAGAATTAGAAATAATACTAATTCCGCTGATTTTTTTTATAGCTTAAGCTGTGTAGATTTACCCAGCATTTCATCAAGGTCTAAACCCTTATTAAATGCTAGATCTAAATCTAAACGGTAATTTTTATTTTTAGTAACAATGAGATCGTGAGGAGATAAAAATAGCCATTTTTTATATTTAAACTTGATTCCCACATAAGGTATGGCGCCGAAAATATCTGAAAACTCACATAAACCCCCAATTTTTTCAGATTCAATGTAAATTCTTTCTTTGGATGTGGTTTTAACTTCTATGGCCAGATAGATCTTACCATTTCCTGCCAGAACATCAGGTAATGGTTTTTTAGTAGCTCCACCTGAAGCCGGAGCCCTCATAGCTGCAAAATCTGATTCCCATAATAATCTAACCAGGTCTCTTTCTTCTTTAGATCCTTTTTTTATCATAGAACCAGCTTATAATCCTTAATTGTTATAACCAACCGTTAAAGAACGTAATCCTAATTATCTAAAATAATGAATGGTTAGCAAAATTCAAATATGGCTTTCAATGCCCTTGGCAGTGAATGTTCCGCTTCCAGTTGGTTTATTTATCCAATCAATCCTGGATTGTTTGATTAAAATCCCTTTATCTGGAAATATAACATCTACCACAATTCCACAACGACGATGATGGGGGTTTTTAGTTAAAAATCGCGCAAAAGTTCCTGTGAAGCGATATTTATTTTTTACAAACCATTGGGTAACATATACCCCTTCCATAGAACCTATGTCCTGGCCCTGGTACATTACTCTGGCTCGCATGGATCCACAGGTTCTTTCCATCTTAATCATCAGAATCAATCCTAAGTAAGTGTTGTTTTTTTATTCATTATATAATAAGTAATTTTCTAATTAAATAATAAATGCATAAACAACAGTTTATTAAAATAAGAATAAACATTTTAATTTAAATAATTGATTAAAATAGTATCGAGATAAAAAAATAGATTATAATGGGGCCGGGGCCGAGATTCGAACCCGAGTCGCGGGATCCACAGTCCCGTAGGATAACCACCTACCCCACCCCGGCAATTGATTTTATGATCTCAAAATCATAATTTAATAATATATTTTCAATGCGGGGGCAGGGATTCGAACCCTGGTAGGCCTACGCCAACAGGTCCTAAGCCTGTCCCCTTTGGCCAGCTCGGGCACCCCCGCTATTAAAGGAAAGGCGAAAATCCTTAAAGATTAAAAGGTAAAAATACATTCCGTGCTATTATAAACTGGAATGCAAATTTACTAAAATATTAAAAAATGCTCCGGCCGGGATTCGAACCCGAGTCTTCGGCTCGAAAGGCCGAAATGATTGGCCGGACTACACTACCGGAGCAAGGAATTTTTTTGTGCTTTTAATGGGCCCAATGGGATTCGAACCCATGGCCGCCCGGTTATGAGCCGGGCGCTCTACCTGGCTAAGCTATGGGCCCAAAAACGCCGCCGACAGGGCTCGAACCTGTGACCAATCGGTTAACAGCCGAACGCTCTACCTACTGAGCTACGGCGGCACTTGCCAAGTAAAGCCTGTAAAACAAGCTACAAAGGGCACCTATGTTTACAGTCTTTTAAAACATAGCACTTTAATCGAGTACACTTAGATTGATAGTCATCATATATAAACGTTTGGTAGAGGAATACAATATCCTGCTCTGGTTTCATCAGGGCGTGAAAAAAGCCCAGATTAAAGCAGCAATTAATAAAGTTAAGGGTAAAACCACTACTAAAGTGGATTTTCTGCGAGTATAAATTAATACATAAACCAGGGACATGAAAATCGCTATAAAAAGCGATATTTGAGGTAAAATCATGATTAAAATCCCTTCCAGAATAATCAGAATTAAAGCACCCCATACTACCACATCCCATTCTATTGAATCTTCTGTTTCCTCCTCATGCTCAGTATAGGTCTGGCTTTCATAATAAATATCTTTCGGGTCATGAAGCTGAGAATCCTCCTTTAAAGCTTCAATTCTTGATTTTATTGGTTTAGAAGAATAATTAGAATTCTTTAGAGCTTCCCCACAATTTTTACAAAATTGGGAACTGTCTTCATTTTTTTCCCCGCAGTTTGAGCAGTAAACCATGATTTCATCCTGATCTTTAATTTAATTGTAAGTACATAAAACCATTTTTTTATAAAGAATTACCATTTTAATCAACTTTAACTATATTAATTAAAGCTGATAGGGAAGATATAAGTCTACTTATCTTTATTCCATTACTTATGATTATGAGTTTAATTAGATAATTAAATGTAAAAATAATTATTGTTTATGCACCACGGGCAAAATATAAGATAGTTTTAATATTTAATATTTTCTAACTATGGAGAAAGATATCATTATAAAACAATTTTTTAATGAGGGTAGGATAATGGAATTTCCTTCTCCAGAGATTATATGAATCAAATAAGGTGTAATATGAAAGTTATAGATATTTTAGAGAATTTTAAAGTATTAGAACTTATGGAAAAGGCCAATAAAGTCCATTTGAAAAGACATGGAGACGATATAACCCTGGAAAGGGCAGTTTTTCTTTCATGGTGGTGTGATAAAGGAGACTGTGCCTTTTGTTATATGAGTACCCAAAAACCAAAAATTAAAGACCCTCTAAAAGCCCGTAGAAGTATTAATTCCATATTAACAGAAGCAGAATTATGTAAACGTTTAGGATGGAACATAGAATTTTTATCAGGAGGCTATGGATCTTTTAGTACTTCTGAAATAAAAAAAATAGCCAGTAAAATCTATCAAATTACCAGCCATCCAGTATGGTTAAATACTGGCATTAGTACGGATCTGGCGGAATACGGGGAAGAAATAGTAGGGATTACCGGGGCAGTAGAGGTAGCTAACCCGGAACTGCATGATAAAGTTTGCCCCAGCAAAAGCCTGGAAGATATTGGGAATATGCTTAAAATGGCCGGTGATTTAGGATTTAAAAAAGCTATAACTATCATTTTAGGATTGGGTGAAACCCCTCAGGATCTTGAATATTTATTTGATATGATAAGAGATTGGAGGATCCAGAGAATCACTTTTTATTCCTTAAATCCACACCCGGGGACCCCCTATGAAAATCAACCCTCCCCCCCGTCTTTATATTATGCGGGGATAGTGGCAGCCACCAGGATCACGTTTCCTGATCTGGAAATAGTATGTGGAACCTGGATTGATAACCTGGCCAATATCGGACCATTAATTCTCAGCGGTGCCAATGGTTTGACCAAATTTCCGCTTTTTAAAATGTTCGGGACCCGTTATGGAAAGAGGGTAGAGGAAGAAGTTTTCTGGTCAGGAAGAAATCTGAAAGGAACTTTCAGTGATTATAATCTATTGTTAGATAGTTCCAGCACCCCCCCTGAATTGGATTCTTATATAAAAAGATACATTGATAAGTGCCTTAATAACAAATCTTTAAGTGAGTAAATAAGTGGGTTAGTACCATAACTATTAATCCATATTCATGAACAGTACTTATGACTCATGCTGAATTTAATATAATCTATAATAACTGCTTTAAATTTTTATTAGAGGAGGAATTGCCATTAAGATGAAATGCGGATTGGAAATTCACGTTCAACTGGAAACTGATTCTAAGCTCTTTTGTGATTGTCGTACTAATTACCAGGACACCCCTGCCAATAATAATGTTTGTCATGTTTGTTTGAATCAACCCGGGGCCAAGCCCTATCCCACCAATGAGAAAGCCCTGGAAGGTGCCCTTAAAATTGCACTGATGTTAGACTGTAAGATTGCCAAAGAAATCACCTATTTTATGCGAAAGCATTATAATTATCCAGATCTTTCATCTGGTTATCAACGTACCAGTATACCCATAGGATATGAAGGGGATCTTAATGGAGTAAGAATCCGGGAAGTGCATATGGAAGAAGACCCCGGCCAGTACAAACCAGATACCGGTACCGTTGATTTCAATCGTTCGGGAATTCCATTAATAGAAATTGTGACGGAGCCCGACATGAAATCTCCTGAAGAAGCCCGTAAATTCCTTAAAGAACTAATAAGAGTATTGGAGTACAGTGGAAATGCCCGTGGAGAGGGAACCATGCGAGCAGATGTTAACATATCCCTGGAAGGGGGTAAACGGGTGGAAATTAAAAATGTTAACTCCATCAAAGGAGCTTACAAAGCCCTTAAATTTGAAATGGTTCGGCAAAAGAATTTACTAAAAAGGGGAGTTGAGGTAACACAGGAAACACGTGCTTTTCTGGAAGCACAAATGATAACAGTTTCTATGAGACTAAAAGAAGAAGCTGAAGATTATCGTTATATCCCTGACCCTGATTTACCACCCATGAAATCAGACGATAGTCAGGTGCAGGGGATTAAAGAAAAAATGCCAGAACCGCCTCATATAAAAACCAAACGATTTATGGACGAGTACCATCTGGCGGAAGAACATGCAAAAGTACTTACCTCTGAATTAGAACTGGCAGATACTTATGAAGAAGTTGTTAAGGAAATTGAAGCTGAATTCGCCGCATTGTGGATGAGAGATGAATTAAAAAGGGTTATTTATTATAATAAAATGACTTTCATGGAAAGTGAAATAACAACTTCCCAGATAATAGAACTTCTGCAGATGCTTAAGGACAAAGAAATCACCACCAAAGCTGGTCAGCGTATCATTGAACAGCTCCCCCAAAGTTCTAAAAGCCCTCGTTCTATAGCAGAAGAAATGGGTCTGGTGGGAATTGTTAATGAAGATGAGGTATTAAATGCGGCAAAAAAGGCCATTGAAGAAAATCCCACAACAGTGGAAGATTATCATCAGGGAAAGAAAGCTGCCATGAATTTCTTAGTAGGGCAGGTGATGAAATTAACCCGAGGAAAAGCTGAACCAGGGAATACGGTGAAAATATTGCGTGATTTGCTGAGTTAGAATTCCAGCAGTAGTTGATTATTATGGCCAAAAGTATCTTAAATCTTCTGATGTGGCATCCCGAAAAAAAATTATCAACCTGCAAAATAACATATATCCATCGGGGTAGTCCTTACAATTTAAAGACCGTGCCGGGTTCTAAAATAAAAAAAATCGAAAAAGGATTTTTAGTTCTGGAAGAAGATATACAAATACCTTATCATCGCATAATAAAAATTGAGTGTCCAAATAATTTAATATGGAAAAAAAGCGTTTCTGAAAGTAATATTTAATTGAAGGGATAAACATGACCAATAAAGCCTTGGTAAAGGACTACATGACCAAAGAGGTTATCAGTGTTAAAGCCGAAACCCCTAATACCAAAATAATTCAGCTAATGAAGGATACTGGACACGACGGATTTCCCGTAGAAGAAGAGGGGGCTGTAATTGGGATGGTTACTGCTATTGATCTACTCTTAAAAAGAAGGAATAACTCAGTGCAGGACATAATGTCTACTAATCTGGTGGTAGCTGATCAGGATATGTCCATTAATGATGCGGCCCGGGTAATGTTTAGAATGGGAATATCCAGACTGCCAGTTATAGATAAAAAAGGGAATTTAGTGGGGATTATAACCAATACAGACATAGTAAGATCCCATATTGAACGTTCCACCCCTATGAAAGTGAATTATTTTAAAAAAACTCTGGAACAGCTCTATGGTATTGAAACTGAAATTAAAAGAACTAAAGTGCCCACTAAAAATCTGCGTCCTACCCAGAATAAGGTTTTTGCTGATGAACTACAAGGAAGGACCTATGAACTCAAAAGGGGGTTGGCCGAACCTACTATTGTGGTTAAAACAGGGGATCGTTACGTGCTGGTAGATGGGCATCACCGTACTTTAGCCGCCCTTAAATTAGGATGTAAAGAAATAGATTCCTATGTAATTTATCTGGATCATGAAATAAAATTGGGAATGGAGAAAACTGCGGATTTAAATGGAATATACTCCTTTAAAGACATAGAAATAATAGATGATGCTCAGCATCCTCTTATTGCCATAACCCGTAGTATGAGAAAGAGTAAAATGAATAAGGACAATCAATTAGACGGAGAATATTAATGAATGGCAAAGATGTATTAGAAGAACTATATGATGTTTTAAAAGACCGTCGAGATCATCCTAAAGATTCCTATACTTCCCATTTAATGCAAAATGATAAAAAATCTGCAGAAGATAAAATACTGGAAAAAATTGGAGAAGAAGCCGCAGAAGTTATAATCGCCTCTAAAAATGATGAAAGCCTAGTTCAAGAATCGGCTGATTTAATCTTCCACACACTCTTATTATTGGTTTATAAAGGAATTGAGCTGGATGACCTTTTAGATGAATTTAAAAATCGAAGAAAGTAGTTATTAAATAAAGGGACTATTTCAGGGAAAAA
>Ga0180017_100594_pt1 | contig 11184 bp, 5 predicted proteins | sample KR46_S_MetaG_FD_129674 | JGI IMG/M metagenome (GOLD analysis project Ga0180017, IMG submission 129674) | Groundwater microbial communities from the Olkiluoto Island deep subsurface site, Finland - KR46_S_MetaG | ecosystem: Environmental > Aquatic > Deep subsurface > Groundwater | place: Finland...
AGGCCCACGACGAGGAGTGCTTCCTGGGCCATGTCTCGGCAGGGGATTCCGGCAACTATCCCAGCTCGTTCAATGGTCCGCTCGGCCTGCGCGGCGAGCATCCGGCTGTGGTGCTCATGGGCAACGCGAAGACCGTATGGCAGCCGGGTCAGCCCCTCATGCTCGACATCGGCTTCCAGATCGAGGGCTATCACACGGACAAGACCCAGGCCTATTTTGCCGGGCCGGTATCGGCCATTCCCGACGCCATCCGCCGCGCTCACGATTTCTGCATCGAGGTGCAGGACTGGGTGTGCGACAAGGCCAAACCCGGCGTGACCCCTGCCGAGCTCTACGCGGGCAGTCTTGACATGGCCAAGCGTCGCGGTTTTGCCGAGGGATTCATGGGGCTTGACGACAACCAGGTACCCTTTGTCGGGCACGGCATCGGCCTGACCATCGACGAGTTTCCAGCCATTGCCAGGGGATTCGACCTGCCCCTTGAGCCAGGCATGACCCTGGCCGTGGAGCCCAAGCAGGGCGTGCGCGGCGTGGCCATGGTCGGTGTGGAGAACACCTTTGAGATCACGGCCACGGGCGCGCGCTGCATCACCGGCGACAGCTACGAGATGGTCGGGGTGGAATAGCCCTTATGCCTTGACAGCGGCCCGCATCATCATGGTGACCACCAGATGGTGGAAGGGGCGGATGAGGGCGAAGTAGACCGGACCGGTCCAGTGGGCATGGCGGACGATGGTGCCGACGTGGAACCGGTTGATCCCGTCGCCCATCCACTCGCGGGCCACCAGCAGGTCTGCCCGCAGGTGCTTGTCCGCATGGTGCGCGGCGAGGTATTCGCCGTCGCGGCCACAGGTCACGGTAAAGAAGTGGCAGGGATCGCCCGGTGTGAACGAGACGGACTCCGGGGTGATCTCCGGCAGGGGGACGGACTCCTGGCGCATGCCCAGCATCCGGACCAGGACCGCCCTGGCCCGGTAGAGCAGGACAAGCCACCATGGCCGATAGGTCATGAACCTGGCCAGGAAAAGGCGCAGGTCCATGGGTGCGTCCACGAACTTGACATCCACATGGTCCGCCCCTGCAAAAAGGGGCGCGAGGTCGGGGATGGATTTCAGATAGTCGTCCGGGATCATGATTGCACCTTTTACCCCGTATCTCTCCGCTATTCGTAGGCCGCCTCGAAGATGGCCACGACATCGTCCATGGACATGGAGACCGGCGTGAGATCGAAGAGGTGGCCCATGGTGGTCAGGGAGGTCTCGGCCAGGGCCGGTATCTCCTCGCGGGTAACGCCGTAGTCCGAGAGCTTTTCGTCGCCAAGCCCCACCGCTTCGATGAGCGCGTCCAGGGCGTCGAGGAAGGCCACGCCCGGCACGTCCTCGTCCAGATCCTCTTGCAGGGTGTCGCCCATGGCCAGGGCCAGATCACCCAGCCGGTCCTCGCCCGCAGCGGCCAGGAAGCCGAAATACGCCTTGGAGATCATGACCAGCCCGGCCCCGTGGGGCATGTCCGGGTGCAGGGCCGACAGGGCGTGCTCCAGCGAGTGCTGCGAGATGCAGCTGGAGTAGGATTCGCAGAGCCCGGCGGCGGAGCTGGCCCAGGCCATGACCGTGCGCGCCTCCAGGTTGTCGCCGTCGGCCACGGCCTCGGGCAGGGTGTGGGCGATGAGGTGGACGGCCTCCAGGGCCAGCATGTCGCTGGCAGGCTGGCGGCAGGTGGCCAGATACGCCTCGCAGGCGTGGAAAAAGGCGTCCATGCCCGTGTACGCGGTCTGTTTGGGCGGCAGGGAGACCATCAGCGCGGGGTCCACGATGGACAGGTGCGGAAAGGTGGAGTCGTTGCCCCAGCCGATCTTTTCGCCGGTGGCCGAGCCGGACTTGCTGACCACAAGCCACGGGTCCGCCTCGGTGCCGGTGCCTGCCGTGGTCGGGATGGCGACGATGGGCAGGGCCGGATGCTCCGGCGTCTGACCACCGCCCGTGCCTGACTGCATGTAGTCCCAAAGCTTGCCGGGGTTGCGGGCCATCAGCGCGATGGCCTTGGCTGCGTCGATGGACGATCCGCCGCCCAGTCCGACCACGAAATCAATGTCCTTTTCGCGGCAGATGGCCGCTGCCTCGTCCACGGCGTCGGATTCCGGATTGGGCCGGATTTTGTCGTAGATGATGGTCTGCACCCCCTGTTTGGAGAGCATCCCCTGGACGCGCGCGAGATAGCCGAGGCGGAGCATGACGCCTGACTCGCCGATGACCACCATGGCCTTTGTGCCGCGCGGCAGGTGGGCAGTGTCCGAGAGCTGGTCAAGGGTGCCCGGGCCGAAGATGAGGCGGGTGGGCATATAGTATTGGAAATTGAGCATGCAATTCTCCTGTTGGTTGCGTTCCGCTACTTCTCCCACGATCTCAATATGTTTTCAAGCTGAGATCGGGTGTAGAGGTCGCGCAGCACCAGTGGGGAGGTGTTTTCCTCGCCCGGCGTGAACAGGGCCGCCGTCGGGATGCTCATGCTGCCCAGGGCCTGGAGCAGGGCCTCGCCCTCCATGTTGCGTTCGGTCAGGTCCACCTTGATGAACGTGATGTTGTACGCCTCTTTCCACGCAGCCACGTTCTCCGGCGTCAGGACCGTGGCTTCGAGCACCTTGCAGGTGGGGCACCAGTCGGCGGTGAAGTTGACAAAAAGCCGCTCCTGGCCGATGCGGCTGGCGAGCTGCACCGGGTCAAAGGGTTCCCAGGCCGTGTCCGTCACCTGGGCCGGGGTGGTCCAGACGACCATGGCCACCAGCAGGGCGAGACAGCCTGTGCGCACGGTCCACCGCATGGCCGGGGCAGAGGGCCGGGTCTTGATCCAGAGCCAGCCGCCAAGGCCCAACGCCCAGAGCGGGGCCAGGATGCGCAGGACTCCGCTGCCAAGGGCGATGCCCACGAGGTAGAAGGCGGTGCCGATAAGAAAGAAGGCGATGGATTTCTCCACATAGGCGATCCAGGGACCGGAGCGCGGCAGGAAGCGCGAGAGGCGCGGATTCAGGGCCATGAGCAGGTAGGGCGAGGCCATGCCCAGCCCGATGGAGGCAAAGACCGTGGCGATGACCGCTGGCCCCTGCACCAGCGACCAGCTGAGCACGCCGCCCAGGAATGGCCCGCTGCACGGCGTGGCCAGCAGGGTGGTCAGGTTGCCGGTGAAGAACGCCTGCACGCGTGGGCTGGCGCTCTTGACCCCGAATTTCAGATCTATGATCGGCAGATGGAACAGGCCGAACAGGCTCAAGGACAGGACAAGGATGACCCCGGCCACGGCCAGCACCAGCCATTGATTCTGGAAGAGCGCGCCCCAAGCCTGGCCCGTGACGCCCAGCACTGCGGCCAGGAGCATGAAAAAGGCGATCACCCCCAGGGCGAAGAAGGCGTTGTGCTCCCGGAAGGCGCTGATCCTCTCGCTCTCTTTGTCGATGGACGAGGAATTGAGCAGGGCCGAGAGCTTGAGGCTGACCACGGGCAGGACGCACGGCATGATGTTGAGGATCAGCCCGGCCACAAGCCCCATCAGGATGGCCGAGACCAGGCCCGCCACCTCCAGGCCGGGTTGCAGGTAGACCGGGGTGAAGCTCCACTGGACAAGCTCCGTCGCATCGGCCCCGGCCTGCGGCGCGGGGGACAGGCCGACCGTGCCCGTGCCAGTATCTGGCGAGGGCGAGGCCATTTCAGTCGGGGGCGTGGCCGCCAGGGCCACGAGGGAGGGCCACCAGGGCTGCTCGTCGGCGCGCGGCAGGGCGGCGGTGTCCAGTCCTGGGTCGCCAAAGGCGAGGTTGCGCCGGAAGGGCACGCATTTGGTCGGGTGGCACAGGAGCAGGTCGAGCTGCATGACCGCCGGGAACGGCTCGCGGCTGGCTGTGGGAACACCGGCGAAGAGGCGGATGCCGCTGGGGTAGGCATTGACCATGACAGAAGGGTCAAAGGAATCGGGCTTGGCAACCCCTGCCGGGTAGATGGGGACGATGGGCAGGGTGTCTGCCGTGGCCCCGGACAGGCTGGTGGGCTTGCCCATGCCGCCAGGGTCATCGGCATAGGTGTACCAGTCAGGGTCCATGTCCAGGGTGATGGTCAGGACGTATTGCCAGTCCAGCCCGGCCTGCGCCCTGGCTGCGTCGGTCAGCGAATACGCCTCGACGGTGGTCCGGGCAGGGGGCTGGGACGGTGCTGCCTGGGCCGGGCAGACACATCCGGAGAGGAGCAGCGGGAGGACCAGAAACAAGGTGAGAAATGGCCTGGTTAGATGCATTTTCGTCCTGCTGGAAAAAATTGAGAATTAGTTGTTGACAAATCCTGGCCCGGCTTATAGTTATTCACTCCGTTGCGCGGGAACGCGCAGCCCGAAGTGGGTCACTAGCTCAACTGGCAGAGCAGCGGACTCTTAATCCGGAGGTTCAAGGTTCGATTCCTTGGTGACCCACCACTTCGATCACAAGGCCCGGCGCAAGCCGGGCTTTTTTTGTTTTCGCAGTTTGGGTTTTGTCTGCCGTGGTTTGGGAATTCAATGTGTTTCACCGTGTCAATATACCTGCCGGGGTACCTAGTGGCAAGGGCTTGCTTTGGATTTCGGCTCGACAGGCATGTGTCTGGATTCCATGCGAAAGGGCCGGAACGATCGCTCCGGCCCTGATGCGGCGCTTTCCCTGACCGGGCGCGCCATCGGCTGGGTTGCTTTTGTCTGCTAGCCGCCGAACCAGCCGGGGCTGATGACCTCAAGGGCCTTGGTGTAGTGGACCCGCATGTTTTCCAGCTTGCTGCCGATCATTTTCTCCTGCGCGCTGAGGCTTGTGGGGCAGGTCTGCTGCATTTGCTCGGCCACGGCCTCAAGCTCCCGCATGGTGGATTTGAGCAGATTGACCGTATCGGTCAAGTCGCCGCTCGGCTCGGCGGCCAGGATGTCGTAGAGCCGGGCCTTCCAGCTGTTGATTTCCATTTCGAGCCCCTTGCAGTAGTGGGCGACCGCCGCTTCCTTGCCAGCCTCGTCATAGCAGCCGTCTATCCCCATGCAGCTTGGGCACGGTCCAGGGTAATCCATGTTTGGCATCGGTTCCTCCAGGTTCGGGTTGTACTTTCCTCCACCCTATCCCATCCCGAAGGGAGGGGCAGTATAATCCGTCATGATCAGGTCGGCGCATCACACATTATAATGCCGGACGCGTTTTGCGCCCGGCGCGGAAACAAAAGGCGCCCGCAGTTTCCTGCGGACGCCTCGATTGTCTGTTTGGGCCGTGTGCTACTTTTCTTCGCAGCCGCCGTCAGCCATGAGCTTGAGGGCTTCGTAGCGTCTGGAGTAGTCTTTTTCGATCTCCGCCCTGAACTGCTTGGAGAATTCCGGGTAGAACCGCTCCAGCATGGCGTAGCGGTTCTCGCCGGAGAGGAACTCCTGGAGGGTGCCGTCCGGGGCCTTGGATTCGAGCAGGAAGGGGTTCTTGCCCTCGTCGGCCAGGAGCGGGTTGAAGCGGTAGAGCGGCCAGTAGCCGGAGTCAACAGCCAGCTTCTGCTCGAACTGGGTCTTGCCCATGCCCTTCTTGATGCCCTGGTTGATGCACGGGGCGTAGGCGATGATGAGCGACGGTCCCTTGTAGGCCTCGGCTTCCTTGACGGCCTTGAGGAACTGCTGCTTGTTGGCGCCCATGGCCACCGAGGCCACGTAGACGTAGCCGTAGGTCATGGCCATGCGCCCCAGGTCCTTCTTGCCCGTGGTCTTGCCCGAGGCCGCGAACTTGGCGATGGAGCCCAGCGGCGTGGCCTTGGACGACTGGCCGCCGGTGTTGGAGTACACCTCGGTATCCATGACCAGGATGTTGATGTCCTTGCCGGACGCGATGACGTGGTCGAGTCCGCCGTAGCCGATGTCGTAGGCCCAGCCATCGCCGCCAAAGACCCAGACCGACTTCTTGGTGAACAGGTCGGCCATTGAGGCGATCTCCTTGAGGAGCTGTTTCCTGGCACCCTTGAGGGCTTTCTTCAGCGCGTCGCCCGCCTCGCGCGACTGGTCGGGATCGTCGCGGCCTTCGAGCCACTGGTTCAGGGCGGTTTTGACCGCGCCGGTTTCGCTTTCCGCGGCCTGCTTGGCCAGTTCGATCAGGTGGGAGCGTCGCTGGTCGATGGCCATCTCGATGCCGAAGCCGAACTCGGCGGCGTCCTCGAACAGGGAGTTGCCCCAGGCCGGGCCGTAGCCGTCGCGGTTGACGCAGTACGGCGTGGTCGGCGCGCTCGCGCCCCAGATGGACGAGCAGCCCGTTGCGTTGGCAATGACCATGCGCTCGCCGAAGAGCTGGGTGATGACCTTGACGTAGGGCGTTTCGCCGCAGCCAGCGCACGCGCCGGAGAACTCCATGAGCGACTGGCGGAACTGGCTGCCCTTGACCGTGTCGCGGCCAAAGGCGTCCTTGTAGGCAATGGTCTGCGAGAAGTCGAAGTTGGGTGTCTGGACCGGAGTCTGGCTGACGATGGGCTGCATGACCAGCGCCTTTTCCTTGGCCGGGCAGACGTCGGCGCAGTTGCCGCAGCCCATGCAGTCGAGGGTGTTGATCTGGATGCGGAACTTCTGGCCCTTGACATCCTTGCCCACGGCGTCGAGCACTTCAAAGGTCTTGGGGGCCTTCTTCAGCTCGGCGGGGTCGGCCAGCACGGCGCGGATGGCCGAATGGGGGCAGACGAACGCGCACTGGTTGCACTGGATGCAGTTGTCCTTGAGCCATTCGGGCACGCTGATGGCCACGCCGCGCTTTTCGAACCGGCTGGTGGCCGAGGGCATGGTGCCGTCGTGCGAAAAGGCCGAGACAGGCACGGTGTCGCCTTTTTGGCCCAGCACCGGGCGCATGACACTGGTCACGTATTCCGGCTCGTCGCGTCTGGCCGGGGCGTCGTCCTTGAGCTTCTTCCACGAGGCGGGGACGGGTATCTCGACGATGGCGTCCACCGCGCTGTCCACGGCGGCATAGTTCATGTTGACGATCTTGTCGCCTTTTTGCCGTATTCCTTCTTGATGCCGTCCTTGAGCAGAGCCACGGCCTTGGCAAAGGGTATCACATCCGCCAGTTTGAAGAAGGCGGTCTGCATGATCATGTTGATGCGCCCGCCGAGGCCCACCTTTTGCGCGATCTTGACCGCGTCCACGGTGTAGAATTTCAGCCCCTTCTGGGCGATGGTCCGGCGCATGGCAACGGGCAGGTGGTCGTCCATCTCCTTGGCCGTCCAGGGACAGTTGAGGACAAAGGTGCCGCCGTCCTTGATCCCTTCGAGGATGTCGTAGACGTTGACGTAGCTCGGGTTGTGGCAGGCGATGTAATCGGCGTCGGTGATCAGGTAGGTGGACTGGATGGGCTTCTTGCCAAAGCGCAGATGCGAGATGGTGATGCCGCCCGACTTCTTGGAATCATAGGCGAAATAGCCCTGGGCATAGAGTTTGGTGTTGTCGCCGATGATCTTGATGGCCTGCTTGTTGGCGCCCACCGTGCCGTCTGCGCCAAGGCCCCAGAACTTGCACTGCACCGTGCCCGCAGGCGTGGTGTCGATGACCTCGGCCACGGGCAGGGAGGTGTTGGTGACATCGTCGGTGATGCCCACGGTGAAGCCGTGCCTGGGCTTTGACAGGCTGTCGAAGACTGCCTTGACCATGGCCGGGGTGAGTTCCTTGGAGCCGAGGCCGTAGCGGCCACCGACGATCTTGGGCGCTTCCTTGCGGCCTGCGTAGGCGGCGCAAATGTCGAGGTAGAGCGGGTCGCCCAGCGCGCCGGGTTCCTTGGTCCGGTCGAGGACAGCGATCTTTTTGACGGTCTTGGGGATGACCGCGAGCATGTGCCTGACGGAAAAGGGCCGGAACAGCCGGACCTTGACCAGCCCGACCTTCCTGCCGCCGGCATTGAGGGAGTTGACCACTTCCTCAATGGCCTCGCAGCCGGAGCCCATGGCGATGATGATGCGGTCCGCCTTGGGGTGGCCCACATAGTCGAAGAGCTTGTACTTGCGTCCGGTCAGCTTGCCGACTTTCTTCATGGTCGCCTCGACGATGGCCGGGATGGCGTCGTGATAGGCGTTGGCCGCCTCGCGGCCCTGGAAATAGATGTCCGGGTTCTGGGCCGTGCCCCGGATGTTCGGGTGCTCCGGGTTCATGGACCGGGCGCGGAAGGCGGCCAGCTTGTCCTGGTTCAGCAACGGTTTCATGTCCTCGTAGTCGATGACCTCGATCTTCTGGATCTCGTGCGAGGTGCGGAAGCCGTCGAACACGCTCATGACCGGGAGCGACGCCTCGACAGCGGCCACGTGGGCCACCAGGGCGAGGTCCATGACCTCCTGGACCGAGTTGGAAAAGAGCATGGCGAATCCGGTCTGGCGGCAGGCCATGACGTCCTGGTGGTCGCCGAAGATGGACAGGGCGTGTGCGGCCACGGCCCGGGCCGAGACATGAAAGACGCCGGGCAGGAGCTCGCCGGAAATCTTGTACATGTTGGGGATCATGAGCAGCAGGCCCTGGGACGCGGTGAAGGTGCAGGTCAGCGCGCCGCCCGCGAGCGAGCCATGCACCGCGCCCGCCGCGCCCGCTTCGGATTGCATCTGCCGGATCTGCACCTTCTGGTCGAAGATGTTCTTGCGCCCCTGTGCGGCCCATTCATCGGCGATCTCGCCCATGGGCGTGGATGGCGTGATGGGGTAGATGGCCGCCGTCTCGGTCATGGCGTAGGCCACGTGCGCAGCGGCGGTGTTGCCGTCCATTGTCTTCATTTTCTTGGGCATGTTCTCTCTCCGAAGTTTTGTGTTGGACCGGTACCGGCACGGTGCGGGTTCATTGGGCGCAGGCCGGTGTCGCGACCGTCGGAACGGGAACCCGAAGCATATTTTTTCGCCTTTTCCGATGTGAGGGTCAAGCCCTTTCCATGCCGTTGCCCGGCCAAACATGACCGTTCACCAATTGGCAGCGGGAAATCGCGGTGAACGTCCGTCTCGGCCCCCTGGACGCCGTGACTGTTTCATTCCTTGCCAACAGGCCGTATTTGCGATCAAACTGCACCATCCTTTCCGCAAAGACGACGATGCCCATGGCCGAAAGCACGCATACCCGGCGCAGCAGCCCCCTGACCGCAGTTCTGGCGAGCGGATTTCTCGCCGCGCTCGGCGTCGGGCTGTTCTCCTTCACCCTGCCCCTGGTCAGCCTGGACGAGCGGGTGGGTGGGGCGTGGCTGGGCAGCGGGTTTGCCGGGTTCTTTCTTGTCCGGCTGCTGATCGCGCCCCTGGCCGGGTGGTGGGCCGACCGGGTCGGCGCGCGCCTGCCCCTGCTGCTCGCCTCGGCCCTTGGGGCGTGCGCCCCGCTGGCCCATTTCATCCATCCCGGCCTTGGCACCCTCTACGGTGTCCAGTTCATCCTCGGCATGGTTTCCGGGCTCTTCAGGCCCGTGGGCATGGCCGCCCTTGGCGGCACCGTGAACCGTGAGCGGCTCTCCCATTGGTTCGCCGTGCACGCGCTGCTGTTCAACGTGGCCATGTTCATTGGCCCGCTGGCCGGGGGCGCGCTCTACCTGGGCAGGCGCATGGAGCCTGTCCTGCTCGGCCTTGGCGCCTGTATGCTCCTGGCCTTTCTCGTCGTGCTCCTGTTCCTGCCGGGCAAGGCCGGGGCGGGGACCGTGGCCGAGGCGGCGGCCAGCCCCGGTCCGCGACCCAGTCTGCGCCCGAGTCTGGCCGACTGGCTGGGCGTACTCCTGGCCGTGGCTGGCAGGACGCTCGGCGTCGGTCTGGTTGCGACCTTCTATCCCATCTATCTTTCCGCGATTCTGGGGCGCAACGGTCTGGCGGTGGGCCTGCTCTTTTCCATCCCCAGCCTGGCCGTCTGCCTGGGACTGCCCGTGGCCGTCCGGGTCTTTCGCGATGTTCCCCATGGCGTGCTCACGGTCTGGGGCATGTCGGTCAGCGCGGCAGCCCTGTTCGCCATCGGGGCCAGTTCCGAACCGTGGCAGCTGGCGGTGTTTGGCGCGGCCATGGGGCTTGGCACTGCCGTGTCCGTGCCCGCGTCCATGTCCCTGGCATCGAGCCTGTCCCCCAGGCAGGGGCAGGTGTTTGGCGCGGCCCACGTGGCTTCGGGCGTGGGGTTTGTGCTCGGCCCGCTGCTCGGCGGGGTGGTGGTGCAGCAGACCCATCAGGTGGGGATGGTCTTTCAGATGGCGGCGGTCATCGGCGGGCTGTGCTGCACGCCGCTGCTGGCCCGCATGCTCATGGAAAGACTGCATTACGGGCGTGCGGTGGCTCTGTCGGTTGCCGGGCTGTGCGCCCTACTGCTGGCAGGCGCTGGCGGGGTGATGGTCGATGCGCAGATGCGGGCTGCCGGCCCGTCGCAATCGGGCCTCTACCGGCACACGGATGTGGCCATGGGCACGGTGGTCAACCTGACGCTGGCCACGGACAGTCGCAAGGCGGCGGACGATGCCGCCCGGCGGTGCATCGGCCTGATGCGCGAGTTGCAGGCGGACTATGACCATCGCAACCCGACGGGCTCGGTGGGCCGGATCAACCGGGCGGCGGGCAAGGGGTGGGTCGAGCCAACCCCGCGTGCCCATGCCCTCATCCGCCGGGCCGTGGAGCATGGCCGGGTCAGCAACGGGGTGTTTGATCCCACCATCGGAGCGCTGACCACCTCGCCCATGTACTATATGATGGACGAGTCCCTGGCCCGGTCCATGAAAGGGCTGGTGGACTATCGGCTCGTGAATTTCGAGGAGGGGACAGGTCGGGTCCGGCTGGAGCGCCAGGGCATGGCCCTTGACCTGGGCGGCATTGCCAAGGGGACGATCATCGATGCCGCTGTCAGGCTGCTGCGCACACTGGGCGTCGAGGCGGGCATTGTCGAGGCGGGCGGCGATTTCTACGCCTTTGGCGACCGCGACTGGAGCGTGGGCATCCGCCATCCCCGCGCGGACACGGTCCACCGGACGGTCACGGTGCGCGAAAGGGCGGTCTGCGGCTCCGGCGACTATCAGCAGTTCGTCATGCTGGAGCGCGATGGCCGGACCACGCTCAAGCACCACATCATCGACCCGGCGGACATGGAGCCAGCCCAATCCTCCACCGGGGTGACGGTCATCGCCCTGAGCGCGGAGCTGGCCGACGCCCTGGCCACCACCCTGTTCATCATGGGGCCGGACCAGGGCGCGCGCTTCGTGCGTGC
>Ga0180017_100595_pt1 | contig 11182 bp, 11 predicted proteins | sample KR46_S_MetaG_FD_129674 | JGI IMG/M metagenome (GOLD analysis project Ga0180017, IMG submission 129674) | Groundwater microbial communities from the Olkiluoto Island deep subsurface site, Finland - KR46_S_MetaG | ecosystem: Environmental > Aquatic > Deep subsurface > Groundwater | place: Finland...
CTGCCCGCGCCCATGTCCAAGAAGGATGTGGCCGCCCTGCCCGGCAGTGCGGGCAAGAAGGCCATCAACATCACCGTGCAGGCCGAAGACGGCGATTTCGTCGAGATCGGGGTGGTCATGCACGCCTACCTGCTCGGACGCATCGAGAAATACTGCCGCCAGTACGGCATCTCGCCCGCCGACTTCCTGGGGGTGGCCGCCCGGCACGCCCTCAAGTCCGACCCGTTCTCCGAATAAGAGACCGGCCCTGGTGGCGCGTTTTGTGGTCGGCAATCTGGCAGTCGGCAAACCAGCGACACTTTTGAATCCTGTTTCATTATCAAATTGCCAAAAATGCAAATATGGCCGCAAACGACCGGGTTGCAGGCTTTTGGGTTTTGGTCTACGTTCGCCTGCCGGTACAGGTGGCGTGGCCGGGCGGCCCGGTTTGAATGGGCGGCTACGCCTAGTTGCAAAAATGTCAATCGCCTGCAACGCGGTGGTGCGAAACGGCATGCAACTGCGTTGATTTTTATCTTATCCGTCCGCAGGCGTCGGTTCCGCGCCGCCTTTGGACGCGGGCGAACCGCGCAGGGCGGTGCCGCCGGTGTGCGCCGCGCTGCCGTTTTTGGCAGCCCAACCCTTTAACTGCGGAGTGACTTGAGATCATGTGCCGTTTATTTGCGCTCACGAGCCGCGATCCGGTGTCTCCCATGCTTGCCATCGACGCCCTCAATGTAATGAAGGAAGGGCATGACGGTTCCGGCGTGGGGCTGTACCTCAGCGGGCTAGGCGGCCCCTTCGGGGAGATGAGAGAGTCCCCGATCCTCTCGGGCATTTTCACCGAGGCCGGGCTGGGCCGTCTGGATGAATACATGGAGGGCCGGGGCTTCAAACCCAAACGTAGCGTGCTTTTCATGCCCAAGTCAGCGCCGCCGACAGGCACGCCCAGGCGCGGCACCTACGCCGCCATCGCCTACGAGCCGCCTGCCGCATGGGCGGACATGTCCGACGACGAGCGCGGCGGGCTTCTGGTCCGGACCCGGCTCGGCCTGCGCGCCGAGGGCGAGCGGACCGGCGACATGATGGCCTTCTCGCTGTGGCCCGACACCATCATGATCAAGGAAGTGGGCGACCCCCTGGAAATGGGCAGCTACCTGGAGCTTGGCCGCGAGGAGCTCCACGCCCGGCGCATCCTGGCCCAGGGCAGGCAGAACACCAACTACGCCATCAACCTCTATGCCTGCCATCCCTTCTTCATCGAAGGCATCAGCACCATGACCAACGGCGAGAACACCGCCTTTGTGCCCATCAGGGAATACCTCATGTCGCGCGGGGTGGAGGGCTACTCCGGCTACCAGTCCGATTCCGAGGTCTTCACCCACATCGCCCATTTCGCGACCCGCAAGCTGGGCCTCAACATCCGCGCCTACAAGCACGTCATCACCCCCTTGAGCGACGATGAGATGCGCACCCACCAGGACAGGGAGTTCCTCGTCAGCCTCAAGCGGTCATGCCGCAAGCTGATCATCGACGGCCCCAACTGCGTCATCGGCTGCCTGCCCGACGGCACCATGTTCATGGTGCAGGACCGCAAGAAACTGCGCCCCGGCGTGGTGGGCGGCAATCCGCAGACCGGCATCTTCGCCTTCTCGTCCGAGATCTGCGGGCTCAACGCCGCCATCCCCGACCGTGACAGAAGCAAAGATTTTCAACCCATGCATCTCGATACCGCAATCGTCGGACCCGATTGCCGGGAGGTTGTCCAATGCTCTCAGAACGACCCGTTACCCCTGCAACGCTAGTCGTCAAGGATCTGCCCTGGCAGATCAAATGGGATATCGCCACCTGCACCAAATGTGGCCGGTGCACCGCCGTCTGTCCGGTGAACGCCATTGAGCTTGGCGTGTTCCGCAAGCGCGAGATCAACGCGCCCATGGGGCTTCAGGCCAAGCCGTCCAACACCTTTTCCGTCTACTACGGCATCCGCCAGCGCACGGACCCGGCCTATGCCTGCATCGGCTGCGCCATGTGCGCCATGGTCTGCCCGAACAACGCCATTGAGCCGACCCGCCAGTACGACTCCACCACCCTGCAATTCCACAACAACCGGGGCGGCCAGCCGCGCACCCGCGGCGGACGCAGGAACAGCGGCGAGAGCCTGCTCGACCAGATCAAGTTCATCCGCATTTCCATGCTCACCGACCCTGCCCTGGACGCGGGCCGCCACGAGTTCGACATGCGCACGCTGCTGGGCCGCGTCCTCTCGCCCGAAGACGAGATCCGCTGCCAGCGCGAGAACGGGTGGAAGCCGCCCGTGCGCGAGATACACCCCCTGGTCATTGGCGGCATGTCCTTTGGCGCGCTCTCGCCCAACATGTGGGAAGGCTTGCAGATGGGCGTGGCCTACCTCAACGAGGAACTGGGCATGCCCGTGCGCATCTGCACCGGCGAGGGCGGCTGTCCGCCGCGCCTGCTGCGCTCGCGCTTTCTCAAATATGTCATTTTGCAGATCGCCTCGGGCTACTTTGGCTGGGACGAGATCATCCACGCCATCCCGGAGATGAAGGAAGACCCCTGCGCCATCGAGATCAAGTACGGCCAGGGAGCCAAGCCGGGCGACGGCGGCCTGCTCATGTGGTACAGGGTCAACAAGCTCATCGCGGCCATCCGCGGCGTGCCGACTGGCGTCAGCCTGCCCAGCCCACCCACCCACCAGACCCAGTATTCCATCGAGGAGTCTGTGGCCAAGATGATCCAGTCCATGTCCATGGCCTGGGGATTCCGGGTGCCGGTCTATCCCAAGATATCGGCCTCTTCCACGTCGCTGGCCGTGCTCAACAATCTGGTGCGCAACCCGTATGCCGCCGGGCTGGCCATCGACGGCGAGGACGGCGGCACGGGCGCGGCCTACAACGTGTCCATGAACCACATGGGCCATCCCATCGCCTCCAACCTGCGCGACTGCTACAAGGCCCTGTGCCAGGCGGGCGCGCAGAACGAAATCCCGCTCATCGCGGGGGGAGGCATCGGCAAGCATGGCAACCTGGCGGCCAACGCTGCGGCGCTCATCATGCTGGGCGCGAGCATGGTCCAGATCGGCAAGTATGTCATGCAGGCGGGCGCGGGCTGCGTGGGCAGCGAGAAGGATCGCTGCAACGTCTGCAACATCGGCGTCTGCCCCAAGGGCATCACCTCGCAGGACCCGCGCATCTACCACCGCCTGGACCCGGAGCAGGTGGCCGAGAGGGTGGTGGATTTCTACCTCGCCTTCGACATCGAGCTGCGCAAGGTGTTCGCGCCCCTTGGCCGGTCCACCTCGCTGCCCATCGGCATGTCCGACGGCCTCGGCATCAGCGACAAGGACGCCGCCGAACGCCTGGACATCAAATACGTGATCTAGGCTCCAGGGAGTACGGGAGTAATCAATATGGCAAAAAGAATACATCGCATCAGCGGCCACGACGACGGGGTCCGCATCGAGTCGCGCATCCTTGAGGAGCGCATCCAGCGCGCCGTGCGCGAGGGCGCGCGTCGGATCGAGGTGGAGGCCGTGGGTCAGCACGGCATCGGCGGCAGGCTCTGGATATCCAGGGAAGAGCCGATCCACGTCACCATCACCGGTTCGCCGGGCCAGCGCATCGGCTCCAAGGGATTCCCAGGCACCACCATTGAGGTCATGGGGGGCATCTCCGACGACGTGGGCTGGCTCAACGCGGGCGCGGAGATCATCGTCCACGGCAATGGCAGCAACGGCGCGTGCAACGCCATGGCCCAGGGCAAGGTGCGTATCGCGGGCAACCTCGGCGCGCGCGCCATGACCATGACCAAGACCAACCCGCGCTTTGCCCCGCCCGAACTCTGGGTGCTCGGCTCGGTGGGCGACTACTTTGGCGAGTTCATGGCCGGCGGCACGGCGGTGGTCTGCGGCCACGAGCCGCAGAACCCGGCCAACGTGCTCGGCTACCGTCCCTGCGTGGGCATGGTCGGAGGCCGCATCTTCGTGCGCGGTCCTATCGACGGATTCTCCCAGGCCGATGCCCTGATGGAACCCATCGATGACGCCTCCTGGGAGTGGCTGACCGTCAACATCTCAGAATTCCTCAACAAGATCAAACGCACCCGGTTGGTCAAGAAACTGACCCGGCGCGAGGAGTGGCAGCTCATCCGGGCCAGGACGCCCTTTGAGAAAAAGGGCAAGGCGCGCCGGTCCATGCGCGAGTTCCGGGCCGGAGTCTGGGACGCGGAGCTTGGCCGGGGCGGCCTCATCGGCGACCTGACCAGCCTCGACCGTTCGCCCATCCCGCTCATTGTCCATGGCGACCTGCGGCGCAAGGTGCCGGTGTGGGAGAACCGCAAGTACATGGCCCCGTGCCAGTCCAGCTGTCCCACGGGCATGCCCGTGCAGGAGCGCTGGCAGTTGGTGCGCGACGGGCTGGTGGACGAGGCCATGGACCTCGCCCTGGCCTACACGCCGTTCCCGGCCACGGTCTGCGGCTACCTGTGTCCGAACCTGTGCATGGACGGCTGTACCCGCAAGACCGGCGACATGGCCTCGGTGGACATCACCAAGCTCGGTCGTGAAGGGTACAAGAGCGCGGCTCCCAAGCTGCCGCCCCTGTCCGGCAAGCGCGTGGCCGTCATCGGCGGCGGTCCGGCGGGCATCTCGGTGGCGTGGCAGATCCGTATGAAGGGGCACGAGGCCGTGGTCTACGACATGGCCGAGACCCTGGGCGGCAAGATCGCCTCGGCCATTCCCAACAGCCGGGTGCCCAGAGAAGTGGTAGAGGCGGAAATCAAGCGCGCTGCCGAGGTGCTGCCCCACGTCCACCTGCGTCAGGAGCTGAAGGCGGAAGATTTCGTCCGGCTCAGGGAGGAGTTCGACTTCGTGATCCTGGCCGTGGGCGCGCAGAAGCCGCGCATCATCCCGGTGCCCGGTCATGAGCGCATTATCCCGGCCCTGACCTTCCTCAAGCAGGCCAAGCGGGGCGAGGCCAAGCCCGGCAGGCGGGTGGTCATCATCGGCGCGGGCAACGTGGGCTGCGATGTGGCCACCGTGGCCGCCGGGCTCGGAGCCGAGGACATCACCCTCATCGACATCCAGGAACCCGCCTCCTTCGGCAAGGAGCGCAAGGAGGCCGAGGAGGTCGGAGCGCGCTTCAAGTGGCCCTGTTTCACCAAGGAGATCACGGACAAGGGCGTGCTGCTCCAGTCCGGCGAGCTGCTGGAGGCGAACACGGTCATCATGTCCATCGGCGACCAGCCGGACGTGGGGTTCCTGCCCGACACCATCGCGCTGGACCGCGGCCATGTGGTGGTCAACAGCGACTATCAGACCACGGATTCCCGGACCTTTGCCATCGGCGATCTCGTGCGCCCCGGCCTGCTGACCCACGCCATCGGCCATGGCCGCCGCGCCGCCGAGGTCATTGACGACATCTTCAACAACCGCCGTCCGCAGTCCGACACCCGCCAGATGATCGACTACTCGCGCATGACGCTTGAATACTTCGCCCCGCGTGTCATCGAGTTCAGCGACATGAAGCAGTGCGCGTCCGAGTGCTCGTCCTGCGGCGCCTGCCGGGACTGCTACCTGTGCGAGACCGTCTGTCCCCAGTCGGCCATCCGCCGGGTGGAGCTTGAGGGCGGGGCGTTTGAGCGCGTGGTGGACGCGGACAAGTGCATAGCCTGTGGCTTTTGCGCCAACTGCTGCCCCTGCGGCATCTGGGATCTGAAGGAAGCCGAGCCTCTGGGATAATCGGGCCTGAAAACGAATCGGCAAGGGCGTCGGGAGATCACTCCCGGCGCCCTTTTCGTGTGGCGTTGGAAAATGGGGGCTACTGGCCCGTGTACTCGTGCTGCTGCAACCCGTGCTCGGTCAGGGCGTCGTAGGTGCGTTGGCGCTCCTGCAAGGACTCCAGGGTGGCGTCGCCCAGGGCCTTGACCACCTCCTTGACCGTGGCGCAGTCCAGGTCGCTTAAGCTGTTGAGGGCCTTATCCAGCTCGTGGGCCGCCTCAAGGGCATATTTGCCGTGGACCTGTTCGTGCTCGGCGAGCTTGTCCAGATGGCCCTGCCACCAGCGCAGGGTCTCATTGTCCGGCGTCTCAGCCAGCCTTGGATATTTGTAGGTGATGTCGATGAAGACCGTGGCCTGCTTCATGGCGCAGCGGCCATTTCGCCTGGTCCAGGAGAATTCGTAGCGGATGTTGGACTGGGTGTGGGCCTGGAAGGTGCGTCCGTCCATGACGATGGGCGATTGGCGCTTGAGGTTCTCGGCGATCTCCTTGTGGGTCAGGCCGTTCACCGGATAGTGCTCGGTCTTGGTGGTGACGATCACCGCGGCCAGGGCGGGCGCGGCGGTCAGCGTCAGCAGGGTCAGGATCAGGAAGGTCCGCCAGATTGTGGAAATGCGGAATGTCGTGTGCATTAATGCCTCGGTCCGGGGGTGGATGTGTGGGGGCATTTCACCACATCGGCGCGGCGGGGGCAAGGCGGATCATCGGGCAGGGGACGGCGCGGGAGTCAACCGGCTGTTCACGAAGCGGGCCGCGGGGTGAACGGTGGCGGGACGGGCGCATTCGCGTGTGCGTCAGGGCCGTGTCGCCGCTCGCGCAGTCCCGGCCTCATGAACAGCCGTCGGGAATGGCCGGATGGGGGTCCGCCCTGCGGGGCGCACCCCGGTTGTCAGGCGAAAACAGTGGCGGGCATGTACGGATGCGCGCCCTCGATGACCTCGATTCCGGCCTTGGCGTGAATCTTGGTGACCAGGTCGTCGTAGTAGGGACAGTGGTCCACCAGGCAGGGGCCGACATGGATCTTGGTGGGCTGCTCATGCAGCGGGAGGTTCCACAGCTTGACCTGCACCAGCCGCTGGACGATGCTCGTGCCGGGGCAGCCGCCGCAGTTGAGGATGCCGATGAGCTCGGCATCCATGTCCTTGTAGCGTGCGAAATACCCTTCCCTGCGGTTGAAGGCGACCATGCACCGGGAGCAGCCAATGCACACGTCGTCCATGGTGTTGCGACAACCGATGATCAGAATCTTTTCCATGCAGTCCTCCATATGCGGTTGAGCGGGCGCGGGGCGGACCCCCGTGTCCCGTGATCTACATGAAGCGCGAGAATATCTCCGCGACCCGCTCGCCGTCCCTCGCGGTCGGGGCGGACGGGATCGAGGCCAGGATGCCGAGCCCTTCGCTGGCTTCGTGGAATTCCTCGTCGGACAGGGGCGTGACCACGGCGGTGTTGACCATGGCGTTGACCATCATGATCTCGGTCACGAGCTTGAGCGGATCCAAGTCGGGCAGCTTTTCGTCAATCACGACAAAGGACGGCGCGCCGGTGCGCACGATTTCGAGGGTGGCAGACCCTGTGGGGGCAAAGACGAGATTGCACCCCTTGATGCGTTTCAGGGGGGCGAGGAACGGGCCGAGTTCCTGGGCGCGGGTGGATGCGATGACGATGAGCATGGCTGTGTCTCTCCGGGGGAGCGTTGCAATGTGGTGGTCGCCTTGGAGCGGCCTGTCAGCCTCGCAGGCGCGGCGATGGCGCGACTGCGGGGATCGTTCGTGGTCAGCCGACGTTTCTGCCGCAACAGGAGCCGGGTCCGGCACATCCCGAGTGGCCGGGCGCGGAGCCGCAGCAGCCGGTGTCGCCTGGGCCGGGAAGCGGTGATGCGCTTTTTCCGGTCAAGGAACTGGTGGGGGACATGATCCTGGTGGTGCGCTGGCTGGCGCATTCCGGGCATTGTGCCGGGGCGTCGCTCTTGAGCACGATGACCTCGCCTTCATAGCCGCAGGCGTCGCAGCGGATGTCATAGATGGGCATGGCTCTTCTCCGTGTCGGTGTCTGTCGCGTGACGCGGGCGGTCTGTGTGAACAGACCGCCCGCGTCATGATCTTGCCTATTGGCCGCCGCCGCAGGTGAACTCCTGCGTGAAGCGGGGCAGCTTGTCTTCGATGAAGGCCTGGATGGCCGCCGAGACAGTGGCCATGCCGTTGCCGTGGTAGACATCGATGCCCACCTGGTTGAAGCCCATGAGCGGGCGCATGCCCATGCCGCCGGCGATGAGCACCTTGACGCTGTTCTGGGCCAGGTGGTTGACCGGGGCCATGCAGCCGCCCTGCTGGTGCGGGACGTTGGGCAGGGTGCGGACATCCTTGACCTTGCCGTCCTCGATCTCCACGACAGTGTACAGGTCGCAGTGGCCGAAGTGGGCGTCCAGAGAGGCGTCCATGCCGCCGGGGTTGGCAGTGGGAAGGGCTACGAGAGTATTCATATCCAGGTCTCCTTGACAGGTTTATTGTGTGCGTTGTGCTGAAAATGCCCCGGACGAGCCGCGTCCGGGGCCAAAAATTGTCGCTACGTGCCCTTGCCCGCGTCGAGCAAGGCCAGGGTGTCGGCCCAGGCCGCCTTGAGGGTGTCGGCAAGATGACCGTGGTCGTATTCGGTCAGCACCTGCCGGTTGACCATGGCGTCGGTCACGGCCCGGTCGTGGGGGAAGCGGCTGATCACCGTGTACCCCTTGCCGGTGCAGTACGACTCGATGGCGTCCGCCTGTCCAGGGTTGATATCCCACTTGTTGATGATCACCCCGACCTTGACCTTGAACCCGTCGCACAGCTCGGCCACGCGCATCAGGTCGTGGATGCCCGAGGGCGTGGGTTCGGTGACAAGTACGGCCAGATCGGTCCCGGCCAGGGAGCTGATCACCGGGCAGCCGATGCCGGGCGCGCCGTCGGACAGGACGAGGTCGATGCCCTGGCTCTGGGCGATGGTCCGGGCCTCGCGCTTGAGCAGGGTGACCAGCCGCCCGGAGTTTTCCTCGCCCGGAAAGAGCTGGGCGTGGACCATGGTGCCAAAGCGCGTGTCCGAGACATACCACTGCCCGCAGTGTCGCTGCGGGAAGGCGATGGCCTTGGCCGGGCAGAGCTCCACGCAGACCTTGCACCCCTCACAACGGAAAGGAAGGACGCGGTAGGCTATGCCCGGATGATTACAATCCGGTCCGGCAATGGCGTCGAAGCGGCACAGCTCGGCGCATTGGCCGCATCCGATGCACGCCTCGGGGTCGATGACCGCCTCGTTGCCGGAGTGGAATTCGTGCTCGACCTTGTGGCGCGGGTCGAGGAGCAGGTGCAGGTCCGGGGCGTCCACATCCAGGTCGCAGATAATGGCATTCTCGGCCACGTGGGCAAAGGCCCCGGTGATGGAGGTCTTGCCTGCGCCGCCCTTGCCGCTGATGACGACTATTTCGCGCATGTCGCGGCCTCCTGTCGTGTCTGGGCCGCCTGGCGCATGGCGCGGCGGAGCTGGTGAAAGGTCTCCTTGAGCGGGGCCAGGGCCTGGGCCACCACCTCGCCGCGCGAATAGGCCTCGGCAATGGCCCGGTCAAAGGGGATTTCTGCCCAGATGGGGATGTTCTTGTCCTCGCAGAACCGCTTGACCGTGTCGTCGCCGATCCCGGCCCGGTTGATGACCGCGCCCATGGGGATGCCAAAGGGCGAGAACGCCTCCCAGGCGAGTTTGAAGTCATGGAAGCCGAACGGGGTCGGCTCGGTGACGAGCACGATGCAATCCGCGTCGATAACCGCGCTGACCGCCGGGCAACTGACGCCGGGCGGGGCGTCCACGATGATGTCCGCCTGGGGGTCTTTGGCAGTGATGTCGCCGAAGAGCGCCTTGACCTGGCGCATGAGCGGCGGGCTCATGGCCTCGCCCACGCGCAGCCTGCCCATGATGAACCGGGCGTCGCCCGCCTGTCCGTGGCAGATTTCGCCAAGCTGCCGCCGACCGGGCGTCAGCGCCCCTTCCGGGCAGACGGCGAGGCAGCCGCCGCAGCCGTGGCACATTTCCGGGAAGATGAGCAGGGTGTCGCCCATGACCGTGATGGCCTTGAACTGGCACAGGGTGGAGCAGATCCGGCACAGGGTGCACTTGGATTCGTCCGCTTCCGGTATCTCGATGTAGGCGGGGTCGGTTCTGTGGATGTTCGGCTTGAGGAAGAGGTGCAGATTGGGCTCTTCCACATCGAGGTCCACGGCAGTGACCGGACGGTCCCACAGGGAGACCAGCGACGAGGCCACGGTGGTTTTGCCCGTGCCTCCCTTGCCGCTCGCAATGGCGTATATCACTTGTTGACCCCGGACGGGCTGTTCGGGGTGTCGGCAAAGGGAACCGAGCCCGAGGTGAAGAGCCTGACCGCCTCGGCCACGGTGACATTCTCGACCCCCTGGCCGATCCTGATGCCTGCCGCCGACAGGGCGGTGAATGCCTTGGGGCCGACAGAGCCGGTGATCACGGCCTGGACTCCCGCGTTGGCCAGGGTCTCGGCAGCCTGGATTCCAGCCCCTTGGGCCAGGGCCTGGGACGCCCCGTTGTCCACATAGGAGGTCTCCATGGTTTCCAGATCCACGACCACGAACCCGGCAGCCCGGCCAAAGCGCGGGTCAACGCGGTCGGTCATGGCCGGTCCCTCGCTGGTGACGGCCAGCCTGCGGATGCCGGCAAATTCCTGTCCGCTCCGGATATCGTTCAGGGGCTGCACAGGCCTGTCGGCCTGGGACGGGGAAATCTGATTCATTCCCTGGCCGCTGCCGCGCCCGCCGCCGCCCATTCCCTGACCACCGCCGCCGCCAACACCGCGACCGCCGCCGCCGACACCACGACCGCCGCCGCCCTGGCCGCCGCCCTGGCCGCCGCCCTGGCCACCGCCGCCGCCCATGCCGCGACCACCGCCGCCGCCCATGCCGCGTCCGCGACCGCCCGCGCACCTTGGTCCGTTGCCTGATTGACTGTCACCTCTTGGCATTGTCATTCTCCCGTGTTGTGGTCCTCGGCGTCAAAAGGGCCGGTTTTTCCGTGCGGCGCGCCTTGATCCGGCATTTCCACCGGCATTTCGTCCGGCATTTCGTCCGTCATCTGGCAGCGCCGTTTGCGTTTGCGTTTGCAGCACGGCTCTGAGGACAGCAGATATTCTCCGCCATCCACCCGGATGGCCTTGCCCTCGAACAGGGCCGTGGCCACCGTGTTTCGCGCCTCGCCGAGGATTCGGCTCAGGGTCGGGCGCGATACGCCCATCCTGTCCGCCGCCACGACCTGCTGCATCCGTTCGCCGTCCACGAGCCGGAGGGCCTCCAGGCCTTCCACGGAGAGCACCAGGCTCTCCAGGTCCCGCATGGGAATCCCCTGCGGCTTGTAGAAC
>Ga0180017_100596_pt1 | contig 11162 bp, 8 predicted proteins | sample KR46_S_MetaG_FD_129674 | JGI IMG/M metagenome (GOLD analysis project Ga0180017, IMG submission 129674) | Groundwater microbial communities from the Olkiluoto Island deep subsurface site, Finland - KR46_S_MetaG | ecosystem: Environmental > Aquatic > Deep subsurface > Groundwater | place: Finland...
AGTTGGCCGTACCGCCGCGCATCTCGGGCCCGTAGACCGGGATGTAGGTCACGTTGAGGCCTGCGTCCATGCCCGCGTAGGCCAGGAGGTTGCCGATGAGCATGACGCCCTGGCCGCCGAACCCGGCGATGATTGCATCCTGGTAAATGCTCATTTCTCCTCCTTTGCCAGCACGTCTTTGAAGTTACCCAGAGGGAAGTAGGGGATCATTTCCGTTTTCACGCGCTCGTTGGCCTGCAGTGGGGTCATGTGCCAGTTGGTGGGGCAGGTGGCCAGAATTTCCACGAAGGAGAAGCCCACTGCTTTGGTCTGGTACTCGAAGGCTTTGGTCACGGCCTTTCTGGCCTTCATGATGTTCTTGACATTGTTGACCGCGACCCGTTCGGCAAAGGCGACTCCGCCCAGCGAGGCGATGATCTCGGTCATGCGGATGGGCATGCCTTCGTTTTCGCGGCAGCGGCCGCCGGGGCAGGTGGTGGTCTTCTGGCCGACCAGGGTGGTGGGGGCCATCTGTCCACCGGTCATGCCGTAGACGGTGTTGTTGACGAAGATCGCGGTGATGTTCTCGCCCCGGTTGGCGCAGTGCATGATCTCGGCCATGCCGATGGAGGCCAGGTCGCCGTCGCCCTGATAGGTGAAGACGATCTTGTCGGGGCGGGCGCGCTTGACGCCCGTAGCCACCGCCGGCGCGCGGCCGTGCGGCGCTTCGATGGCGTCCAGGGTGAGGTAGTTGTAGATGAACACCGAGCAGCCGATGGAGCCGATGAGGATGGTCTTGTCCACCAGACCGAGATCGGTCAGGGCCTCGGCCACCAGGCGGTGAGCCGTGCCGTGCTGGCAGCCGGGACAGTAGTGCGAAGCCCGGTCGGTGAGGACTTCCGGGTAGTTTGTGACGCGAATTTCCTGGGTCATGCTCATCCCTCCAGCGCCTTCAGAATGGGTTCTTCGAAATCATCCGGCGTGGGCAGGTTGCCGGGCAGCTGACAATGAAGCGCCGAATCCGCCACGGTCCGGATGGAAAGGCGTACGTCCTCGACCATCTGCCCCATGTTGTGCTCGATGGTCAGGAAACGCTTGCCTTCCTTGGCCAGTTTCAGGAGCACCTCCGAAGGGAAGGGGAAGAGCGTGATGGGCCGCACCAGGCCGACCTTCTTGCCCTGGGCGCGCAGCTTGCGGACCGTGCTCTTGGCGATGCGGCCGATGGAGCCGAAGGCCACGACGATGAGTTCCGCATCGTCGGTCAGGAACATTTCCTGGTCCACCTCGGCCTGCATGGCCTTGTATTTGGCCTGCAGTTTCAGGTTCTGTCCGGCCAGGGCGCCGTCATCGAGGAAAAGGGACTTCAAAAGACGCGGGCCGCGATCTTTCGCGCCCTTCAGACCCCAGGCCTGGCCCTCTTCGGGATCGCGGCTCTCGGGCACCCAGGGCACCACGGGTTCCTTCATCTGGCCGATGATGGCGTCGGCCAGGACCAGGACGGGGTTTCTGTACTTGAAGGCCAGATCAAAGGCCTTGATGGTCAGGTCGTAGGCTTCCTGTACGGTACCGGGGGCGAGCACCAGCAATTTGTAGTCACCATGGCCGCCGCCCTTGACGGACTGGAAATAGTCTCCCTGGGAGGGGCCGATGTCACCCAGACCGGGGCCGCCGCGGCTGACGTTGACGATGACGCCGGGGATCTCGCTGCCGGCCATGTACGAGATGGCCTCCTGCTTGAGGGACATGCCCGGGCTCGACGAGGAGGTCATGGCCCGGGTGCCGCAGGCCGCCGCGCCAAGCAGCATGTTAGCTGCGGCGACTTCGCTCTCGGCCTGCACGAACTGGCCGCCCGCATCGGGCAGGGCCTGGGACAGGAACTCAGGGATGTCGTTCTGGGGCGTGATGGGATAACCAAAAAAACATTTCATGCCCGCGGCCAGGGCGCCACGGGAGATAGCTTCGTTACCCTTGACGAAGATGCGTTCGGGAGTGCTCATTTCTTTCCTCCTTTGGCCTGCTTCGTCGTGTAGACGTTGATGGCATAATCCGGGCACATCATGGCGCAAAAAGCGCAACCCTTGCACTGGCTCATCATATCGGGGGTGATCTCGGTCACCTTGTACCCTTTCTGATTGAATCTGCTCGATTGCTGGATGATGCCGGTCGGGCAGACTTCGGTGCAGAGCAGGCAGCCCTTGCAGCGGTCCTCCCGGAACTCGACTCTGCTTGGCATGGAATACCTCCACGGGGGATAGTGTTAAAATGTCAATGTGTTGGACGGGGTCAGCGGATGAGCATGGCGTCGCCGTAGGAAAAAAAGCGGAAGCCCTGCCGCACCGCATGGTTGTAGGCATCGATAATCTGTTGCCTGCCCGCGAGTGTGCAGACCATAATGATTAGGGAGGAGCGGGGCAAGTGGAAGTTGGTGATGAGCTGATCCACGACCTTGAATTGGTATCCGGGGCGGATGAAGATGTCTGTCCAGCCGGTGAACGGGCCGATACCGCCCAGAGCCGTGGCCATGCTCTCCAGGGTCCGGGCGGTGGTCGTGCCCACGGCGACGACGGGGCGACCTTCGGCCTTGGCCCTGGCCACGGCCTGCGCCGTTTCTTCGGACACCTCCGCGTACTCGGCGTGCATGACATGCTCGCGTATGTCCTGTGCGCGTACCGGGCTGAAGGTGCCGTAGCCGACGTAGAGGGTGACCTCGGCCAGGCCGATGCCCCGTTTGCCGAGCGCGTCCATGATCTCCGGGGTGAAGTGCAGCCCGGCCGTGGGCGCGGCCACGGACCCGAGCTTGTCTTCCCGTGAGTACACGGTCTGGTAGCGGGTGCGGTCCTCGCTCTTGTCCTCGCGGTGGATGTAGGGGGGCAGGGGAATGTGTCCCTGGCTCAGGAAATGCCCGGCCAGGTCGCCATGCCAGCGCATTTCGACCTTGGCGCGTCCGAACTCGCCCTTTTCGAGAACGCGCAGTTCAAGGCCCGGAAAGTGGAGCCGGTCGCCCTGTCGGGGCCCCTTGGAGGCCTTGAGCAGGCCTTCAGCGGTGGCGACCCGCAGTCCGTCCGACCCGGTCTGGGGCGTGATGAGGGCCAGGGGCGTGAGCAGGAGAAATTCGATCTTGCCGCCGGACTCCTTGCGGCCGATGAGCCTCGCGGGCAGTACCTTGGTGTTGTTGACGACCAGCAGCGCGCCGGGGGGCAGCAGGTCCGGCAGGTCGGCGAACATGGCGTCGCGCACCACACCGCTTGTGCGGTCCAGCACCAGGAGGCGAGACTCGCCCCGCTTATCGGTGGGATCCTGGGCGATCTGGGCTTCGGGCAGGTCGAAATCGTAGGATTGCAGATTGAATTCTGGCTCAATAGCGGTCATGTTTGTCCTCGTGTGCATGTGCTGCTAGCTCAAGCCACGGCGAAGCGCAATTCTTCCGAACAGCCCAAAAACCTACCGGCCCAATAATGAGCAACGATATTCTCGATTTCGACCGTCAGCACATCTGGCATCCTTATACATCGACGACAAATCCCCTGCCCGTGCGTGAGGTGGTTTCCGCCCATGGCGTCCGCCTCAAACTCAAAGGCGGCCGGGAACTTGTCGACGGCATGTCCTCGTGGTGGGCGGCCATTCACGGCTACAACCATCCCGTGCTGAACGCGGCGGTCACGGATCAGCTCTCGCGCATGGCCCACGTCATGTTCGGCGGCCTGACCCATGAGCCCGCGGTGGAGCTGTGTCGTCTTCTGGTTAACATGACTCCGGAGCCCCTGACCAAAGTCTTTCTGGCCGATTCGGGGTCCGTGGCCGTGGAAGTGGCCATCAAAATGGCCTTTCAGTTCTGGATTTGCCGGGGCTACCCGCAAAAGAACCGCCTGCTGACGATCCGGGGCGGATACCACGGAGATACCTTCGCGGCCATGAGCGTGTGCGATCCTGTGAACGGGATGCACGAGCGCTTTCAAAATGTTCTACCCGGACATCATTTTGTGTCCAGACCGCGCAGCCGCTTCGCAGGGGAGTGGGACGAGGACGACATGGTTCCCATGCGCCAGACTCTGGAGCGCCACCACCGGGAAATCGCGGCCGTGATTCTCGAACCCGTGGTGCAGGGCGCGGGGGGCATGCACTTCTATCATCCCATGTATGTGCGACGGGTGCGGGAGCTGTGCGACGAGTTCGACGTGCTCTTCATCGCCGACGAGATCGCCACGGGCTTCGGGCGCACAGGCAGGCTTTTTGCCTGTGAGCACGCGGGCGTAGCCCCCGACATCATGTGTCTGGGCAAGGCCCTGACCGGGGGCTACATGACCCTGGCCGCAGTCCTGGCCACGGACAGGGTGGCAAAGGGCGTGTGCGAAGGAGAACCGGGCGTGTTCATGCACGGCCCGACCTTCATGGGCAATCCCCTGGCCTGCTCCGTGGCGCGAGCGTCCCTCGGGTTGCTGGCGCAGGGCGACTGGGTCGCGCAAGTGTCCAGAATCGGGGCGCTTCTCCAAGAAGGTCTTGATCCGTGCCGAAAATTGACATATACTATTGATGTACGAGTCCTTGGCGCTATAGGTGTTGTGGAGCTCCGAGAACCCGTGCGCATGGCCGAAATTCAGACCGCTTTCGTCGAGCAGGGCGTCTGGGTTCGTCCCTTTGGCCGTTTGGTGTACGTGATGCCGCCATACATCATGGAAGACCAGGACCTGGCCTTTTTGACCAAATCCTTGGTCAAGGTCGTGGCGGAGCATTTTCGTTGATGTCTCCGGATCTTGACCACAAACGACCGGCTGCCGCAGTGGCGGCAATCCAAGAAGGAGAACATCGGATGCGGAAAAGTTCTGTGTGGTTTTTTTGCTTGGCAGTCATGAGCCTGGGACTGCTTGGCGTGTTGCCCGAGGCTTGGGCTGCTGGTGGTCTGCATCACGCCGCGGATGAAATCGGCAAGCAGATGGGCGTGTTGTGGGTGGTGCCTTTTGCGGGCCTGCTTTTATCCATCGCCATTATGCCGCTCGCTATTCCCCACTTCTGGCATCACAACTACGGCAAGGTCGCCGTTTTCTGGGCCGCGGCCTTCATCATCCCTTACGCCCTAGTGTACGGGTTCAGCCTGGCCCTCTACAATGTGCTGCACGTCCTGTTTCTGGAATACATCTCCTTTATCATCCTGCTCTTTTCTCTGTTCACCATCGCCGGCGGCGTGTGTCTGCGCGGCTCTCTGGTGGGCAAACCACAGGTCAATGTCGTCATCCTCCTCGTCGGCACATTGCTTGCGAGCTGGATGGGCACCACCGGTGCGGCCATGCTGCTCATCCGTCCGCTGATGCGCGCCATCTCGCACCGCAAGTACAAGGTGCACACCATGGTCTTCTTTATCTTCCTGGTGGCCAATATCGGCGGCAGCCTCACGCCTCTGGGCGATCCGCCCCTGTTCCTGGGCTTCCTGAAGGGCGTGTCCTTCTTCTGGACCACGGTGCACATGTTTATGCCCTTCGCGGTGCTTTCCGCCATCCTGCTGGCCTTGTATTTTGCCATTGATACCTATCTGTTCAACAAGGAAGGTCGCCCCGAATCTCCCGACGCGGGTCAGGATGGCAAGCTGCGCCTGGAAGGTACCCCCAACCTGCTCCTGCTGGCCGGCGTGGTCGGCGGCGTGCTCATGAGCGGTATGTGGAAGCCCGGTGTTGAAATCACGATCTTCGAAGTTCACATCGAGTTGCAGAACATCGTTCGTGACGTGTTGCTGGTGGGCCTGGCTTTTGTCAGCCTGAAGATCACGGCCCCGGAAATCCGCCGCCGCAACGAGTTTGACTGGGAGCCCATCCGCGAGGTGGCCAAGCTCTTCTCGGGCATCTTCATATCCATGATTCCGGCTATCTCCATCCTGCGCGCCGGCACGGAGGGTGCGCTGAGCGGACTGATCTCCATGGTCAGGACGGCCGACGGGCTCGACAACCACACCATGTACTTTTGGCTGACTGGCACTCTGTCGGCGTTCCTGGACAACGCCCCGACCTATGTCGTGTTCTTCAACACGGCCGGCGGCGACGCCCAGCGTCTGATGACGGAGGTGGGTACCCTGCTGGCCATCTCGGCGGGTTCGGTCTTCTTCGGAGCCTGTACCTACATCGGCAACGCGCCCAACTTCATGGTCCGGTCCATCGCTGAAACGGGCGGCATCAAGATGCCCAGCTTCTTTGGCTACATGGCCTGGTCCGCAGGCATCCTGGTGCCGTGTTTCGTGCTCATGAACATTCTTTTCATCAACTAATCGACAACTTTGAGGCGGATCGACCCGCCGTGGAGATACGACTATGATCAAGGTTGAACGTGTACTCATTCCGGTGGACGGATCGGATTCCTCCAGGAACGCGGCCAAGTACGGCGCGCACTTGGTCAATGCCAAGTACCCCAAGATATTCCTGCTCAACGTCTGGGAGCCCATCACCCTGACCATCGGCGGGGACAAGGCCGAGAAACTGCGCCAGAACGCCGAAGCCAAGTCCATGGTTTTGCTTGAGGAGCACAAGAAGCTGCTGGAGCCCTGCGGTTTGGACGTGGAGCTCATTACGCGCAGCGGCCGTCCGGACTACGCGATCCTGAACGTGCAGGACGAACTGGACTGCGACCTCATCGTCATCGGTTCGCGCGGCCTGTCCGTGCTCGAGAACGTGATCATGGGCAGCGTGGTCACCCGCGTGCTCGAAGGGGCGACCTGCCCCGTGCTGGTCACGCGCAACCTGCGCCTGAAGTACCTGCAGGACGCCTGCGGCTTGTAGAAAAGGCTCGTAAGAATCGCGCATCACAACCAGGCGATCGTCCTCCTTTGGGGGGGGCGATCGTTTTTTTATTGGTGCTTCGGGCAAGTATTTTTTCAAACCTTTTTGGTACGAATTTGCCTGAAAATTCAGCGCCTCACGTTCCGGTCATGGCCAGTCTGCCGCCGAAGCCCGTTGATCGAGTCGCACGGCCCTTTTTCAAGGGGTATTGCCCTGGATTGTGATATGGCATATGCACCCCACCGTGTGTGAAATCCGGCACAAGGGGTGGAAGATTTTTACGTCGGTACACATGTCACCCGGACCATTGAGACAGAAGAGTCCGGGTTCGTTCGTTGGGCCTTTGGTGCGCATGAAAACGTGGAGTATCATGGATGACCAGCGGCCTGTTTTTTTTGGGTCATGAGGGATCGGGGGGGAGGCTGGGCGTTTGCATGACGCCCTAACATGCACGTGAGCCGACTGTCGCCGGGGGTGGCAGCCGAAAAGGAGAACATCGGATGCGGAAAAGTTCTGTATGGTTTTTTTGCCTGGCGGTCATGAGCCTGGGACTGCTTGGCATGTTGCCCGAGGCCTGGGCCGCCGGCGGCTTGCATCACGCCGCCGATGAAATCGGCAAGCAGATGAGCGTGTTGTGGGTTGTGCCTTTTGCGGGCCTGCTTTTATCCATCGCCATCATGCCGCTGGCCATTCCCCACTTCTGGCATCACAACTACGGCAAGGTCGCCGCTTTCTGGGCCGCGGCCTTCATCGTTCCGTACGCCCTAGTGTACGGTATCAGCCTGGCCGTCTACAATGTGCTGCACGTCCTGTTTCTGGAGTACATCTCTTTTATCATCCTGCTTTTTTCTCTTTTCACCATCGCTGGCGGCGTGTGTCTGCGCGGCTCCCTGGTGGGCAAGCCGCAGGTCAATGTCGTCATCCTGCTGATCGGCACGCTGCTGGCGAGCTGGATGGGCACCACCGGCGCGGCCATGTTGCTCATCCGCCCGCTGATGCGCGCCATTTCGCACCGCAAGTACAAGGTGCACACCATTGTCTTCTTCATCTTCCTGGTGGCCAACATCGGCGGCAGCCTTACGCCTTTGGGCGATCCGCCCCTGTTCCTTGGCTTCTTGAAGGGCGTGTCCTTCTTCTGGACCACGGTGCACATGTTCGTGCCCTTCGCGGTGCTCTCCGCCATCCTGCTGGCCCTGTATTTTGCCATCGATACCTATCTGTTCAACAAGGAAGGCCGGCCCGAGTCGCCTGACGCCGGTCTGGACGGCAAGCTGCGCCTGGAAGGCACCCCCAACCTGCTCCTGCTGGCAGGCGTAGTCGGCGGCGTGCTGATGAGCGGCATGTGGAAGCCTGGTGTTGAAATCACGGTTTTCGAAGTCCATATCGAATTGCAGAACATCATGCGCGACGTGTTGCTGCTTGGCCTAGCCTTTGTCAGTTTGAAGATCACGTCTACGGAAATCCGCCGTCGCAACGAATTCGACTGGGAGCCCATCCGCGAGGTGGCCAAGCTCTTCTCGGGCATCTTCATCTCCATGATCCCGGCCATCTCCATCCTGCGTGCGGGCATGGACGGCGCCCTGAGCGGTCTGATCTCCATGGTCAGGACGCCCGAAGGCCTGGACAACCACACCATGTACTTTTGGCTGACCGGTTCTCTGTCCGCCTTCCTGGACAACGCCCCGACCTATGTCGTGTTTTTCAACACGGCCGGCGGCGACGCCCAGCGGCTGATGCAGGAAGTCGGCACCCTGCTGGCCATCTCGGCGGGCGCGGTCTTCTTCGGGGCCTGCACGTACATCGGCAACGCGCCCAACTTCATGGTCCGGTCCATCGCTGAAACGGGCGGCATCAAGATGCCCAGCTTCTTTGGCTACATGGCCTGGTCGATAGGCATTCTGCTGCCCTGTTTCTTGCTCATGAACATTCTCTTCTTCCACTAATCAACAACTTTGAGGCGGCCCTGGCCGCCGAGGAGGGGCGACTATGATCAAGGTTGAACGTGTACTCATTCCGGTGGATGGATCGGATTCCTCCAGGAACGCGGCCAAGTACGGCGCGCATCTGGTCAATTCCAAGTACCCCAAGATTTTTCTGCTCAATGTCTGGGAGTCCATCACGCTGACCATCGGCGGGGACAAGGCCGAGAAACTGCGCCAGAACGCCGAGGCCAAGTCCATGGTTTTGCTTGAGGAACACAAGAAGCTGCTGGAGCCCTGCGGTATGGACGTAGAGCTCATTACGCGCAGCGGGCGTCCGGACTACGCGATCCTGAACGTGCAGGACGAACTGGACTGCGACCTCATCGTCATCGGTTCGCGCGGCTTGTCTGTGCTTGAGAACGTGATCATGGGCAGCGTGGTCACCCGCGTGCTCGAAGGGGCGACCTGCCCCGTGCTGGTAACGCGCAATCTGCGCCTGAAGTATCTGAAGGACGCCTGCGGTCTCTAAGGGGATTTTTAGAGAAAAGAAAAAAAAGGCCGGTTCCCACGAGGGGATCGGCCTTTTCTATCTGGTGGTCAGTCCGTATTTTTTGAGGCGGTATTACAGGGTGCGGCGGCTGATGCCCAGGGCCTGAGCCGTGCGTTCGCGGTGTCCGGCGTATTTGCGCAGGGTTTCTTCGAGGGCCTGCCGCTCTGCCGTCTCCAAGGGGCTTTCCCCGGGCTGGGCAATATGCCGAGGTAAAAGAGCCGTGCCCTGCGTCGCCAAATGTTCGGGAAGGTCCCGCAGGTCCAGGGTGTCGGCGCGGCAAAGGATGAGGGCGCGCTCCAGGACATTTTCAAGTTCGCGCACATTGCCCCGCCATTCGTGGCGGTTGAGCGCGTCCAGGAATTCGCGGCTGACAGTGCGCACGGGGCGGCTGTTCTTGCGGCCGAGCTTGTCAAGCAGGTAGTCCACGAGCAGGGGGATATCCTCGATGCGCTCGCGCAAGGGGGGGATGCGGATTTCAAGGACATTTAAGCGGTAGTAAAGGTCTTCGCGGAATTTGCCCTCGGCGATCATGGTCGGCAGGTCGCGGTTGGTGGCCGCAATGAAGCGTACGTCGATGCTGACCGGCGTCACTCCGCCCAGGGGTTCGACGATGCGTTCCTGCAGGGCGCGCAGGATCTTGGCCTGCAGTGTCAGCGGCAGTTCGCCGATTTCATCCAGAAAGAGGGTGCCGCCACCGGCCAGCTGGAATCGGCCGGGCTTGTCCTGGGCCGCGCCGGTGAAGGCACCGCGCACATAGCCGAAGAGTTCGCTTTCGAGCAGGTTTTCGGGCAGGGCCGCGCAGTTGACCTTGACCAGGGGGCCACCGGAGCGCGCGCTTTTCTCGTGCAGTTGCTGGGCCACAAGCTCCTTGCCCGTGCCCGATTCGCCAAGGATGAGCACGTTGGCCTCGCTGGGGCCCACCTGTTCGATGAGTTCGACGACCCTGCGGATTTCTCCGCTGCTGCCGATGATGCGTGTCTCGCGCAGCTGGCCGATCTGCTTCTTGAGATCGCGGTTCTCGCGGGTCAGACGCACATGCTCCGCAGCCTTTTGCACCACGGCCAGCAATTCGTCGTTGTCCGTGGGCTTGGTGAGATAGTCCCAGGCACCGATTTTCATGGCCTCCACGGCGCTGCCCACGTTGCCGAACGCGGTCAGCATGATCACGGGCGTCGTCATGGCCTCCTCGTGCATCTTCTGCAAAACGTCGAGGCCGCTCATACCCGGCATGCGCATGTCCAGCAGGACGACGTCCACGGGCTTGGAGCGCAGGGTGACCAGTCCGGACGAACCGTTGTCCGCCTCAAGTACCCTGAAGCCGGCGTCGCCAAGGACGACACGGACCATGAGCCGGTGTGCCGGTTCGTCGTCGATGACCAGTACTGTGGGCTGTTGGGTCATGTAATGCTCTCGGTATGGTTTGCGGGAAAGAAAAGGGAAACGACCGTGCCGGTGGGCTCCGTCGTCTCGATCTCGATGTTGCCGCCGTGTTCCTGCATGATGGTGTGAACGATGGCCAGACCAAGGCCTGTGCCCTTGTCCCGGGTGGTGAAAAAGGGTTCGAGCGCGTGCTCGAGTTCTTCCGGAGTCATGCCCCGCCCGTTGTCTCGGACGCGCACCCAGGTCCCCTTGTCGTGGGACTCGGCGCGTAGCTCGATCAGACCGCCACTTTCCGGCAGGGCCTCGACGCTGTTCATGAGCAGATTGATGACGGCCTGCTTCAGGGCGTCCCGGTCGGCCAGAACGGTCGCTACTTCGGCTTTAAATTCCAGGCGCCCGTTTTTGGTCTCCACATCCATTGACAGAAGAGTATGCACTTCCTGGAAAATCTCTGCAAGGGGCACCTGGACGAAGTCCAGCTGGCGGGGCCGGGCCAGGAAGAGCAGGTCGGTGATGACCCGGTTCAGGCGGTCAGCTTCCTGGACCATGGTCCGCGCGTACAATTCTTCGGGG
>Ga0180017_100600_pt1 | contig 11110 bp, 10 predicted proteins | sample KR46_S_MetaG_FD_129674 | JGI IMG/M metagenome (GOLD analysis project Ga0180017, IMG submission 129674) | Groundwater microbial communities from the Olkiluoto Island deep subsurface site, Finland - KR46_S_MetaG | ecosystem: Environmental > Aquatic > Deep subsurface > Groundwater | place: Finland...
CCATCGCCGATGATACTGCATGGTAGCGTGTGGGAAAGTAGGTCGTTGCCAAGAAATCTTTCCAAAGCCCCGATTCGCAAGAATCGGGGCTTTGTGCGTTTGTGCGCCATGACCCCGCCGCCTTGGCCAAAGGCCGCCCCAGAGGGCGACTACCCCAGATACGAGATGGCAATGGCCGGCTTGCCGTCCGGCCCGACCGTCACACTCGCCAGGGCCTGCGTACAGAGAGCGGCTATGCCAGTACGCGAAAGAGGGGCATCAAAACAGAGGGGGCTTCGATCAGGTCGCTGACAGGGGCATGGAACGCACCCTTGCCCCCGGAAAGACGAAGCCCGGCAGTGCCGGGCTTCGTGAGAGGGGTCATTTGCCGCGCTTGGTCCAGAGTTTCATTTCTTTCATCTTCTTGCGGCGTTCGCGCTGCAGAGACTTGCAGACCAAGGGGAGTTTTTTCTTGTAGCCAAATTTCTCGCGGTATTCCTCTGGGGTGAGGTCGTGGCTGGACAGGTGCTTCTTGGTCAGAATCTTGAAGGATTTTCCGCAGACGCAACAGATGATGGTCTTTTCGCGGATCGCCTTCTTGGGGTCCAGTGACGCGTCCGGCTCAATCTCGATGCCGCCGCCTTCTGCGATAGCCTTGATTCCAGCCACAAGCTTCTGGACCATGGAAGTGATCTCTTCTTCCGTCATGGTCCTGACGCTGGCCTGTGCCTTGACGATTTCCAACGCTTCCTTCAAATGATCTTCCATGCGCGGGCTCCTTTTGCTGTGATGCATTTATGCATGATGTCCGGTTACGGGGTGGATGCAGTATGCGCTGCTGACGCTTTCAGCGTGGCAGACCACTTCAAATCGGAAGCGGTCTGCCCACTTGATTCTATATAGCATGATTCGAGAGTTGTTTGTCAACAGGGATTTCGCAAACACAACAGCTCACGATGTGAAGGTGCATGGCTGCAAGTGCGTATGTTGGTCACTGAGCCATATCGTGACGGGCATAAGCCCTTGCCATGCCTGCGAGCCTGTCGTAGACTGTTTATTCCGGGGCTTGGTTGAGCCATAATTCACGCAATGGAGACAGAGATGGGTTCCGAGAACGGCAAGATTCACAAGTTGGAGACTGTCAGGAGCGAAGTGCCTGGTTCTGCGCAAAATGCTGCCCATGACCAGACCTCCGGCGCAATGGAGGCGCAAAGGGACATGAGCAAGGTCGCGATGATCGTTTCGCTCCTGGCCGTGTTGCTGCTGGTGATTTTCTTTTTTGGCATGAATCGCAACATCGCAGGGCTCACGGACGAGGTGAAGAGCCTCGGCGCTCTTAGGGAGGACGTTTCCAGCCTGGATCAGCGCATGGTCCAGCTGCAGGCGGATATCCCTGTTCGGATGAAGCGGATGATTGCCCACGACATGGTCAACGAGATGGCCATGAAGGCCGCCTACCTGGCCGATGTACTGGATTCCGAGGCCCAACAGGACGCCATGCGATCCGTTCTCAAGGAATTGCAGGCTGTGCGGGTGGAGTTGGAACAGTAGCGCTTCCATTCATTTCGCTGTGATGATCAGGCGTGCCGATATGTTCGGCACGCTTTTTTTTGTGGTAAAATTGATCACTGTTGATCAAAAAAATGTTGACAACAAATAAAAATTTTGATTATGAACAGCATGAAGATTAATGATCAACAAAGCTGTGTTTGTTATGAGCAAGAGATTCATCAGTTTACGCGAAGTGGGGAGGCAGTTAGAGATACCTCCTTCTACGGTTGTCTATTATAAGGATAAGTTCCAACAGTTTATACCGTCAAGTGGTGGTGATGGACGCCGTCGCCGATATCCGGTGGAAGTCGTCGATATATTCAGGAGGATTCGCGAGATGTTCACTGAAAACTGGTCAGTTGATCAAATTGAAAAAGAATTGTCATTGAAATTTGGAAGGTTACGTTTTGATCAGCAATCTGATCAATCAAATGATCAACACGAAACCTTTGGCGGTTCGCCTGGGTTTTCGCGCGAGGTGGGCGACATCCTTGCGAAGATGGCTGACGCGATGGAGAACCAGTCTCTGTTCCGGAACGAGATTCGCGCTTTGCGGGACGAGGTCGAGTCGTTGCGCAGAGAGCGCCGGGATGTCGAGCGGGACTATGCGACCAAGGTTTCCGCCCTTGAGGCCGAGCTTGCGGCCTTGCGGCGCAGGATGGCCTCGCGCGCGGGAGGGGAGAGCATCAATTTCCCGCCGACCGAGTTTCTGGCCAGTCCGCTGGTCATCTGCTCGGAGGGTGAATATCTGGGCGTCCAGGGCAAGGGGGGCAGGTCGTTTTCCCTCAAGGATTTTGTTCGGCTCATCGAGCGGAAGATGTCGGAGTCCATGGCTGTCGAGACCTCTTGGCGGCAGCAGGACGGGCACTGGGTGCTTGTGGTCAGGACCGAGGACACGGGCAGGAAGCGCGAGCAGAACGTCGTGCTCGTGGCCAAGAAGACCGTGACTCCGAGCGCCAACACTGTGACCGAGATCATCCGGCTCAACATCGATGGCAACGACGCCCCTGACGCCTTGTTGCTGACCTTGTTCCGTCAGCTCCGGGCAGTCTTCAACGGGTAAATTTTTTTTCATCGTCGCAACTCTAGAAAAAATCTTGATTCCTTTGCTTGTTTCGCATATATAGCAACTGCTAAAGGTTCCACAGGTGGAAGTTTTGCCGGATTGCCAGGTTGTTGGTCGCCGGATTGATGGAGGAGATGGTATGCCCCAGGTCGCTGCTAGAATTACTCATGATCAGGAAAAATGGCTCAAGGACTACTTCAAGACCAAGAGTGCCGGGGCCGAATTCATCCTGCCGTGGGCTGTGGATGTCTTCTTTAAGTCCATCCGCACCGTCTCCAGCGATTTTTCCGTCGCTGAGCTCAAGACCATTCTCGAATCGCACCGCGAGGTGAAGCTGCTCCCCAACCAGTCGAAGCAGGCCTATCTGCTCCTGCGGGTCGAGGAGGCGTGCGAGGAGCACAAGGTGCACATCCAGCACGGGGCGAGCAAGAGCAACCTTGAGGTTAAACTCCGGCGGCTCAGCGATCTTCATGCCACGGCGCTGATGATCTGGGCCACGGCCTATTGGGTCAGCAGGGCCTGGAATGGCGTTTCCATTGAAGATTACGTCAAGCTCTCCTGCGGTTAGCCCCGTCGTTCCTTGAGGGTCGTTTCCCGCCGGTTCTCTCCCTGTGCCGCGTCGGCCCGTGTCGACGGGTGCGCGTTCTTTCGGGGTGGAGGCTCACAGTGACCAGACTTCCGTGCATCCTGACCATCGCCGGGTCCGATTCCGGGGGCGGAGCCGGGATTCAGGCCGATCTCAAGACCATCGCCATGCTCGGCGGCTATGGGGCCAGTGTCATCACCGCGCTCACCGCCCAGAACACCAGGGCCGTCACCGGCATCCAGGCCCCCACGGCCAAATTCGTGGCCCGGCAGCTGCAAACGGTGCTCGATGATATTCAGGTGGATGGCGCCAAGACCGGCATGCTTTTCTCTGAACCCATCATCAGGGCCATCGCCCCGATTCTCTCGGCACGGCGGTTTCCGCTTGTGGTGGACCCTGTCTGCGTGGCCACCTCCGGAGCCAAGTTGCTCAAGGCCGAGGCGGTTGACGCCATGGTCGATCTGATTTTTCCCCTTGCCGATCTGGTCACGCCCAACCGGCCCGAGGCCGAACTCTTCACCGGTGTCGAGATCCGGGATCGCGACGACGTGTTCCGGGCGGCCCGGATTCTGCTCGACATGGGGCCGCGGGCGGTGCTGATCAAGGGCGGACATGCCGATTCCCTGGCCGTCACCGACTGGTTTGTGGCCGCCGGGGCCGAGCCTGTGCCGTTCATGCAGCAGCGGGTGGATACCGCCTGCACCCACGGCACGGGCTGCACCCTTTCGGCAGCCATCGCCACTGGCCTGGGGCAGGGCATGGAGATGGACGCAGCCATTCTCCGGGCCCAGAAATATCTCAACCTGGCGCTCAGGGCCGCCTACCGTCTGGGCGAGGGCGGAGGGCCGCCCAACCATCTGGCCCCCTGGATCAAGGAGCGCGCCCGGGCCGGCATACTGCGCGATCTCGACCGTTTGGGCAGACGGCTGGCCGCCATGCCCGGCCTGCACGCCCTTGTGCCGCGAGTGGGGGCGAACGTGGCCGTGGCCCTGCCCCATGCCGAGGACGATTCCGAAGTGGCCGCGTTTTCGTGCGGCATTGTCGGGTCGCGCCGGGGCGATCTCGTGGTCGCGGGATTCCCGGAGTTCGGGGCATCGGCGCATACTTCGGCCACGCTCCTGGCCTGCCGCCGCCTGAACCCTGAGCTGGGCTGCGCCATGACCCTGGCCCTGACCCCGCAGGTGCGCAGCGCCCTCGACCATCTCGACATGACGGTCGTGTGGATGGACCGGGAGGGCAGGCCGCAGTATGTCGGGGAGACCGGCGGGCGGTTCGAGGCCTGGGGTGCGTTCGAGGCGGTGCGGAATCATCCGGCGTCCGCGACGGTGGAGGCTGTGGCCGACCCCGGCGGATTTGGGTGCGAGCCGCTGGTCCGCCTGCTGGCGGAGGATGTCGCGTCGTTGAGCGCCAAGCTGTGCCGGGTCATCGACTGCATCCGGTCAGGGGACGATTACTGATCGAAGTCTGACCGCCCGCGCGTTGTGCGGCGCGTGGATGGTTGACATATTCGGCAATGCTTGCTTAATAAGCACCTTCTTTTCGCGGGCGTGGCGGAATTGGTAAACGCGTCAGATTTAGGATCTGGTACCTCACGGTTTGGGGGTTCGAGTCCCTCCGCCCGCACCATGTCATGCAATATTATGCGCCCGCCGGGCGCTCCAGGAGGATACGTCGCGATGGAATACAATGTGGAAGAAATCTCTCCGGTAAAACGGAAAATCATGGTTCAGGTGCCTGCCGAAGAGGTCAACGCCGCCTTGACGGCTACGATCGCCATGTATCGGATGCAGGCGGACGTCAAGGGATTCCGCAAGGGCAAGGTGCCTTCTTCCGTGGTGGAGTCCAAATACCGCAAACAGGTGTACGGCGAAGCCACGACCGATTTGATCAACTACCAGATCAACGAGATCATGAGCGGCCTGAGCCTGCAGCCCATGTCACGCATCGATGTTGATGCCAAGGAGTTGGTCCGCGAAGAGGATTTCACCTATTCCATCACGTTCGAGGTGGCTCCCAAGCTCGACCTGCCCAAGTACAAGGGGCTTTCCGTCGAAGAGGTCAAGGCCGTTGTCGATGACGCCGAGGTAGCCGAGGTCGAGAAGCGCATCCTGGAGAACAACGCCGAGGTCAAGGTCATTGAGGATGTCCGTCCGCCCAAGGATGGCGAGGTCGCCTCGGTCAGCTTCGGGGCCTACCGTGACGGCGAGATCGTCGAAGGCATCAAGGCAGAGAATTTCGACTTGGTGATGGGCCAGAAGCAGGCCCTGCCGGAGTTTGAGGAACTGCTCAAGACCATGACCACCGGGGAATCCGGCGAGACCGACATCACCTTCCCCGAGGATTTCATCAACCAGAATCTGGCCGGGCAGACCGTGACCATGAAGGTCAAGCTGCACGCCGTCAAGGAGCGCATCACGCCCGAGATGAGCGACTCCGTGGCCATGAAGGCCGGATTCAAGGATGTCGAGACCATGCGGGCCGGCATCCGCGAATCCTATGCATCCCAGCGCAAGCAGATGCACAAGTCCGCGGCCCAGAGCCAGCTGCTCTCGACCATCATCGAGGGCATTGCCGAGTTCCCGCTGCCGCCCGCCATGGTCGAAGATCGCATCGACCGGCTGGTGCAGGACCTGGAGTACCGGCTCGACCGCCAGGGCAAGGGGTTGCAGATCCTGGGCAAGACCCCGCAGCAGATCCGCGACGAGTTCAAGGCCGAGGCTGAGAACACCGTCAAGACCGAGATATTCCTGCTGGCCGTGGCCGCCGAGGAAGGGCTGGAGATCACCCCCGAGGAGATCGAATCCACCCTGACCCAGCTGGCCATGCAGACCAGGCAGCCCCTGCACGAGTTGAAGAAATACTACGAGGACAACAACCTCGTCGTGCCTCTCAAGGACCGTCTGCTGTGCGACAAGGCCTCTGAACTGATCTACGACGCCGCCGAGATCAAGGAGATCGATCCGCCCACCGGCGAGACAGACAAGGAGGCACCGGCCAAGAAGGCACCGGCCAAGAAGCCCGCCGCCAAGAAAGATGAAGCCAAGCCCGCAGCCAAGAAGGCGCCTGCCAAGAAGGCCGCTGCCAAGTCGGGCGACAAATAGCCGACAGGATCGTCGATGACATGCGGCGACCCGGAGTCTCCGGGTCGCCGTTTTTTTGTCACATTCCTCTTGACCGCAGCCGGTTCATGCCTATTTACTCCAGGCTGTGGAAAGAAGTTTCCCCTTGTCGTTCAAGGGGAATTGCCGCATACTGTATCCGCCTGACATCGAGCGGAATCGGTCTTGCAAGTGTCCCTCAGGCGGGAACGCGTGTAAGGTTTTGCATGCCACCAGCCGATAAACAACAAAATGCTCCCAAGGAGACGCTCATGGTCGCCATACCGATGGTCATTGAAACGACCGGTCGCACCGAACGCGCGTACGACATCTACTCCCGGCTGCTCAAGGACCGCATCATCCTGCTCAGCAGCGCCATAGACGACCACGTGGCGAGCCTGATCTGCGCCCAGTTGCTTTTTCTGGAGTCCGAGGATCCGGAGAAGGAAATCTACATGTACATCAACTCTCCGGGCGGAGTGGTCTCGGCGGGCATGGCCATCTATGACACCATGCAGTACATTTCGGCTCCGGTGTCCACCCTGTGCCTCGGCCAGGCCGCCAGCATGGGAGCGCTGTTGCTCGCCGCTGGCGCGCAGGGAATGCGCTACGCGCTCCCGCACAGCCGGATCATGATTCACCAGCCCCTTGGCGGCACTCAGGGGCAGGCGTCGGACATTCACATCCACGCCAAGGAAATCCTGCGGTTGCGGGACGAACTCAACGGAATCCTGGCCGGGCACACCGGCCAGAAACTGGACAAGATCCGCGATGACACCGAGCGCGACTATTTCATGTCGTCCGAGGAGGCTGTCAAGTATGGCCTGATCGACAAGGTCATGCACTCCAGAGCGGATGCGCAAGAAGGACGCAAAGGATAGGTTTTTCATGCCCGATATCAAGAAATCATCAGACCTGAGCTGCTCATTCTGCGGCAAGACCCAGGTCGACGTGCAGCGGCTGATCGCCGGGCCTGACGTATACATCTGCGATGAATGCGTCAGCCTGTGCAACGACATCATGGCCCAGGAGACCGTCAGCGAGGAATTCGAGGATGGCCGTCTGCTGCCGCCGCAGGAGATCAAGGCACTGCTCGACGAGTATGTCATCGGCCAGGAGCAGGCCAAGAAGATCCTGTCCGTGGCCGTGCACAACCACTACAAGCGTGTCTTCTACGCCGCGGCCAACACGGGCCCCGACGAGGTGGAAATAGACAAGAGCAACATCCTGCTCATCGGTCCCACCGGTTCGGGCAAGACACTGCTGGCCCAGACCCTGGCCAGGGTGCTCAAGGTGCCGTTCGCCATTGCCGACGCCACCACCCTGACCGAGGCGGGCTATGTGGGCGAGGATGTGGAGAACATCCTTGTCCAGCTCCTGCAGAATGCCGACTACGACATCGACGCGGCCAGCCGCGGCATCATCTATATCGACGAGATCGACAAGGTGGCGCGCAAGGGCGACAGCCCGTCCATCACCCGCGACGTGTCCGGCGAGGGCGTGCAGCAGGCCCTGCTCAAGATCATCGAAGGCACCGAGGCCAACATCCCGCCCAAGGGGGGCCGCAAGCACCCGCAGCAGGAGTTCATCCGCATGGACACCTCGAACATTCTGTTCATCCTCGGCGGCGCGTTCATCGGCCTGGACAAGATCGTCCAGCAGCGCAAGCAGGGATCGGGCATGGGCTTCGGGGCCAAGGTGGAGGCCAAGAGGGAAACGGACCTTGGGGAGATGATGGGGCTGGCCGAGCCCATGGACCTGATCAAGTTCGGCCTCATCCCCGAATTCGTGGGCCGTATCCCCATCCAGACCGCTCTGCAGGATCTGACCGAGGACGACCTCATGCGTATCCTCCAGGAGCCCAAGAACGCCCTGATCAAGCAGTATCGCAAGCTGTTCGAGCTCGACAAGGTCGAGTTGCGCTTCACCGAGAATGCCCTGACCTCCATCGCCAAACAGGCCATCCAGCGCAAGACCGGTGCGCGCGGCCTGCGCAACGTGCTTGAGAAGTCCATGCTTGAGATCATGTACAAGCTGCCGTCGCTTTCCGGCGTGCGCGAGTGCGTGATCAACCAGGCCGTTGTCGAGAACGGCATGGAGCCGCTGCTTCTCTACCACCAGGAAGTGAAGTCGGCATGAGCGCGGAGAGGGGTTGGTTGACAATCCCTCTCCGGGCCTTACCTCACTCCTGTCAATGGCCGCAGCCCGCCTGATCGGGGACGCGGCCCCTATGTCCAACCCTCGGAGGAATCCATGCCGACCTTCGGTTTTGACGGCAAGAAGTCCCCTGAATCCTTGACCCTGCCCATGATGTCGCTGCGGGAAGTGGTCATGTTTCCCCGGTCCATCGTCCCGCTGTTCGTTGGCCGCGAGGCCTCGATCAAGGCGATAGAGACTGCGGTTGCCGATTTCGGCAAGCAGATTTTCCTGGTAACCCAGAAATCCCCAGAAAAAGAACACCCCGAACCGGACGACCTGTACGCCATCGGTACGGTCAGCAAGATATTGCAGATGCTTCGCCTGCCTGACGGCACCATAAAGGTGTTGTTCGAGGGCGTATCCCGCGCCACCTGGGAGCCCGCCTCCAAGCGGTCTGCCCATGAGGTGGACCAGGAGGGCGGATACCCCAGCGCGCGTGTGAGCATCATTCAGGAACCGGCGGCGGTCACCGCCGAGGCCAGCGCCCTGGTGCGCGCAGTGCACGAGTCCCTCGACGAGTTCGGCAAGGTCAACAAGAAGGTGGCCCCCGAGGCCATCCTGGCCATGTCCACCCTCAAGGATCCCGGCCCGCTGGCCGATCAGGTCATGCCCCATCTCAAGATAGATTTTGCGCGCAAGCAGCAGATTCTTGAGGAGCTGGACCCGTCCAGGCGGCTTGAGCGGGTCTTTGAGCTGCTGCTTGGCGAGATCGAGATCGTCTCCATCGAGAAGCGCGTCAAGGGACGCGTCAAGGAGCAGATGGAGAAAAACCAGCGCGAGTACTATCTCAACGAGCAGGTCAAGGCCATCAACAAGGAGATGGGGCGCGAGGACGATCCGCAGGCCGAGGCGCAGGAGCTTGATTCCCAGCTGGAAGCCAAGATCATGTCCGACGAGAACCGCGAGCGCGTGCGCAAGGAGATCAAGAAGCTGCGCACCATGCAGCCGAGCAGCGCGGAATACACCGTGGTCCGCAACTACGTGGACTGGGTGCTCGACCTTCCCTGGGGCAACATCAAGGACGACACGGGTGTCAACATCAAGGAAGCGCGCAAGATCCTTGACGAAGACCACTTCGGCCTGGAAAAGCCCAAGGAACGCATTCTCGAATATCTGGCCGTGCAGTCCCTGGTCGAGTCCATGAAGGGGCCGATCCTCTGTTTTGTCGGCCCGCCCGGCGTGGGCAAGACCTCCATTGCCAAGTCCATCGCCCGGTCCATGGACCGCGAATTCCTGCGGCTCTCCCTTGGCGGCGTGCGCGACGAGGCCGAAATCCGGGGTCACCGGCGCACCTATGTGGGCGCCATGCCCGGCAAGATCATCCAGTCGCTCAAGCGGGTCAAGCACAACAACCCGGTCATCTGCCTGGACGAAGTGGACAAGATGAGCGCGGATTTTCGCGGCGACCCCTCGGCGGCCCTGCTGGAGGTGCTCGACCCGGAGCAGAACTACGCCTTCAACGACCATTACCTGGATCTGGACTATGATCTGTCCAAGGTGTTCTTCATCACCACGGCCAATAACCTCGACGGCATTCCGCTGCCCCTGCAGGACCGCATGGAGATCATCCGGCTGCCCGGCTACCTCGAAAATGAGAAGGTGGAGATCGCAAAGGGGTTCCTCGTGCCCAAGCAGCTTGAGCAGCACGGGCTGAAGACCGAGAACATCAAGTTCTCGGACAACGCCATCCTCGACATCGTCCGTTACTACACGCGCGAGTCGGGCGTGCGCAACATGGAGCGCGAGATCGCCTCCATCTGCCGCAAGACGGCCATGAAGGTGGTGGAGGAGAACGACCGCGACAAGGTTGTCCATGTCACCAAGCAGGGTCTGGAGAAGTTCCTGGGCGTGACCAAGTTCTCCTACGGCGAGTGCGAGAGCGAGGCCCAGGTGGGCGTGTGCAACGGTCTGGCCTGGACCCAGCTCGGCGGCGAGATGCTGCTGGTCGAGGTGGCGCTCATGCCCGGCAAGGGCAAGGTGGAGATCACCGGCAAGCTCGGCGATGTCATGCAGGAGTCGGCCCGCGCGGCGCTCTCCTACATCCGCGCCCGCTCCGATCTGCTCGGCCTCAAGCCCGACTTTTACAAGCGGGTGGACATCCACATCCATGTGCCCGACGGTGCCACGCCCAAGGACGGTCCCAGCGCGGGCATCACCCTGACCACCGCGCTCATCTCCGCGCTGCTGAATATCCCGGTGCGCCACGATCTGGCCATGACCGGCGAGATCACCCTGCGCGGGCGCGTGCTGCCCATCGGCGGCCTGCGCGAGAAGCTGCTGGCCGCCCATCGCGGGCTGATCAAGACCGTGATCATCCCGTCGGAGAACGAGAAGAACTTGAAGGACGTGCCCAAGGACATCCTCAAGGACCTTGAGATCATCCCGGTCAAGACCATGGACGAGGTCATCGACCGCGCCCTGGAGAGCGGCGTGGAGACCATCCTGTGTCCCCACCACGGCGAGCCGCCCGTGGCCAACGAACTGCTCAAGGAAGATCAGCGCAAACCCGCCCACCAGTAGGGCGGTCCGCGTGTCTGATTGATTGCGATATCGATTCAAGGGCCGGACGGTTTTGCCGTCCGGCCCTTTTGCATGCTGGTGTCGCGTCCTCGAATATGATTCAAACGAAAA